>Ga0265780_10000514_pt1 | contig 59916 bp, 66 predicted proteins | sample P1T30metagenome_FD_192432 | JGI IMG/M metagenome (GOLD analysis project Ga0265780, IMG submission 192432) | Plant litter microbial communities from East Loma Ridge, Irvine, California - P1 T30 | ecosystem: Environmental > Terrestrial > Plant litter > Unclassified | place: USA: California... | reverse complement strand
TTCGAAGAAAGGGATGGGTCTTTGGGGTCGTGTGAGAGTCAGCGGCATGAGGGAGAGGCGAGGGAGGTGGTGTTGACGAGGGGGGAGGAGGCGTGTGGGGGGGAGGGGAAGAGGGGGGGCTGGTGTGAGGGGGGTTTGAGGAGTGTGAGGTTGAAGGGCGTGGATGTTTGATATGGCTTTAACTGAAAGGTAAGATGGATCGTGATGGGAGTAGCTTGAATGCATGCGTGCACTTGTAAGCTGAATGCGATGGTCTTATATACACATCCTCGACTTGATAACGAAACAAGAGTCTCTAACGATTGGGACCTGAAGTGCGGATTGACGGCTTCAAGTGCAAACATCGTGGGTGTGATGATGCTTACACTTTTTCGCTCGCTCCTTAAACCAAACAAATGTACACATATGCAAAAACGCCAATGAATGCTTACACCACTCACCCTACTTTCCACCCTCAATTGATACATGATCATACTCAACGCACAGATCGATGTGGCATCATCTTCCTGTTCTCGGTATGCCTCTTCGACTTAAGCGCATCCCGACGACGTTTCTTCCACGAGCGATTGAGGTCGCCGCGATTCTCCCAGAACCATCTGCGGAACTCTGATTCGGGCTTCTCCTCGCCAGCGTCAGCTGCGCCATGCTCTTCGTCCTCTTCAACGACGCCGGGTAGATGCGCTGTTTTGGATGCGTTGGCTTTGGTGTTCTGGGATAGTTGGTGTGATGCCTCTGCGTCGACCATTTCGTCGTCGTCGTCGGCATCATCGGCTTCTTGGCTCTCTTTCCGCCAATCGAAGGAGAAGCGACGGCCGATGGCTGCAGTGTCAGGCGTGGGTGCGGCACTTCTGAGGCCTCTCCATTCGAGATCGCGTTCGGTAAAGGGCGTGGTCGGCGCGTTTTCTACGATCTCGCCGGTCGGTTCGGTGTCGACGTTGTCTTCGTTGGTCTCGAAGAAGCTGAAGGACGTGTTGATGGGGGTGAGCTTCTTGGGTGTGATGGAGAGTGTGCCAGGAGAGGGTCTTGGACGCTTGAAGAGTGCTTCGAGGGGGTGGACTCCTTTCTCGCCAGTCGGTGTGGACTGGATGTCTTCCGAGTGTTTCGAGCCATTGACGGTCGGCACAGGTGTGGACGGGGCGGACTCTACCTCTGACTCTGCTTCGGAGTCTGAAGAGATGTCTTCAGAGGAAGAAGATACGACTGAGGAGTCGTCCTCTACTTCAGACTCCGCAGGCGAGGGAGTAGATCTTGCTTTCTTCTGTTCCTTGGGGGCTGCTGACTTCTTCGGCTCCGCAGCAGGCCTGTCCACCAATTCCAACGCCCTCCTATTTCGTGCCTTGCCAGTCTCAGGCTCCACCACAGTGCCGTCCTCGTCCACCCAGCCCTGGCCATTGACGTACTCAACAGCAGGCTTCTTCTCCCCTGTGATCTTTGTCTCCTTCAAAAAGCTCGGCGTCTTGCTGTTCTTCTCAAACTCATGCACAACAACCTCTTTCGACTTGGATCTGCTCTCCTTTTTCTCCTTTTTTTCCTTCTTCTTCTCTTTGCGCGCGACTTCAGTGGAAGCCACTGGCGTCAGCTTCGCCTTGAACAGCATCTCGGGCTCCTTGGTGTACTTTGACTTTTTCTGCTCGTGCTTGGCGTCCTTGTTTTTGCTCTTCTTCTCCTTCTTGTCCTTTTTGCCTTTCGAGGACGGCTCTGTCCATCCGCGCTTGACCGTTCTGTCGTTTTCCAGCTCGGCGCCTTCGAGCACGCCCTGCTCCTCCTTCCGCTTCTTGTCCTTCTTCACGCGCTTGGACGGTCTCTCGGTCTCTTCTATCTCCTTGGCCGCATCCGTCTCCTCGCGGACTTTGCGCTTGTCCGACTTCGCCATCTCGATGCGCACTTTCGATCCTCGCAGCGTCGTGCCGTTCAGCTTCTTCTTGAGCTTCTGCGCCTCGGCTTCGGGGAGTTCAACGTAGCCGTAGCCTTTCTCAGGGAATGTCTCGACGGCGTGGTATGAGATGTTTTTCGCGAGCGAAAGGACGGAAGGCGCAAGATAGACTTTGAGGAGGTCGGGCTTAAGTGGTGTAATGTGCAGGCGCACGATCTTGTCCTCGTCGGGTTGCTGCTGGTGAGGTGGTTGCGCTTCGATGGAGTTAGCCGCTCGTGTCGCGGGCATCGGGGTGTAGAGGCTTGTCGCGTGCGACGATGCGCGTGAGCCTGAAGCTGTACGCGGATGTAGGACTACAGCTGGTCGTGTTGGCTATTCCGGCGTCTCTCGCCTGCAGGCCGTCAAGCGTGGTGTTGGATGTCGCGGAGTGGAGGGGAAGGAAAATACTTAGCGCCGACTGGTTGCGGAAGTTCGAGGCCAGATCCCAGCCGTGGCCTGAGCTTGCGGGCGCTGGCCGGAGGAGGTCTGAGACAAGCTCGAATGCGCCGGCAATGTCAAGACGAGTACATGTACCCTGAGTATTTTGAACGATTGGTAGAGTTGCGAATGACATCAATCTCGACATCATACCGATCAACATCGCTTGAACAACCCACACCACCACCACGATGCGGAGACCGCAATTCTACCTGCTGGTCATAACAACCTTCCTCTCCTTCCTCTCCCTCTCCCTCGCAGCCTGTACGTCTCAATCTTTCCCTTCTATACAACATTCTCTAACACTACTCCAGCACCAACATCTTTCTGCAAATGCACCTGCTTCGGCAACTCCACCATCGTCGCCCTCGATGCACCCAAAGCATCCTCTCCCTCACGCAAGACCTGCAACGACTGCAATCGCTCCTTCTGCCTGGGATATAGCTTCTGCAAGGGCGAGAAGGAGGACAATGTCTTCACGACGTGCTTCCAAAGAGACAGTGCCAAGGATCAGGCGGTGGTGTATGCGTTTATTGGGGCGACAGTGGGGTTGCTGGGGTGGGCGGCGATTAGGCCATGGGTGAGGAGGGTCAGGGAAAGGAGATACACTGCTGTGCCGGGGGAAGGGAGATAGATGAGAGCATGTAGCGTAGAACAAATTCCTAGATCGATAGAATTGAGGCATCGACATCGTGAAGCGTAGATACCCAGCAATGACGCCTCGTTCTCTAGATCTACCACCCAACGCCGCGATGCATACACATAATACAGCAATGTACAAGCTGGGAGAGATATAGTACACGGCAGATCTAAGGCTGCCCTGTCCAAAGACTCAATCCTACTCTTTCTTCGACCCGCCCATCATCCACCCAAACCAGCCCTTGCCCGTCTCCTCTGCTTTTATTGTAGCCTTCTGCGCTTCATTATCCAGCGGTCCTCCTACTATCGGTGTCGAAGCTGCCGTCCTCGACCCCGCTGTGAACCCCTGCCTCGCCTCCTGCACCGCATCGACAATTCCCTCACCCGAACCGCCCGTCATCTCCTGCTTCCTGATCTCCTCGACTGCCAGTCTTCTCTGCTCCGCAATCTGCTTGTCCTCCTTCCAGTCGCCGTGCATCCACCACAGCAGCCGTGACGGCGCCTTCCGCTCCGCCGTCTTCTTGTCCATGGCTTCTTGCTCCTCTGCGATGCCCGAGACGAGCGCGACTTGTGCGGCCGATGCGGTGCCTTGGGAGACTGCTTGTCGTGCGGTTTCGAGAATGCGGGCTTGAACTCGTTCTTCTTCGGCGAAGTAGATGGCGCGCTTTCGGCGATTGTACACGATCATGTCGCCTATTGAGAAGACGGCTAGGACGCCAATGCAGCCTGTATGAAGTGTCAGCTCGAATGCCATGCGGATTCAACAGCAATTGACTGTGTCGGTCGGTGCAGCCATACCCGTAGCGAAAATCAGCCCATACACCGTAAATCTATGCGCCGCATCCGCCGCCATGCGCCCATACAGATACATGTAATCCCACTGCGTCACCTGTGCCATCTTCGCCCGATTCGCAGCCTCTCGTAACCGCTTGACTTTCTGCTGTGGTGTTTCATTTTTGGGTGCTGGCTCGGCGAATTGGAGGGTTGTGGCGCGCCCGCCTGGCCGTGTGTGTGCCCATACTCCGGTCGCTGTGAATCTCGTTGACTCTTTTGGTGATTTCGACATTGTGGGCGGTGACAGGGGAGGGGAATTGGGAGCGGAAGAGGTTCGTGGTGGGCTGCGGAGGTGGAGCGTCGAATGATTGGCAAAAGTTGAGATGGACTAGGATCATGATGCGGATATTGCTCGGTGGGAACAACGTTTGTCCAGAACATCGTGCATCGTCGACTGCGAGTAACACGCATTATTCCATCTATTAGTATTCCATGACGAAAAGAAAGAACTGCACAGTGACGTTACTCTGAGCAGTATTGCGATGACAGCGTATCGATCACAACCCACCAGAGCTCTTTCCACTCATTCACCGTGAACGGGAAGCAAACACGGCCACGAGATGTCATTTTCATCACGCGTGTATATAAGAACTTACTTTCAGAGAGCTTAACACCTGACATAGTTCACTGACCCACGCACGTCCACTTCCGACTGTGCCCACCTTGCGCATAACCCGGTCATGGCGGACAACGACGAGGGCGCGCCAAACATGGACCTTGCAGCCATTCTTGCAACCTTGGCAAATCTACAGCCAGCCGTAACAACTCAGACTCAGCAGCAGTACTTGTACAGTCAAGACAGCCAAAGCTATCCACAAGGCCCCAGTGGCCAGCCTTATCCGCCTCAAGCTCCAGCAGACCCGCGCCTCCTGAATCGGTCTACTCCGCAGCCTCTCCCAGCCCTTCCGAAGCCGCAGGATAGATCGTCGACTCCACTGGTTGACCCAGCTACTATCACGGAATGGAAGAAAGGACTACGCTGCGTAAGCAAGATTGCTACCCAGAACCCTGATTTTGCTGCATCGATCCGCAAGGTATGGCTATTCCCTGTGCCTTACAATGTCACGATACTGACACAGGGTAGTTGATGAAGGACCAAGAGGGCAACGTCAAGCAATGGTCCGTCAGAGTCGTACCTAGGATGTCTCGGCATGTGCTAACCATTTCAAGGGAGAGCGGCCGCACGCTTCTCATCGAAGATCACAAGGTGAAGCGAGAGAACGAGGTTGCACACCGAGCAGCACTGTAAGTTGCACACACACGAGCTACTGTGCTCATCTGACGAACATAGTTCACTTCCAGGTCTTCTCGAAAACGCACCTCTTCTTCGTGTAAGCTTCCACGCATTGTTCTCCTTCACAAGCTAACCCCTTTCAGACACCAGAGCGCGAACAAGCTGAGCTGCAGCAGTACGATGCCAAGGTCTACCGCGCTTGCAAGTTCATGGTCGAATCGCAGACGTCTTCTTTGAAGGTCTTGGGTGTCCCATTCTTTGGGACAAGGCCGCATCTGATACTTCACGGAAGCGAAGAGGTACCTTCAGTGGAAGATGCAGCGGCTGGCAAGATTACCAAGATGAATCACTTGGAGCTGCAGCGGAAGATGCTCAATCATCTCATGGAGCTTTACGGGGAGTGAGCTCACTGGTCACGTCCCACTAGCACTTTGCTTCCTCACAGCAGCAACTTCCCTAGCTCATCAGTCACTTTCCAGTACACAACAGAACACCAGTAGGCTGCACTGCTACTGCACGGTGATTAGATCCAATCTGTCTTTAATAGTTGTCTCTGTGTAGCCCAAAGCTTCCAAAGATCGCATTGTTCGATTGTTCTACTGAACGAGCGAATTCCCTCACAATCTTCCCTTTGTGGCGGCATTGTCAGCACGTGTCTCTTTGTACATGTTCCACTGTCCTTTCATCATTGTATTGCGTTTCTCTCGTCTCCACAATACTCTGAAACTCACTCTCATTGGCCACTCGTCGTTTGCTGCGGAAAGATGTCGCGAGCAACCTCCAGCAATTTGGCCCCAGCGCTGTCCTCGAGGCTATTGAGTGACACAATAATACTGCCTGACAGACCCGTATGACAGACCCGACCACCCAGCACAATCGCCTGGGAGCACACAACCACATGCGCCTTGGCGCCGATTGGCTTTATTCTCTAGCACTGCGTTCGTACAACGTTCTAGATCCCCTCTCACCCTACAAACGGTCAAAGAACAAACGCACGTCCACACTCCCATTGATCCCGAACAACCAATTCCGTCTCTCTTACTGGCTCGCCTCGCCGACCGTTTGCACTAGCGTGTGCGACATGTAAACACGCAATCTCCTTCACCTTCGAGGAGCTGTATATTTTGCACGACGAACGCTCCGTCAACGAACTAATTTCGATTGCGAATTTCAGCTTTTCATAACAAGTATCCTGGTGATACCCCACGCTCTTTAGCAACATCTCCACAACAACACACTCTTTTAACTCAAACTCGGTTCTCCAGACTTTCGTTACCTGCCTTTCGATCACTCGACTCGACGACACTTTCGGACTCTTCGATCAAGACACCAGAACAGACTCACAGTCAGATCTTCAAGATGCTCTTCTTCGCTGTCGCCGCTCTCGCTGGTAAGTACCCCTCCTGACCTGACTTTTGCGCAGCTCTCGCACGTATTGCGCGCGCATAAGTCTGTTTTCAGAATAAAAATCATTAACACAAAGAAGCCACCGCCGCCGCCGAGGCCCTCCAGTACAACGCGCCCGTCGCTCAGGGCTGGGAGGCCGACCTCGTGGCTCGCAGCGAGGACTGCACCACTTCAAGCATCGCCGCTCCTGTGGTCGTCTCGTCCGCTACCCCGTGTCCCAGCGCGGGCACCACCCACATCACCGTCACGACCACCGTGACCGTGACCGGCCTGCCCGGCGGCGCTCCCCCCAAGTATGTATCATCATGTTCCCATCTTCCCTTCTTCAGCCCTCCATTTTGACTAACAGACCGCAAAGGGACGCCCCAGGCGAGCCAGAGCCCACCACCACCACTACCGTCGAGACCACCACCACGCAGTACACCACCATCACCAAGACTGTCTCGCACAAGAACGGCACAAGCACCTTCGTGCCCTCGGGCTCCGGCATCCCGGTCAGCCGCAACGCCACGTCCACGGGCTTCAACTCCCCTTCGCCGTCGGCGCCGCAGTTCACGGGCGCCGCTGCGGCTCAGGCTGGTGTCTCGGTCGCTGCGCTGTTCCTTGGTGTTGTTGCTGCGAACTTTGTCTAGGTTCGACTCGATGGGATTTAGGTGACGGCGTGCATGGCGTGTCGTTGGTTTGCATAGGGGACTGGTACATATGTGTGCTCGACGCATGGCGTGTAACTACTTTACGATACGGAATATGGATATGGGCATGGCGGTTTCTTCACTTCACGTTTTACAACACAGTAGCTGGTCATCGTCGCTCAGGTGGCGTTGATGGCGTTATAATGAGGGGCATGGCCGCTTGGCATACATGGTGAATGAATACTTTCGACAAATTCTCGTCCCTTGTCTGCGGTGACTTTTGCACCATTCAAGACACACTTTGCGCCAAAGTCGGTGATTCTGTGCACGCCAATGATTCAGAGACTAACACACGCAAGAGCCCTATGCCAGTCCCCATCCTACCAAGCGAATGACCCAGTATACAAATTTGTCCAAGCCAAACACAAATACACCCGGTAAAGTAAATATATACAAAGAATCGAACCGCAACACCTTGCGAGCCCTGCTCATACTCCAAACCACCACACCCCTGGCCTACCCCCTATCACAGCTCCAACCGGTCCTCCTAAAACCCATACGTAAACCACCCAATCGTATTCGAATACACCCCCAAATTATCCCTCCAGCTCGCCTTATCCACGCCATCAACCGTAATCATCTCCAACGCACCAACCTGATTCATCGCAAAGTACTGCACACTCGAATCGCCCTCAACACTAAAGATACGATTCTGGCAGTCGCGGCGCCCATCGGCCGCCTGGTCGCTGCTACACATATTATCATTCTCCTGGAAAAACGAATACAGCCCGCCGCCCAGAATCATCACGTTCTTGCTATTCAAGATGCGCAAGCCATACGCATCGCAGATCTGGTTCGCAGGGCATGCGGCCGCGTAGTCCGGGTCGTTGTACGCGTCGCTGCGGCCGTAGGGCTGGTTGCGCGCGTCGGGCGAGGGCATGTAGTATGGTGTTTCGGTCTGGATGAAGCCTGCGAAGATGTTGAGGGCGTTGTTGAATTGGTATTGGTAGAGGGCGTGGTGCTCGACGCCGCTGGCCCAGAGGAAGACGTTGCTGGCTTCGACGTGGAGGCCGCGGCCCGTGAAGACGGAGATTTGGGTGCTTTTGGGGTCGTCGAGATCGTGGTCGGCGGTCTGTGGGTGTGTTAGTCTAAGAGGTATGGTGGTGGAGGGAGAGAGGACGTACCCAGAACCAGTTGTTCTCGAAGTAGGCTCCTTGACCGGTCTTGGTGATGTGCACGTTTGTGTGCGCTGCCATGCATTTCTTGTTCACGGAGCCGACTGGGCAATCTGCGACCTGTAGTCCAGTACCCTTGGATCCACCGATACGAGTGTGGACATCCCAGATTCCAGAGCCACGCTCAGTGTCGAGGTTGTACTGGATTAGAATAGCACCTGGAGTCTCGCCTTGAGTCTGGACGAGCATGTCTGACCATTCCACGCTTCCCCTGTCTCCAGGCTTGCCGATCTGGATCACGGGCTTCGGATCGTCCTTGTTTGACCACACGCTACCAGCAGCCATCAGCGCTGGGAAAGTCTCTCCGGTCATGCGTGTGCCTGGCTGCACGTAGATAGTGTTTGTGATCTTGTAAACACCTGAAATTTGTTAGACTTGGAGATACGGCAGACGCTTTATAGTCATACCATGTTCAAAGTAAAGTATCTTGTTCGACTCAGCAGCAGATTTGATGGCTGCCTGAATCGCATTGGTGTCGTCATCTCGTCCGTTTCCTGTCGCACCCCTATCGCGAACGCTGATAAAGTCGTCCTTGTTGAGGTTCGCGTAGGTTGGCTTGGACTTGGCCCAGTACTTGTCCCCGTTTAAAAGACCCTGGGGCCGAGGAGCGAAGGTCATGGAACCTTGGAACTTCTCGGGACCGTCTGGAGAGTACTTGTTGCCCTGGCCCCAGGACTTGATCGTATCAATGCCTGTGGTACCAGGAAGCTGGATAACACCGTAGCCGGTGACTGCGGTGGGAACATTGTTGAGCTTGATATTCTCCAGAATGAGCTGACCAGCCCCAGTTGGTGTAGTGTCACGTTTCCATGTCTAGTCTAGTGTTAGTCTGGTTTATGATCTGAGTCCCACAGTTCCTTGAGGATACAGGGCAGCTTCCAGGGAGACTTACCGAGTCCGTGAAGACCGGGCAATTCTTGATCTCGCTATCGATGAATACGACAGAGCCGATTTGGAGTTTGTTCTGTTCCCATCCGCTGATCATTGAGAAAGCGACGCCACAATCGCTGATGTACATTTCCGAGTACAAGAAACCCCAGTCCCAGATTTGGGAGATTCCGATCTGAGCCTTGGAAATCTTGACATTGCGTATAGTGAACTGCTGATTGCCGATGTTCAAACCATACCGTCCGCCCTCGATTTCGAGGTCGGCCATATGACCGCCAGACCCTGGAAAAGTTAGCAACATGTTCATCTGAATGGTAAGGCAAGATAAATCTACCATTCTCGACGAAGATTCCACAATGAGGCGAAGAGTTAGATTGTGTCATGATAATCTTGACGTTTTGGATAGTTGTTGCTTGAGAAGCTGGCCAGTGAATGCCTTGGAACCCCTCAGTCACCGGGACCGCCGTGCCATCGATGACAAGATTGCGGATCTGACGAAGGAAGACGTTGGTGGAAGTCCATCCTGGTTGACCGTTATTGCCGTACGGGCTGGCATCGATCAACGCCAAAGCTCGCAAAGATGAGGCAGCCTTGAGCACGGGGCGATCCCGAGCATCTCCGATGAGTTGAGTCATGTAGTAGAAGATGATGGGCTCGCTGATGATGTAAGTGCCAGCTGGGAAGTAAACCACGGCAGGGGAGTCAGTCGCTGAATCACAGACTTGTGGACCACAACGGCCGCCGCTAGAGATGGCTATATTGATGGCAGCAGTGTCATCCGTGACTCCTGGAACGAGTTAGATTTTGCGGATGTCAGGCGTAGATTTGGAAGAGTATCTCTCACCATCGCCTACTTGATGTTAGCCAAGTTCGTTGCTATCAGAAACAGTTCACGTACCCTTTGCACCAAACTCCTTGACATTGCGGAAGACCTTGTAACCGCTTGGATTCGGATTGAAGGCCGCGATGCCCTTTCCAGACAATTCGTTCATCCAGAAGCCGTCGGCAGCTTGAATCGACTGCGATCCAACTTCCGTGACATTGGAGTTTGCCAGTTGGCGTCGAGCAATTGGAGCTGTCAAAGAAGTAAGCTGTCTGTATTGTCGAGATGGAATTTCGGTGAACCTACCAATGACCGCCCCCTGGACGCCAATTGCCCAAAGGCAAGTGACGATGGAAAGAACGCGCATAGTGTTCGGTATCGATTATGTACAAGTAGAAGTAGAAACTTCCCCGAAGGAGTGTGTTTAGATGAGAAGAGAAGGTGGAGTCGACTTGAATGGAGACCGTGGAGAGTAGGAGCGATACAGTCAATATATTCCTCTCGTTTGCTTCTTAGCGCGATCAGGCGGTGGGAATGCCAGCAAAGCCTTCCAAGCCCCATCACATTAAGAGCGATCCGCGGTCATTCAGAACTAAGCTGTTTGCTCATCCTCGAGGCTTCTCTGGTGATTCGTTTGATGACCACCAAGCCCTCAAACACAAGATCATACGCCATTGTCCGCCTGGACCCTTGCTTGCCGGTCGGAGGTTACATGCCCAGCCGAGGCTTCGAGAGCTCGAGATGCGTTGCCATGGTGTGACAAGTGACCGCTGAAAAATCTGGTAGTACATCAAATGAGGAAAGGAAGAGAAATTACCCCTTCAAGGCATTTGGGCTGTCAGCCAGTAACACTCACCGTAGGCATTATTGCTATGACTAAGAGTCATTCAAGTTACATGCTAGAAGTAGAGTACCAACGGTAGCTGTAGAGCTTGAGACAACACTCCCTCAACGCCCCTCGAGGGTCTTGTAGACCTAGCCTTAGTTTGGTGGCGGTCACCGGACCGGCTCGAACACAACACTTATTTCCGTCAAGCGCTGTCCAACCAATGTGACTGCATGTGATAGACTACGCTCTCCATAGTTACCTTTACACAGAGATTTGACGCACTAGACATGGCACCAACTCCATACCTTCACGCGTCTTTCTCAGGTCCAACGGCGAGGTGCTAAACTCCTGGGATGTCGTGCGCATGCGTGCATGCAGATCAGTACCCAGACGTGCAGGTAATGCTACAGCGGTGGCCTACCCTATGATCTTCTGCAGTAGTAGCAGAGAAGGGTGATCGCGTGTCTGCAGTGTAGCTTTGAATCCGGGGTAATCGAGTTGCCCGACTGTGTCACGGCCCTATGGTTCGCATCGCGTGGCGCTGTCGCAAGACAGAGTATGGTGACTGGACACCTCGGAGCAACTTTTCGACCTTCCTGAAGCGCAATGAGAGTTTCAAGCCTCTGTCCGCGCGATACCGTAAAAGTCTTCGTCGAGGGTCTTCGACTTCGTAGTCTCCGTGGGTTGTCGCAGAGGGTCGAAATTACAACCACCGGGTTCGCCTATGGCCAGATCAGAGGCAATAGGAGTACGCCACATGTTTGGTTACAAAGGCTCGGAGCTAATGCCTGTTGGAGATCGCAATGAGCGTCAGCAAGTTACCTTACAAAATTCACGGTCGAGGATGTTACGCTGCAGCGGTGCGCCGGGAGATCAGCTGGACCAGGGAAAATAGATTAGATGGCTCCTTGACGTAGCCAGTCAGGTGTCGCAAACCCGTCCCCTTAACATTAGTCCACCAATTGTAGCGCGTGGCTCATTCGAACCACTCATCAGTTCTATCCTTCGAAGATATACCTGAAGAGCACATCACTCATGAGTCCTGACGAACAGGAACCACGTCCAACGACATGAATGTGTCGTTGCGAAGCACACGGAAATTGATCGAGGCTCTTACGATATGAGACTGGGAGTACGCATCATCGTGTGATGCTGGAGGGCAATTCAATCTATCATATTTGGCCAGGAGTTTCCTCACTCAATGCGTTCTGACTCTGTAAGAGATGTGGTCTGAACAGTCCGCGCTAGATGACTCTGAGCGTGCGTGTATAAGTCTCTCCAACAGTTCTCGAGGTGTCTTGTCTTCTTCAGATCGGAAGAGTGACCCAAGGTAGGACTGAGATCTCAAGCGGATCGTACGCGCCACAATAAATGGCTGCTTGCATGTAGTACGCGATCTGGTATAACATGGCTGCGAAGTCGGTTCTGTGCAAGTCATAGGTCATTGTTGTGGGGCTGATGCCGAAACGTCTACCAGACGCAGCTACGATCTTGACTCAAATCCTGGGCTTGATCTCGACGAACATGGCTTCGCCGGTGGTGTATACTAATCCCTCCCCATCTTCGATTGTCGCGCGCATGTAAAGTTTCCGGCCGTCATGGCGCTCCACTTTCGCAGTGCATAGGATCGTGCTAGGTGCGGGTATCGGTCGCTTGTAGGTGGTATTGAGATCTGTCGATATCAGTATCATACAGAAGCCTCCTCGTGCGGCACAACCTACAGGCCGTCATGAAGTTTACTCTAGGAGGCTGGCCCAATGCGCCAGATTCCTTCCACAACTCTGTCTGCCTATCTTGGCTCAGTACAAGGAAAGTACCGCATATCTCGTCCAACAAAGTTGCTGCCATTCCCCCATGGCAAACCTGCGGAAATCCGTCCAAGCCAATGCCGAGAGTGATTATTGCCGCAACCTCATGGTACACGAATTTGCCTTGGGTTTCTAGGGCCGGCAGAAGCGTCTGAAAAGCTCGTAGCGTTCGGTCGGTGGCAAGCGTCGTTGCGAAGAATCCGTCCTCTCCTGTCGACTTCGGCGTTCTTGAGGGCGTTCTGGCGCGCTTCCACTTAGGGTCTTCGATGAGCGCCTTGGCCCAGGGAATCGATAGAATGTGGTCGATGGAGGCGTCCTCCATTGCTGATTGTGCGCTTCAGTGAAGATGTCGTTGCTTCACGAGACGCCATGATGGCTGTTGGCGATGGCACGACCGTGTTCGGCGTGCTCAGGATGCCGAGGCGCAAAAGGAGGGCCGAAACTTTTGAGAGTCAGCCACAAGGGTCCAAGTATTCATGTCGACCCAGAACATAACACTGAAGTTTTGAGATGAGACTTCCGCAGAGAGGCTTATGGGGCTTTTCATAGCTGTCAGAAGCTCAAACACAGTGAAGGCGGACTAAGATATGAAAAGTCATCGACCGATGCGTGCTACCTTATGCGCAACAACAGGACGACACGAACCCCCAACGTTGCCACAACCATACACTAGCAACCAGTACCAAGATATCACCAGGAGCTCATTGGAAGGCCTATGACGTTCTAGCCCTCTGGTATTGAGTTACCTTCCAAAAGATCTCACATGAAATCTAGGGCCTGCCACTTCGACAGTTGGTGCCGTGCTCCTGGTCACCTTGTATTACTTGTGGGACACATTTCAACTTTCAAGCATTGTCTTAAGCTATCCTGGAGCTATGCGACTGATGTGCCGAGAGGACGAATCTGCTGTTCTCGGAACTCTGTTGATGTTCACATGCATTTCGCAAGCGACTTGGAATACAATCCAAGACGTCATGTAGACGCACTAGGCCCTATCTTTGACACAGCTACCTGTACCCCAGATCTGAAGAGAATGCGCTACCAATGATGATGCATAGTATAGTTGCCGAGGCATTGACTTGAAAAAGGAACCATAAGTTGCTGATTGTCTTCACCTCCTCCACATCACCTGAAACATTACATCCCATTCGTTGGTCAGTCACCTTCCACAACATCAAAACACACAAACAGACAGCAGACCCAAAAAGCTCATCATGTCGTCCAAGCCGCACTCCAAGACCGTTCGCGGAACACTCGACAACCCCAAGACCAAAGAGGCCATCAAGTCCGATCAGAAACCACCATCACTCGGCGATCCAACGTCGCTCAAGCCAGAAGGTGACGACAAGAAACTACCATCCAACGACTCGGCACCACCAGGAAGCGCTGGAAACGATAAAGGCTCAAATCCAAGCTCCCTCGCACCAACCGAATCCAACCCGATCGGAGAATTGCCGCATACGAAGAAAGGAGGCCAAAGCAAATTGTAGAGTGACCCAAACAGCTTCTCACATGTCAGCTTGGAAACATGTGACGCATGGTCCTGTCTGTCTTCAAACCGCGATTTGTTACTAGCATACCTAGAATATCGCAATAGCATTCGGTGGACTCGCCACACCACCTTTGACATTCAGCACCTGACTCGTGAAGAAGAAAGTCCATCGCTGTTGCTTCTCACACTCTTTACTCAGCTCTTCCAGGTCGAACAGTTCGCCGATAGGCATACCGAAACCACTGAGCAGTGTCTGGTGCATCGTATGCTCCGTTGGAGGCCATGCTTCGAAGCCAGGACAGTCTCCTGCTACCGCTGCCACTTGCGAGTCCCAGAGGAAAGCTAGGACTTCAAGGCTTGACTCGATGCCAGGGTACTGAAAGGGCGATTTGGAAAAGATGGTCCTCTTTGTGGGAAGGGAGGTGGATGCGAAGGCTGCCGTGAAGCCGGTGCGGAGGAGGATGATGTCGCCTGACTGAAAGGTGATGTTTGATTCTTCGGCGATGCGTTGGAATGTTGACAGTGATACCGCATAGTGATCCAGCGAATCGTAAGCAATGTTGTTGCGTGCAGCATAAGCCACAAAGTCGATCAGAACGCCGCGGCCGACGATGCCTTGTCTTGCCCATGCTGTGTTTCGGTCAGTAGACAGTTGCATGATAGACAGGCAATACCAATTACCATGGATACCCAGCTCGTCAGTCTTCTTACTATGGATTTCCTGTTGGGTCAAGCCGTTGTAAAAACGTCCATCATCGAAGCCCCAATGGCGTAATCCATCCCACTGGCTGCTTGTCTGGGTATTGAACTCAAGGCGATCGTCCTAGCTCTGTATTAGCGACCCTTACGAACTCTCCAGCCTACTGAACCTACGTTCATATTCTTCCCAAGCTCGAATATCTCGTGTTTCAGCACTTGACGGAAGTCATCGCCAGCAAAATCCATCTGCTCCAAAGGCCAATTCAGTCCCACTCTTGTCCCAGTGGTAATCAGCTTCGCAGCTTCGACTGTTCTTTCAGGCGTGAGGTGATTGAGGGTTCCCAGCTCATCTTCTGAGCCCCAAAGTCCCCATGCTGAGTGCGGTGGGTGATCGGAGTGGAGAGGAAGCTCGGAGAACTTGGGAAACTGTCTTGTCATCTTGGATGTCACCATAATCGCTGATCTTTCTGGAAGCTAATGTATGGCACCACGATCAGGAGGTCACTGCTTTTATATCACAAGTTCAACAGCAAGATGTGTGTAAGTAGACGCGGGGCCCGGGTATTGAGACCCGTGGTTGCTGTGGGCGCGGTGCCATCGACAGTCGTCAGTCGCTTTTTTGACCTGCTAGTTTTTAAACAGCCATCTGGTGATGCAGTATGTCTAACTGTGATATAAAATCTCAACATCAAAGGAAAATGACTATAGCGAAGGGGGTTTAAGCTGTTGCGAGAAGCGCCACATCCTGTCCGCAATTAACACGTAGTGGCAGTCGACGATGCCTGCTCCGACACCACACACCGTTTTTGAGAAGGCAATCCAGTAAGACGGATAGCTAGAGTATCTTCCGTGAACACGATGAGTTTAGGGAAGACAGATAGAGTTCTTAGTTCTCCACGTGTCGGTACCTGCAGATCTCAATCGACACAACAGTGCCCCACCGTGGGGTAGCTTCCTGCCCATGACGTTTGTAGCTGTCGCGGCTCACGAAGCTCCTGCCAAACTTATTGACAATTCTCAAAGCCGTCATCTCTTCCCAGACCTCACGTCTTCTCACAGAAGAAAGCTTTCCATCATGGCCGACCTCAACCTCCAAGAAATCCACGACTTCATGATCACCATCGCCAAACAAGCCGGCGAGCGCATCACATCCGCAAAACCCACCACCGAAAACGCAGGCTCCAAGAAGAACTGTAAAAAACACATCCAAAAGGTCCAACAACAGTGCTAACATCACACGTCACCTAGCCGTCGACCTCGTCACCGAAACCGACCGCGCCGTCGAATCCCTAATCTCCACCTCCTTCCGCGACCGCTACCCCTCCTTCTCCTTCATGGGCGAAGAAACCTACGCGCCAGGCGACAAACTCACCTCCGCACCGACATTCATATGCGACCCCATCGACGGCACAACAAACTTCGTGCACCGGTACCCTTACGTGTCCATCTCGCTGGGCTTCGCGGTCGAGCTGGAGCCCGTGATTGGAATCGTGTATAACCCTTTCACTGCGATGCTGTACTCGGCGATTAAGGGCAAGGGCGCGTATTTGAATCAGGAACATAGGTTGCCGTTGGCGGAGCCCGCGCCGATTGAGGGGCTGAGTAGTTGTCTTGTGGCGGTCGAGTGGGGGAGTGATCGGAGCGGGAACGATTTCAAGGTGAAGAGCGAGACGTTTAAGAGGTTGGCTGCGACGAAGGAGGAGGGCGGGGGTATGGTGCATGGGCTACGGAGCTTTGGCAGCGCGGCGCTGAATTTGTGTGGTGTGGCGAGTGGCGGGTTGGATATCTATTGGGAGGCGGGGTGTTGGGCGTGGGATGTGTGTGCGGGTTGGGTTATTCTGACGGAGGCGGGTGGGAAGATGGTGGATGCGAATCCGGGGAATTGGAGTCCGAGGATAGATGAGAGACGGTACTTTGCGGTGAGAGGGGGTGAGGGACAGAAAGAGGTGATTGAGGAGTTTTGGGCTCTTGTGGATGGAGCGTTCGAGGTTGGCGTATGATCTTTCGGGTAATGTCGCTGAGGAATCCATATTTCAAGACTCACAATAGACTAGACTTCACGTATGCAGAGGAACATATTTTAGCGGCGGCCAGGGTTTTATAATTACTCGCCGCTAAATCCTCCGCAGCATTCTGTCCTCCAAGCGGTCTCGGCCAATCTGTTCCGCAATACGAGCTCTCCACAGGAGTTCAGCTCTCCAGCACGGTCCGTCATGAACCATCGCAGCACAGACACATCAGAAAATGAATGTCCTCCGTTTCCCATCCTATACCTGACAACACCTCTCCATTCCAGATCCTCCCAGCGCACATATCAAAACAAAGGAAACACAGCTTCAGTGTGGTCGTCATGTACTCTCTCTGCAAGCAGAGAGGGGAAGGAGGAATGAGAGAGAGAAGACAAAGAGCAAGATTCGGACGGGAATTAGGGGGACGCGATGGGGGGAGAAAAGTTGCAAACCCCACACGGGGGTTGTAAAGAGACAAGGTAAGAGTACAAATATTGATGCAACCAGCCGATTTCGAGTACGCCGAAGAAAGCCATTGGGATGCCTGAAGTCAATCCGGGCGCCATTGTTTTTTCTGGGGTTTTCCTTTCAGTGATAAAGGGACGAGGGGCGAGTTGCACGTGCGATGTCGCTTTAGTGGCAATTTGTGTAGTGGGAGTCGTGTGGTGGTCAAGTTGGGTGACTCCGGGTGTGTATGTTTGCAATTGTTTCGTTGACAGGTTCGTTGGCATGTGCAACTTTTAGATGGTCCTGGGAGTGCCGCGAGCAGTGCTGTGACGGGGAGTGTTAGCATCACATGTCAATATTGTGGAAAAAAGAAGGTGGAGATGGGGAGAGCGCAAAGCTTACCTCGCATCCACAAGGTCATCGACATGGTTGCACATTGCGACAAACAAGTCGAAGAACAGCTTCCCCCCCATCTCCATCTCCATCTGCATTGTGCCACTACGCTTGAATGTTTTCCTGCTGCGGATGATGAGGGCGAGATAATGCGCACGCAGCCGTGAATCGCTATCTGGCGTGTGCTCATACGCGTAGCGAGCACTGCGGAGGATGACGCCGACTTCAATGCCGCTCTGCAGGCCTTGCTTTCGCAGGGAAAGTTTCTTGAGCTCTTCAAGGCCGTAGAGGTCAGCCGAGCAGTACACGGCTGTGTCACGAAGGATCACGTCTCCTACACCAGTGTGGAAGAAGGTTGGCTCGACTGCGACTGCGTGGCCGCCTTTGTTTGGGTCGGGTGAGGTGACGCCGCCCTCGAGCATCCAGGTTTCCCTCTTCTTGTCGCGCACGAGGCGTGGGTAGTAGTCACCCTTGTAGAGATACTCGAGGATGCAGCTGAACACCTCTGGTTCCTCCATTGGCAGATCGATGCGCCGATTGGCGGTCTCGTAGAATTGGCTCGCGAGGATGTCTGCGAAGAACGGGCTATGGCTCAGGACGTCCTGATGGGCCGCAAACATGCGCTGTTCGGGGCCCACAGTCACTGTCACGATGGCGGAGGTGAGGCTCGGTGAGCCGGCGTCCATCATTGGGCTGTCCCTGCGCATGTCCATCTTCTCGGCGATGCGCTTCTCGGCCACCTTCTGCTTAGTCGCTTCGCGGAACGACGACTTCTTCTGCTTGATTATCTTGCCCGAGCGGTCGGAGCGTTTGCCGAACATTTTGGAGAAGAAGGCAATCGTAGCGAGCGACGGAGGGTGTCGTAAAGAGTGGACAGGTTAGTTGACGCGATTGGTACTTGGAAAGCTCTTGAAGCTCTTGGACTAGACGTTTTCTTGCGAACAATTCTAGATCCAAGAACTCGGTATATTGTCGAGCTGAGTATTGACGGGAGGCGCGCAAAGCTCGAAAGTGGGGGACAGGCTGTACTTGTATTTATACTGCGAGCCGGAGGCCTACTACCCCTGCAGCAGGCTAGGGCTGTGCATGCATACGCTACGCCTGACTGGCCAATTGCCATCTTGTGCGATTTGAGCGGGCGTGCAGATGTCAGGCAGCAAGGCCAATGCGATTGTTTGCTTTCACAGAAATTCATGGAATCTCATGCGTCCTCGTTCAGGTAGGTAAGCGAGGAACAACGCAACGGCGGAATGACGTCGTTGAATGCCCTGCTCGAAACCTAACAACGATATTGAAGACGAAAAGAGGCTGTGGTGATGGCCTGAACGTCTTCGTCTTCGAGCAGATCCCAGATGTCGGTCTCTGGCTGAAGCGCGTACATATCGCGCTGTAACGTGACGCCTGGACCGGTGACTCACGCGCGGCTGAGATACCCTAGCGCAAGCAAGAAACGCTTCCGTATCGGATGATCGGCCTCTTTCCATATCCTCGGGAAGTGTAGTGATGAGCATCAATTATTCCGAAAGATCGCCAGCGACGGCCTGACGGGTGCTGAACGTGATACCGTGTGTGCTATTGCTAGGTATGTCCTACTCATTCAAGGCCCAAAGAAGGACCGTTAAGCCTGATATCTTCTCATCATGAGCTTGAAATGCAACGACCATGAAAGTAAAGCCTTTCCTCAATGAATAAAGCGTGTAGCCCCGCTTCCAATCATGGTACGCTATTGAGGAAGACTGGTGCCGGAGTGTCGGCGCATGTTGAAGCAGTGATTAGCTGCTGCCACGAAAGATAATCAGTGTAGATCACTCAATGGGTATGGAAGGAGCAGGAAGGAGCAGGAAGGAGCAGGAAGGAGCACCATGATGTGTTGCAAGTCACGCTCACAAGATATACGTCGCGTGTGGTGAATGCGTGAATGCGTGAAGCATGTTGCCGCTAGGCGGAAGTCCGTGCACTTCTCAAGGCTTCCAATCTGCGTCATACCCGTGAATCTATCTTCGGCCTGCGACTCACTTCTCTGCGCGCTCTATCTCTAAGTCACGACCATCTTCGGGTCCCTTCTTATCGCCTCTACCTTCCCTCGCATTCGACTCTTTCTTCAAGCGCCCCACTAACTTCAAAGCATCACCTCAACCCAATAGTCTCCAACAAGGCAAAGACATACAACCGCAACAATGAGCACCGGTGCCAAGAAGCGCATCATGAAGGCAAGTCTTGCGCACAATGTCTATTGCAAGCAGAGAGCTAACACCACAGCAGGAGTACAAGGAGTGCATGGCTGACACGCCTGCGGGCATGAAAATCATGTTCGACGAGCAGAACATGACCAAGTGGGAGGTCCTCATGGACGGTCCGGATCAGTCGGTCTATGCCGTATGTGTCGCTTTTCTAGAGCCATCGCACACTTACCAACGTCATCTAGGGCGGACACTTCAAGCTCGAGATCACATTCCCCACCGAATATCCCTTCAAGCCGCCGGTCGTGAGCTTCCGGACCAAGATCTACCACCCCAACGTCAGTAACGATGACAAGGGCTCCATGTGTTTAGGCCTGCTCCGCGCAGACGAGTGGAAGCCGCCAAACAAGGTCGTCTCTGTCCTGCGCCTCATTCAGACGCTCCTCATCGAGCCCAACCCAGACGACGCCATCGAGCCCTCCATCGCCAACGAGTACCGCGAGAACCGTGCTGGGTTTGAGAAGAGCGCAAAGGACTGGGTCAAGCGCTATGCAAAGTAGAGAATTCGGACATGGTGGAGACGTGGTTGTCGTGGTGGCTTTGTCATGGAGACATGTTTTTAGTCTTTGCATTATTCACGGCGTCCGGCGAGACTTTCATGCAGTTGGTTCTTTTCCACTCTGGCAGACAGGGAAGCAGCGTGTATATGGCAGGTAGAATTTGTGGTTTTCGTGGCAGAGTCAGTCAGCCATTCGGGCAAGATTAGTGCTCGGATAGGGAAATGAAATGAGAATGCCCAATATGTCGTCATGTGCAAATTTACTTTGGGCTGTGCGTGGGGAACAGGACACGGAACGGGCGAAAAAGCAGGCAACATTCAGGAGCAGCCAAGAGCGATCTCGATGAAGGTGTCCTGGCCCGGTGCGGGATGCTGCTCGGTGGATCGTGAGCTGCGAGGCGAGCGGCGAGCGCATCACTGATGATGCTAATCAAACGAGTCAGATGGGTCGATGTTTTGACAACAATGCACGCGAGCACGTTCAGCGAGGCTGCAGCACCTGCTCCGTGGGCCAATATACTCATTCCGACAAACTTCCAAGGTGTCGTCTAGAAGCTGCCTGTAATTCCTGCAGTCTCTCTCAAAAGTGGCCAATGAAGGCGCTCGGAGGAGACGCCAGCCCTATGCGCCCGTGGTCTGCCCTGTCACTCAACGTGCGCTAATCGTGGTGATTTCCGCAAATGGACTGCAGCGCGTCAAGTTCGCGATGTCTTTGGTACATGGTACATAGCCACGCAGCGCTTATGCATCCATGACCCGACAAAGGAAGCGTTTCACCTTTCCTGTCTTGCAGAGCGTCACGACGTTAAGGATCCACATTTCGTTGGGGATGAGATGAGGCTTGCCGCTTAGCCTTGAACCGTGCAACTTTGTGAACAACACCTCGTCCTCGTCTTCGTCCTCACCACGTCCGTCGCCTCCGCCAATTCGCACCTCACGCCCGTCTGGACATTCACTCATTCACGGGGGCACACCTGGCCCGACGCTCCTTATTCTTCGCTCTTCATTGGCCCACTGCCCGATCGATCCTCGGGTTTCACCACACCCTGCAGCTTGCACTGGTTTCGAGCCGCTGCGTCAGAGCCCTCGAGGTGCACATTTGCACATTCGCTCCACACGCCCGAGAATGTTACCGCGACAAAACTCCTCACCCACGCACGTCGTTTACCCAGTCGAATGAGCTGCATCGGGCTCCCTCCACGCTCTCACCAGCCACCACGGCGCCATGGTCGACGCTCTTGCCCGCAATGGCAACACCCCGGCCACCATCAGAGGCGATCCCGCCATATACCCGGGGACAGCCTTTCACTCGAAGCCATCGTTCGAGGCCTACGCCACAGGCGACTTCACACCACCAGCCAGTCCGCAGCCACAGCTGCCGTACGCCGCGAAGAGAGGCTTCGGCTCGGGTCGATCCAGGCAGCCCGCGGCGTTGCAGATGGACACAGCAGCCACTTCCGTGTGCGACACACCATCATACAGCCCTTCCTCGACTCATAGCCCGACTCTCCCGCCCATTGGCCTCCCCTCGCCGAAATATCCTCCGCGTCAGCGTGCGCCTTCTCTCCTTCGACATGCCGCAGTCCCTTCACCTGTCCACCCGACTAACCCTCACCCGCGGTCGGAGCCATTCTCATACTCACCCATAATGGCGCCAGCAATGGCGCGGCAGGGCAGCGGACCGGGCTCGCCAGATCTTCGCGCCATCTACAACCCTCTCGCAAGCAACCCTGTGCACTCAACTGGCCCCGACTGGGACTCCTCGACGGAAGACATCCCAAGCAGAATCTCCCCACAGAGGACCCGCGGGATGACTAGCTCTTCGCAACCACCTTTACACGCCAACCCTCCGTTGCGTTCCGTCACTTCTATACCCGACTACGGTCAATTCCGCGGCAACGACAGAGCGAATCTTTCTGGGACCTACAAACCTAACAGGGGTGTTCCGAACTGGTCTCATAAAGACTACTACCCTATGCCGCCTCGACAGTTGCGCGGCGAAGAGCCCCGTGCAAGCTTCAGATCAGCCTGGACCAATGGCTCTTCAAGCTTGTTAGAGACGAGTGGCACGGAGAGGAGCAGTGTAGTGACCGCACGCAGCTCAGTTGTCAGTGAGCGCCAAACGAGCATCTACTCACGGGATCCGTCAACAGACCGATTGCGAGATCGTGACGACTCACCAGAAACAATACAGACATCCGAGGCGCCAGACGACGATTACAGCACAGATGCCGTCGACGATGTCATCAATGCCTATTATTACGACGACGATGACGATGATGGCAGGGACGACGGAGCGTCTTCCGAACGAGGTGCATCTTCACGACTAAGCTCCTCGCCTACACCGCTGGACTCTGAGCCTCCAGAACTGTCGCAAACACCGTCTCGCGACATAAGCTCCCTAAGCTCATTTCACTCTTCTGATCGCCTCAAGGATTGGGACGAGCAGCCGGCCACCTACCTGCCAGATTACACTGATGGCAATGCTGAGCAGCTTGATCCATCGGCGCATCCGCTACCTCTGAGTCCATTATCTGCCACCGATTGTCCGGATACTCCCGGTTGGAACGAGACGAAGTTTCCTATTGTGGGTCCAACAGAAGGAAATGGCCCGACGAGCAATCCCTCGGTACCTTTACAGATGGGCACACTGCACCTGCAACCCGATCTAGTCGATGCCGAAAGCCAAGCAAAGCAGCCGACCCACAAGCGATCAAATACCATACAACGGTCCAGCGAGGAGCTGCCTCGACGAGTGTCTGTATCAGTACAGACTTTGGCTTTTGGTGCTCCCAGTAGTAATGCCCGTCTCAACCAGCTTCCGCACGTGGCACCTCGTACGCATGACCGGAAGCTCTCTCACTCGCAAATGACAAACATCCAGCGTGACATCACCAAATTACCGCAATTGCCAACAACCAAGGCCCGGCTGTCTCGTCACGATTGGGCCGAGATCCAGGCTTACTCCAAGAGACACAGCAAGAGGCCAAGTGCGTCAAGGACACTGTCTAGCGATTCCATCATCAGCAGAGACGGCCTGCAATCTCCTCCGCTGAAGAAGTCTGAGCCACTGCCCGAGCTGGACGAGGATGAGACGATCCCGCGTCGAGCGTCGACAAGTGTGTATGACCGGAGGAGTGCTTTGTTCAACCTAGGCATGATCGCTTCAGGTACTACGACGAGTGCCAGCGCGACGGCAGGTCGCTTAGCTAGCCCAACAACTCCGTCTCCACGGACAAACAAAGGGGCGCCCCAAGTGCGCAAGGCTGCTGCACCTGCAGAGAGGGATCGTTACGGCTTCAAGAAGGCGACCGACAAGATCAACGTTCAGCAATACAACACGTGGGCCTCGAAATACGAAGAGCACATCTCTCGGAGGAGGAACAAGTGGATTGCCTTGATGACCAAGCAGGGATTGCCCACCACAGACCCCATTAAATTCCCCGACATGTGCGAGAAGGTTAAGCGCTACGCACGCAAGGGCTATCCTCCCGAATGGCGAGGAGCTATGTGGTGGTACTACTCTGGCGGCCAGCATACACTCGCACAGAAGAACATGACAGGCCTCTACAAGACTTTGGTGGCGCGTGTGAAGCGGGATGAGCTCAACAAGGATGACAAGGATGCGATTGAGCGTGACCTTGACCGGACGTTTCCTGACAACATCCATTTCCGACCAGAGCTGGCGACAGATCTGCTAGATGGAGAGTCTGATGACGAGCCACAGCTTATCCAGGACTTGCGAGAGGTTCTCTCATGCTTCGCTCTGAACAACCCCAACATCGGCTATTGCCAGTCCCTCAACTTCATCGCTGGCCTCTTGCTCCTATTTTTGAAGCAGGACAAAGAGAAAGCTTTCGTCATGCTCACCATCATCACACAGAACCATCTGCCAGGCGCCCACGCACGCAGTCTCGCGAATACGGAGGTCAACGTCCTCATGATGCTTATCAAAGACTACCTACCGAAAGTCTGGGCGTCCATCAACGACACGGATCTCATCAACAGTGGCGCCGGCTCCAATGCCCATCCCAACTCCAAGTTCCAGCGCCAACCCACCGTCGCCCTCTCTTGCACTTCTTGGTTCATGAGCATCTTCGTGGGTGTCCTTCCCATCGAGACCGTTCTCCGAGTCTGGGACTCTTTCTTATACGAAGGCCCGCGCGCCCTGTACCGCTACGCACTTGCCATCTTCAAGCTCAGTGAGCCCGAGATTCGCAAGTATCGACCAATTGATCCCGAGATCTTCATGATCGTGCAGAACCAGCCGCGCACATGTCTGGACCCGAACATCCTGCACGAACTAGCGTTTGTGAAGAAAGGCTTCGGCAATCTCTCGCAGAGCGTCATCGATCAGAAGAGACTGTTCTGGCGCGATCAGAACAGAATCGCACATCAGACATCTGTACGGAGTAGTCGCGGAAACAACCTCTTGCATACGTCCACCGAAGGTCCGGAAAACGACGGCACCAAGAGAGCTCTGAACGGCCTCGGGCTGAGACGCCGCGCCTCGCGGAAGTTTAGAAGAATGAGGACTTAGAGCAGCCTCGACACCGCCTCGAACATACCCATTTTTACTTTGTTTTCACATGCATAGCGGGCGACGGATTTTTTGTTTTCCTTTCTTCTCTATATACACCCGCGACGGAGTACAAAAAGCTGGGGCTTCTGATCTTCTAATGTATGATAGTTACTATATACCCCGTTTGTGTGGGCGGACGATGGCATGGGATGGGATGCGTAGAAGTGGAGGTTAGATATCGTACGCGATCTGCGCGAGCAGCAATTCTTCGCGCGTGTCGGGTTAATGATCATGCACTTGTTATGACCCTGCATGGTATTTTCCTCTCTTCCTCTCTGCAATGCTTGCTGTGAGACACTGAAGATCACAGCTTCGAACACTGAAAGAAATCGTCCTGCGTATAAAAAACATCTAAGTATATCAAACTCAGATTCGGAAACATCTGCTCTACCACGCACAACAACTTCACTGTTCTACTTTCCCCCCACGAAAAACAAAAGCTCAATGAACTTCACTAAGCTGTCTGCTTACTCACACACTGTCCATCACATCCTTCCTCCTCTAGCTACGAACCACCACTCACTACCCCATCGCAGACATATACAATCGCCCGATCCCTCCAAAAACACTACCTGTACATCAAACAAATGAACACGAAGCACCCAGCCAGATCGTCGATCAGCAGGCGCAGGCGCAGGTATGCTGATGAGTAACCTGTTATAACTTATGCCACGTTACGTGCGGGGCCTGCAAGGTTCAGGTATGTTCTTACTCATCAGCTGAAATAAGTACGATCGCGATCGCGATTGCGCCACGCGGTGGGATGCAGGCACGGGTTTCGGATGAAGGGATGATACGATGACTGTTCGCGCGAACAGTCTATGTGCATGATACGATGCGTCTCGACGTGCGTGTACCTGCTGCAGGCTGCGTGGATTATCGCCACCTCCTTTCAGGAAGGGCTACATGGGCTTGGGCTATGCAATTGCCATGTTTACTCGAAGAGATCTGTGATGTTACGAGCATCGGGGGATAGATTGGGTGTATCAGCCCCCTGGATATCTCACTAAGCACCGCTTAGGTAATGGGCGCCTGGCGGGTTTGACGAATCGAAGTTGTGGGAGTCGTGGCATAGGAAGCCATTTGGCAGGGTGTGAATTCAGGCACTGGAACATGGAACGTATTAATCTCCAATGAAGCGGCTTTATCATTCTGATCTCTTGTTCATACAGAAGTTTGCATGAAAGAGAGAACATTGGGAGAACGTAACGAGGTGCCCAGATCTCTTGTGTCAACGTTCCAGGACACAACGTACACCAAAGCTGTTGAATCGAATGATACCAACCCCCCATACAACATCCCACTGGCCGTCTTTCGAAACAGCACATGCGTGAAGCACACGCAAAACAGAGAACACATGTGGTATCCATCAACTCCAAACGCCTTGTTACATGTGTAAACACCACGCCCGAGCCGTAGACAAGCAACGGACGAATATGCATGACATCGTAGAAACATAGGAGTAGGACATCAGAGCAGACTAGGGAAGCAACAAGAAAGCCGAAAAAACTCCGTCGGCCGTTGGATGTCACGCAGCTTGTTTATTTGCATGGCGCATCTCGTCCACAAACGCGTCGTAGTCGCCAGAAGAAGCCGAGCCTACTAAGGTAAGCCGTGTGTCGATTGACCGGCTGCTTGTTCATAAGCATTCGGATTCGGGTATGTGGCAGGTGGTGGTGAAGGGAGCTGCTGACCTTGCGGTGATTCGGCTGTCTTCTGGCGCTTCTCCGCGTAGTCGTACGGGCCTTCTGAGTTGGGATGTTTGCCATGGTGGGCAGAGGGACCATGCTGCGCGGCAGCAGCAGCTTGCGCCGCCATCTGTAGCTCGCCAATCTGCCGCTCTGAGAGTCCGCCATTGTTGTTGTTGCTTGGGCTTGACTGTGGCTGCGGCTGCGGTTCGGCCTGGTGTTGCGGTGGTTGAGGCTGCTGTTGGTTCAAACTGGCAGGCTCGGTATGTGGGCGGTTGAGGTCGACACCAGCGGGCGCCGGTGGGATCTCGCCCTGGGTCTCGAGTAGACGCGACTGCAAGTTGATGATGTAGTCGCGCAGCTGGTAGTTCTCTGTCTGAAGGGTCTTGTATAGCTCGCACAGCTGCTCGAACTCCTTGACCTGGTCCTTGAGTTGCTTGATGTATTCTTCCTTGCGCTGGCGGAAGGCGCGCTGGGAGGGTCAGTATAGATAGAAAGCACGCGCATAGCAAACATACCTGAGCAGCCCGGTTCTGTGCGGCGCGCTTGGAGGTGGACAGCTCTCTCCGGCCCTTTGAGCGCCCCCCATCGCTCGTGTTGCCGTCGTCGAGTGCGCCTTGACTCATCTGGTAGGCCTGGCCTGCGATGGCAGGGTCAATGGCATGTGGTGGGCCTTGGGTGGGAGAGTGGGAGTGGGAGTGCTGCTGCTGTTGCTGCTGCTGCTGCTGCAAGGGCGAGGTGCTTGGCTGACCAGCACCGGCAGCGAGCAGATGCTCTCTTAAGCCTGCATCGCGAGACATGTTAGTAAGCGGCAGGAGGTCGGGCGGGTGGGGGAGCAGACTAACTCATCTCGATGGTAGGCTTGTTATGCTCCTGATTGGGAATGTCAGCGAAATGGAGAGCCTGAAACCGCTGTCAGCACAGCTTACCTGAGCGGCCGCCTGCTGCATGTTATTATACCCAGAGTCGCTGCGGATCGAGGGATACAGCGTTCGGCTCATTCAATACTGTTTCGGACGAGCGAACCGCGAAGGCTGCAGTGGCGCTGCTTAGACAGCAGTGCGCGATTTGGGACGATTGAGGCTGGCTACGTCCCGGCTGGCGCGGATACGAGGCTGGAATGCGCTTGATGGGAGACTCTGTATACCTTCGCACGTGCGTGTTTCTTGGTGGAGATGCGTGTTAGTCAGGGCGGTGGTGGTGGTGGTGGTGACGTCGTGCAGCGCTGGTTCCTGAGGATGTTGCGACTGCGCAGAGTGCACTGCGGTGCATGGCCCGTCAGCGTCATCGCGTCGAGTGCCAAGATAGGCGTCGCAGTTATTGTTGCGATATCCAGCAGCGTTGTTGCGGGCGCTCGCAAGACGGGCGGGGAGGGCAGCTTGCTTACCTGAGCTTCACGATGCTGTTGGTGGGAAAGGCGATTACGCAGCAGTGACTAATGAAGGGTTGGGCGGAGGCAGGACATCTTAAGTACTGCCGCGCAAGATCCCTTCGGCTTCGGGAAGCGCCCCTTCAACACCCACCCCCAGGCCCATCACTCGCATCACTCACCCATTACTCCCACCAGATCAGCTCGGTCAAACCTCGCTCGCCTTCCGAAACCATGCACGCGTCGTTGTTGACATGACGCCCTGCTTGTGCATTTGCTCAAATTGGCAACAAGCCGATGCTCGCAATCGTGTCCGCTGCGGGGCTGACTAATGCCGCCCAAACCAAGTCCATTGTCGAGTGCTGATTACAAGCACGGAAGAGATACCTCTCCGCATCCGCCGCTCCCGCATCTCTCGAGCTAGACATTGTGTACATCGATGATCGATGACCGATATGCCTCGCGGATTTTGCCAGTGTCTAGTAGCGAGTTCACGGACCTCTCTGGCCACCCCTGGGAGAGTAGTAGCAGCTCAATTTAATGCCATAATTACAAGGCCAGACATCAAATTCTATGCCACAGTAATCAGGTGCAGTGTCGCACAGCAGCGCTTGATGTCTTTGATGCCGTGACCGCAATGCCTAAAGAAGCACCGGTGGCTAGGCAGTCTGACATCTCGCGATCGGACGCCTGATCTGCATGTCTACACCTTTACTCGACAACGGCTTTTGTACCACCTACTCTATGCTTGCTTGCAGAGCGTCGATATCTTTGGAACAAAACTTGCCATACATTGGTTGCTCCTACCTATCTCGTCCTGGCGCACTAGCTTGAACGTGGCTCAAAGCTAATGTATACTTTCTAAATCACAGAACGCCGCCCGAACATCGACACCGCAGTACACCGTAGCACTCCGACTACTATGACCCGCTTCCTACGCCTAGTACATGATCTCCCGTAAGTCTTGTCCCCTGCAGGCGGCAAAGCGGATCTGCAAGCCTCTCCCACATGCCGGGCCTTACGGTGGCCTGGCTTACCTCAGAGTGTACTTTAGTAACACGTAAACAGGAAATACAACATACTTGCTAGCTTTCCAGATCAGTACCTGTGTCGTACGAGGCTGACTTCTGCGATTGCGTTCCAGTTGCATCGGCCGGTGCGTCAAGCGGCGCAGCCAACACCATGCACCAAGCGGTGCTATGTTTCTCAAATAGCCCCCGATACGCACGCAAAGGAGACTGCCAATGAAGAGACACAAATTGATGGGATCTTGTTCTCTGCCGGTCAGCCGAGTGAGCTACCTGAACGAGCATCAAGGCTTCTGTCTGCGTGGCAGATCTCACCATCCAAGAAGGGAATCAGTCGAAAATTTACATTCTCATCGTTCACTAAGGCCTGGAAGTTCATGAGCCTCGTTGCAGAGGAATGCAAGGCCAAAAAGCATCATCCCTCGTGGTCCAACTTGTACAACGAAGTGTCCATCGAATGGACCACGCACAAGCCCGAGGGGCTCAGTATCAAGGACGTCGAAATGGCCGAATTCTGTGACCTGACCGCGACCGAGATCGGTCTCAAAGGCTGAGTCAGATCACATCAAGAGAGAAAGTTGTTAGACATTGCGACAGTCCATAACTCACACCTTATTGACTTTGCCTATCCGAGACTCGCTTGAACAGGTATATTAGTCAGCTCGGCTACTTGAAGTAAAGCTGACGGCCTCGCAAGACTAGTAGGAGTGGAGGCAGGGGAATTGTTTCACAGCTTAAGGCCGAACTCGCGGACATATCGCATCGGACAGGTACCGAGTGCTCCAATGTCCACGCCGCGCCTTTCACCTCAACCCAGGCGTACGCTAAGAGATCACCAGGATCTGACATGTTACCTATCCGGACCTGCCGGCATATACAGCCGTTGATTTTACACTCGGAAACACTCGTACTAGACTAATGCACGCCTCGCAAATATAAACCTGTTCGACGAAAACGGATTTGCACGAGCGTGAACACTATACTTCACCAATGATGACTGCATCGCAGATTGCCAAGGTCTCTGCACTGTGACCAAGCATTCTTCCATCCTGCCGCTCCAGGACGTCGAAGCGAAAGCGGCACAACATGCACTTCCCAACATCACGTCGTGGCATCAGTATGGCAGTGTAGCCTCATGTACACACGCGTACCTACCAAAAAAGGAAAGAGGCCGAAAACCCTATCAGCCTTTGCATGTGCTATGATCACTATTCACAACATGAATTGGCCACCAATACCAATTCTCACCTCCTCATCTGCTGACGCAAGCAAATTTCGACAACGCTACTCAACTCACCAACGAGCATCGTAGAATATGTACACCATCGCAGTCGGAGCACAAAACACTCTGGGGAAATAGCGCCCGACTCTCGTGATCAAAGGTCCGATTCGTACTTAGCGCTTGGTAAGCTGCGCAATCTCCACGTCTCTTGGACTCCGCACACCACTGACCACATTCTTGCATGTATTCTGTAGTCTACTAATTAGACTACACATGATCTGGAGATGTGCATCATCGCGCGATCGATACCACAACTTGGTAGCTCCACCCCAATCACTCTACCGCTTGAACGACGGTGTGTGCCTCTTACTCAGCGCTTGTTCAGGAATATTTTGGGTGTGAAATGTATCGCAACTTCGATGTCCCACAAAAGTCGAGTCTGATATATTGCTTCTTGTGAACTTCATGGCACGCTGTCGCTATTGGATACACACATGTTCTCTTAACAACGTATTGGTGACCGGGTTACATAAGCGATCGATGGCGAAGTTCCGCAAATGCTTGCCCGTGAACATTGCGAGAGCTGGATGTAGTGTTACTGCAACACAAAGTTCGATCAGTCATCACAGTTCCGCCGTTGTGTCTGCGTTACGCGCCAGTCACTGCCGTTGAGCACTGGATATCATAAACTAAACATCGGAATCTGCGAACTTTAATCGAGGAGCATGGTGAGAGAAAATAATGGTCCACCATGTATAGTACCAAGGTGTGCACGAGTCTGAACCATAGGCGTCATTTACTAGTGAGGTCTACCTCTGGTGACCATTTGGTTCCGATCTCGAACTCGCCATCGGCCCCCAAAAACTCCTAAGTACGCGACTTCGGAAAACATCATTCCTACTCCGTCTTCCGGCTCAACCCGTCCCCTCTCTACTTCACACACTCCCCATTCTCACACCCAAACCTCATCATCCCATAACACCACATCAAACGCTCATTAACCTGCCCCTTCCCATGTTCCTGATGCTTACTCTTCTTGCCCTTCGCCTTATTCATCTTCTCATTACTGCACGCCGCACCGGAACCCATAGCCCTTGCACGTCGTGTCCTCTGGGAACGGCGGGTCCGGGAAGTTCGCCTCGTTGATGAGTGACTCCGCGAGTCCGGGCAGGGCGGTCTTGGGCGAGAGGACGGGGCCGGGGAGGCGCGAGAAGTCTTCGGGCAGCATCATGGTGATGTTGGAGGGGGGCAAGGCGTAGAAGGTGGCGATGATGAGGTCTGCTGCGTCGTCGTTGACGTAGGACGGGTATTTGGAGTCATTCTGGGCGGGGGCGGAGAGCGCGAGGGTCGCGGTGGTGAGGAGGGTGGAGAGATGCATTGTGCTAGGGCAAGTTAGAGTGGAGTCGTGCAGATGGGAAAGGAAGAGGTACGTTGGGTAGTTGAGTGTAGGATTTGGACGGTTGGTTGGTATACTGAACAAGGGGTGTACGGGGAGTTGAGTAGGCTGTTTGATCGTGATTGAGGAATGAACGAGTCCGAGCTGGGTTTTTATATATAAGTGGTGGTTATTCTGGTAACTCCATGACGCCCTTACTGCGCGAAACCATGGTTGTTGAGAAATGTCTTTCTGGTTCAGTTGACCCATAACGGCACGGTGAGCTTTCCGCATTCGCTTCAAAAGAATTCGTAAACTTGAACATTGTGGTAGACTAGGCTAAAAAATGCAAAAGCACGTCGGATCCAAACGAAACGCCGGTATACACAAGTCCATCCAACCACCCTATACAATATCCCCATCTTCTTCGTCCGGCTTCATACTGGCCCGCCTTTCCGGCAAGCCCACACCCAAAACGCCAGCGACAGTCCTCGTTATACTAGTAACGGGCCAGATATTCTACTCCTGTTCCCGTTTCACAGCTGCGTTCCCACCCATGCGCTCAATGTTGCTCAGCAACCTGCTCTTGCTGGCACCGCCACTCGTACTACGGTTCAGCTGCGCCGGACCACCAAAACCAAACCCACCAGGGGCACGGATACCAGATGGCTTGGGACGTTCGTTCATGGCACCAAGGCGGTCGCCCATGCCGCTGCCAGGACGGTCGTTGCCGAGTGCGGAGCCGGGACGCGGTGCAGAGTTGCCGGCAAGGAAGCCCGTGTTGCGCATTGTGTGGTCGCCTTGCGCTTCCCGCTTCGGAGCTGCTGGCGGTGCTGAGCCTATCTGCGAGCGGCGGAAATCTTCTTGCTGCAGCTCCTCCATCTTTTCGCCGCACATTGAGAGCATCTGCTCTGCTGCAGCGACCAGCTCGCCCTTTTCGACGCGCTCGGCTTCGAGATCGACGAGAAGAGAATCATTTGACTGGCGAAGAGAAAGGAGCTCGGATTGTAGGCCGGCGAGCTTGGCTTTAAGGTTTTCGATCTCGGCGCGTTGTGATTCGAGTTGCTGAACGTCAGCAGCACTTGACGTAGTCGATGTGTGAGACTCTGTCTTGACGGTTTCCCCACCCGGCAAAATCTTGCTGAATGTGTTGTCTCGCTTCTTTTCCGCCTCCTCTAATTGACGCTCGAGACGAATGATCTGCACACGCAGCTCTTTGCAGCGCTCGTCCGCCTTCTTCTGGTAGTTGTCTTTGAGAGCCTTGATCTTCTTCTCGTGTTTTGCCTTGTACGCAGAGTGCAGATCCCGAGCGACCTCGTTGACCTTCTCTGCGATCGCAGTCTGGCATTCCAGCTCTGAGTAGATTTTTTTGTTGTCCTCTCCATCATCGTTATTGATGAATGTGGTCATGTCGACGTTCTTACTTTCAGCCTCAATGACCTTTGTCTCAAGCTCTGACGATCGATTTTCGGCGTCATCTGCGCGCTTCTCTGCATCAGCTAAACGAAGAAGTAGTTGTTCGCGCTCGGCGTCGTTCCGCGCCAGTTCTGACTGCACATCTCCTAGGAGACTCTGTACCTCCTCGCCCTTCTTCTTCCAGTCGATCATCTGGGCCTCGGCGTACTCACGAGCTGAGCGCTCATCTCTGACGGTCTCATGCGCTTCACCAACTCGTCGCTCAGCATCTGCGACTGCCTTGGCCAGAGAATCTACTTCAGCCTCTTTCCCAGACAAGCTGGCGGAGAGAGATGAGATCTGAGATTGGAATTGCGACTTGACAGACTCCATCTCGCGAATGGTCACGGTAGGCAACGACCGCGGCGTTGGCGGAGGAGGCAGCTCAAAGTCAAGGAGGTTCATCATCTGGCGGCTCTGGCTGGGTGTGGACGGGACGTAAGATGCGCCCTTCGCAGGCGACCGTTGATTTTGGTAGTATGAACGGAGATCAGGTTGCGTGCTCGACTTCGTAGGCGAGGAGCGGCCGCGAGCAGGAGAGGTACGTCTGGATTGCGAGAAGCACTGGATCTGCTCAGTGAAGTCGAGCAGCAAGTTTGTGGTGTCATTCTCTTTGTACGATCGTCGAGGTGTCGGCGAAGGCGTACGCCCGGTGCGGCGGATTGTGGAAGGAGTCATTTGCGCGCGTGCGCGAGGGGTCGCCTTCTTGCATGTTAGCGAGTACTTCTGGGTTGTAGTCGATCGGCTACTCACATCTACTGTTGCATCCCTGGCTGGACTCTGTCTAAGAGAAGCAAACTTGGTCATATCGATCCCAGGCATCTCCGAGAACATGCTGAAGCCGGTGTCGTCGATGTCGCCGGACGTGAGCTCCGGCCCATCGGGATTGTACTCGGCGTTGTCCATGTCAAGATCCAGTACGTCATTGCTCTCGATATGCTCTTGCTTCGCAACCGTCTCCTGCCTTTCGTCGCGCCCCTCGTCCATGAACTCCATGGCAACCGTCGGGCCTTCGTTCTCGCGCAACATCGTCTCCTGGACAGACGGTGACATGCTCTTGCGCGAATGACTGCTCAATGCAGATGCTGGTCGCTCCTGCTTGACTGGCGAGCTTTTCCTCGGGCTTCCATTCCTCGCCGCCTCTTCGAAATCGCCCAGCAAGTTTTTGACTGGCGACATCTTCATTGGGCTTTCGCGCTCCTTCAATCCCAGCTTCTTCTCCGGCGAGACCTTGAACGCCAATTGCTGTACATCTTGAAACTCGTAGATAGGCTTCATGGGCGTAGGCGCAGCGTCGGGCGCGATGTTCTCCTGGTCGTCAAGATGCATTACGAACGGTGAAGACGGCGGGTCGTGAAATGTCATATCCATGTCATCGTCGGTGTATACGGAAGTTGAGCCCGCGCTGGGCTTCTCGGCTGAGAGTGTCGACATGTTGGTTATGCTGTTCGAGGGTCGTGTCGTGGGGTAGACTGCATGTGCCTGCGGTCTGTGGTGGATAGACATGTTTTGTGGCCCGAGCTTGTTTGTCAACATTGGTCGTCATTTCCTCTTCGGGACTACTGCCGATCACAGATCATAGTAGATCAGCATTCACTTGTCAATTGTTCGTGCTAGCCAACTCGTATGCTCTATGCTCTGCCAACAACAGTCCTTTACAGCATGCACTTACTCTACATATCTACTTGTTGCACTTCTCTACAACTCATCATGCGCCGGCGCAGCCTTTTGAACCTCAACACCGCACACCGCCGGCGTCCCAACCTCCATGCGATACACGCACTTCTCTTCCTCGACAATCTTCCAAATCTCGTCCTTCTCCGCGCATGCCAGTACGACCATCGTGCTCCTGTTCGGCCCATTCCAGCAGTGCTGCCCGTTCTCGTACTTCAACGTGATGCGCTCGCCGCTGCCCAAACCCTTGCCGTCAGCGGGCAATTCCTCGTCCACGGTGACACTCCCAATGCTGACGAAGTTGCCCATGCCAGTGTGACCACCGCCTTTCTTGGACTTCTGTGTCGTACGAGACAAGAAGCAGTGCTCGTATGTATATTCACCAGAGTCCTTTTCTACGCATGTGTCTTTCAACGCGCGGAAAATGGCGTCTGGGCCGTATTCTTTCGTGAGGTCTTCCTCGTGTTTGGTCAACTCAGACTTGCTGTTATCGAGGTCACTTTTGGCGGAGTCGCGTTGAGACCTTGCATCGGTCACGGCTTTGGATTCGGTGGCATCTTGGCCGCTGGAGGGGTCGGCGAGAATGCCATTTTCGATAAGCATAACGCGGAGGTCTCGCAGTTTTGTGTCAACCCAGCTGCGGACGGGGGTGGGTAGGTACTCTTCGAATTTGTAGACTGTGAACGAGATTAGCAAAGGGTGAAGATGGATACGGGTTGATGGTGGTAACTTACGAACTTCGATATCTGACTCCTCGCCTGTCGCCTCGAATTCCTCCCACTTGATGGCGCTTTCGGAGTCTGGTTTCAGAATCTCCTCCAGATCACGATCGAGCGCCTCGTTGTGTCCAGGGCGGTCTTGAGCTGCATAGTTCTCCCATGATTGGACTGCGCGCTTCACACCCTCGTCGTTGAAGTTGGGATTGTACTCCTCCTTGAAGCGCTTGAGCATGGCTTCCAGCTCGTCGACTCTGGACTTCGCAGTGTCCCTCTCCGTCCGCAACCGGTTGACATTCTCAGTCAGTTCTTCAATCCTGCCCTTCGCCAGACTCGACAACACTGTGACCTTTCCACCCTTACCCGCGCCCTTAACGACCTTGCCCTTTTCTGCTCGCTCAATCTCAGCCAAACTCTTCTCTGACTGCTCCACCTTGAGTGTCTGCGCTTCGACCTGTGTCTTGAGTGTCGTGATGCGGTCCTCGACTTCCTTCCGTAACCGTGCTGCCTCAGCAATCAGGTCTCTCCTTCGCTGTCTGGCAGCATTCAGACTCTTCTGGCGTATCTCGTCCTGCTTCCTCCACTCCTTGCCAATCCTCACACACTGATCATCACACTTGACACCTCCCACGCCTTCATATTCATCGCTTCCATCGCAGCACAGCTCGTAGTCGCATACGCCGTCGTTCACATTGGTGAAGGGGATATAGTTTGGTATATGGCCCTTGTTTTTGCAATAAAAGCCCGGTAGGGCAAGCGAGTTGTTGTTGCCAGCCTTACCTCGCGAAGGCTGTGGTGGAGAGAGGGGCGAGATATAAGAGCAGGCGGCGGTGCCAGGTTCGTCTGAGCCGTCGGGACAGTCGCAGTAGTCGTCGTTCACCCGTGTAATTGGTACTGTGATACTTGGGTTCGAGATACACATAAATGTTTCTGGGTTCTTGTAGTATTTGGCAACTACAATTCCTTCTTGTCAGCAAGCTCGTCGAAGCTCTGGCGGGTGCGACATACACTCCGGGCTCACACCTCGCGGCCGAGAGGGCTCTGAGGCGGCATTTACGGTGCTGGCGAGCACCGGTAGTAGTAGGGCGATCGATGACACGTGCTGTCTGCCCATTTTGATATATATTGAGAGCAATTGAAGCTCAGGACGTTGAGATGGCTGTTCGAACAGATGGCGGTTTCGTGGACCCTTGAGCTACTGGCCAATCACAGCCGGGAGTGGGGCTTGGCCGTCTCAACCCTCCTTCACCTTCCGCTCTGCTCATGCAAAGCCAACACCAACGCTATTTACGTACAGGTAACACTACATCACACCATTTTCATCTGGAGACATGGTTAGAGATATCTGGCGTGTTTGTAGCCATGGGAAGACACGCTCATATGCGCATTCCCTCCACTTCTCCCAAACCTCCATCATGGCGACAACACACAAGAATCGGCCTAGTCGCAGACCATGCTCCATACCATGCCGATCTTTCGAGCTCGAGTGTTCTCATTGATTAACACCCATTGCAGTCGCCTGCTCACCGACCACGCTGAGGTCAAGTACGTCGGTTCATGCAAGCTTGCGCACCAACAAACGGTCTCCATTGGCAGCATTGCCCAACATGTGCCAACGCCAAATCTGGAAAGAAAGGACATAGGGCCAGAGCCAGCCGATGGTACTCAAACTCAATCACATGACAAAGAGATGCGAGTTCCAGATGGCGGTCGATGCTCCCGGTTGCAGCAAACGCTCACTATGCCTCCTCATTGCTCACATTCTGGAGGCGCCAGAGCCGATGCGTGCTCTCCATTATGCATCTGGTTTGTAGCGGACATGTGCGCCGTTTGACTGTTGATTTGGAGCGCAGCATGGGCTATGTGATGAGAGCATTTGATCTCCTTCCTTCGCTGTCCATCACCACATCATACACCATTTTCAACCTATCGATACAGCTGAGTAGCTTCTCAATATAGCTTGCTACGTTGAGGAAGAGTATGACTGGAGTGACGGCTCTCTGGACGATCCTTCTCCGCCATGCCACTCTGTCAACCTTCAGGAGCCACTGATTGCGAAAGTTGATGACGCGAGCGACCTTTTCATCTCCGAGACAACAGATTACCATGAGATACCTGTTGGTTCACCTCTCCCGATTAGTAAGTCTTGTTGAAGCCTTGCCTTCGAGGCTCAGTGTGTCCTGAAGGTCGAACCAGTAGCTAACGCTCACTAGCAGTTGAGATCGGTCAACACGATGTATCTGTACCTTGTCGTGCACAGCGTGCTCAGCTAGGCATTCATCTCAACCGCCGTGAGCCATCCAAAGACGACTACGCCAACTTCGCACTCTATCAAGCCAACCAGAAGGCGTACGAGGCCACTGTCCTCAAGACCTTCGCGGCCCAAGCTCTGCATCCCGACCGTATCGACCACTGCTTCGAGTACCTTGAGGACAACGCCAATCCGCGCGAGGCACTCAAGATGTACTTGAGGTCTATCCTGCAGAATGTCAACAATATGGCCGACAAGATGATCTACAACGCTCACGGCCGGACGGTCAACCTCCTGGCCAACGATGGCAGGGACGGTGTGCCTTTCCTGGACGCCCACGTCTTCAACAAGAAGATGTTCTCTGACTTCTGCCCCGACAACGCCATATCCATCGTCAGTAGGCTGAACGAATCGTGGCATCGTGCCATTCCAGTCCCGGCTATGGTACGTATGTCGACCAAGCAGTATCCCATCGGTGCCGGCAGCTCGCCATTCGAAGAAATCGATGAGGTCGCTGGCAGGATGTTCGAAAATGCCGTCAGTACCTTACTACCAACCGGTCGAGCGACTCAGAACAGGCGGAAAGGTAGGGTATCGTCTCACTCTAGACGGGACGGAATAGGCGTTCAGGGAGGAGGCAACTGGCTAGCCTTCCCGTCGAGCCGAAACGTATGCGAGGCTACTCAGCCCAGACCGACGCAAATTGATGCTAGCCACGAGCCGGAGGCCCGCCAGAACCTGTGCGAAGGTATTCTGACCATTCAACCTATGCCAACGCCAGTCGATCATGGCCACGATGATCGAGCCGACTCACCTATCGGTGGCGATTGGCGCTTACGCCTCGCTCAGCATCATATGCGTATGTTGGCTGCGAAGTATCCTCCGAAGAAAAAGCAACAGGACGTACTTCCACCCAAGAAGAAGCAGAAGACGCGCTCCACGAGCTCTAGCACGGCTAGCACGTTCCGACACACGCGAAAAGTCACATCTCCCGCCAACTCAGCTGCATCAACTGGACCTCATCCCAGTGGATCCACAACGTTTGAGCTGCACCAAGTACTCCCGCCCGAGGCGTACTTCGAACCGCGCGAGCCTGACGAGAAGCCAGCGTGGCGCTGCGGGATTCAGCATGCGATGGGTCACTACTACAACGCAGGCAACCGCAAATCTTGCCCTGGCTGCTTCGTCAACGTCAAAGAGTCGGCCAAGACGAAGCACATGGACTTCTACCTTCCGAATTCCTCACACTATTTCCAGCATGCTGCTGACGCCGTGTACAAACTTAGCAAGCCCTCCAACGAGGTTCGACGATCCAAGCATCTTTCGCACAATAGCATCGCTAAGGAGGCATACTGGGCAGCTATCAACGCTGGGGCAGATGTAGAGGAGGCACGACGAGCCGGTGTTGACGCTGTCGAGGCGTTTTTGCTTTCGCGAGCTCCAAAGGAGCCTACACCACAGCCCACCCCGGAGCCCGAGCCTGATCTTGGCCCTCATCCAAGCGGCTCCGCCACGATGGAGCACGGGCAAGATCTTCCCGAGTGCGCATTTGCCGAAAAGACCGAGCGCCACGAAGAGTACGCCTGGCGCTGTGATCTCAACCACGCCCTTGGCCGATACTACCTCGACGGTGACAAGCGCAGCTGTCCTGGCTGCGGCTCAAACCGTAATAGCGAGAGTAAGAAAGCAGTCATGGACTTTTACATGCCCTTTGGTGTCGTAGTACGGCAAGAGGCACCGGGCTTGTCGGATTGGAAACCTCGCAGGAAAAACACAATGATGCGCTCCAGCTCGAAAGCCACTAAAAATGAGTACTTGACGCATAACCAGACCTGTTCGCGCAAGTATTTCGAAGCCGTTGAGGCTGGGCTGGCGCACGACGAAGCTGTTTCGCACGCAATTCGAGAGCTGGAAGAGGAACTTGAAGCCAAACAGGCTGCAAGTTTGGACGTCGATATGGAGGACACGGAGGACATGGAAGACATGGAGGAGCCTGAAGAACCTTACATCTCTATGAAGAGACCTTTCGTTGAGGAATTGGATGCTGACGACCCCAAGGAGTGTATGTCGCCTGTCGAAGTGGAAGAGGAGGTCAGCCTTGAAAGTATCTCGTCGAGCGACGATGAGGACACATCTGGGTCAGATAGTCAGTGATTTGGTAGGGCTGGCAGAGCTTCCTGTTTATCGTCAAAAGTGTTTCCAAGATCGAAGGCATGGGCTTCACTGTTGTGGGTACGTGCAGGAACTGTGTTTGGATGTCTGAAATCTTTGCATGTCTTCAGGCGAAGCTATCACAGTGTTGTGAGAATTTTCAGGACGTGTTTTTGATTACTGGAATTCTGCGTTGGCATGTTCTCATGCGGTGGTATCATAAGCACAATCATCACTTCACTACTCCCTACTCCCGTTCCGATTCCTTTCCCCCCACCCTCTCGTCATCAGATGTGCTTACACCATGTGCTCGCCGTGTCTGCTGCTAGCAGTCATAGGCTCACCGTGCCTTCCACCACCAATCATGGGCTCGCCGTGCCTGGTGCCAGCGATAGGCTTCCTGTTCACGCGGCTGCTCGTGCTAGCATGGTGCGCGTGGTGTCCAGTACCAGTATGGCCGTCAGGATGAGGCGTCATGGTACCACGAGGACCGTCAGCAGCATCGCCCGGCGCACCACCCCAAGAGCTACCCTCGAGCGTTCCCCAACCGGCCTTGCGCGTGAAGACAGCGTCATGAAAGCCATCGAACGAGCTGGCACCGGCGCCGTAGACGAAGGGCGCGTGGCGCAAGAGCGGGATGTGGTTGAAGCGGAAGTCCCATACAGAGGCATAGACCATGCGGTACGAGCTGAAGGCCATGAGGGTACCAATGACGGCGCCGGCGAGGATGTCGTACCAGTTGTGGTACTCGTCAATCGTCAATGCGCCGCCGATCAAGCAAGCGCCCAACACTGGTGCATAGATGGCGATAAGCTTCCACATTGCTGGGTGGTAGTTGGAGAAAACCTTGAGCTTTGCGTTCAGGTAAAGGTACAGGAAAATGAAGCCAGCGAAGGCAGCGGTTGTGTGACCGGACGGCATGGACTCGAGGCTGTCGTTGATCTCGTTCTTGTCGCCAGTGCAGATGCTGCGGTCGAACATGATCTGGCGGTACCCATTGGCGATGTTGCCAATCTGGCCGTTCTCATTGCCGTTGTATGTGCCACCAACGTCGAGACCTTGAGGGATGACGGGCTTGCAGACGGCAAGGAAGTGAGGGCGAAGACCACCGATAAGCCACTTGATGAAGACCTGAAATACAGCAGCCGAGATGAGCGAGTAGAGCAGGCCGATGGTGGCGTTGTTGACATCCCAGAAGCTGCGGGCGCGGATCTGCACGATCAAGAAGACCGCGAATGGAATGCAGAAGGCCATGAGTGCTGCAGCCCAGATAGGGATGATCTCTAGAGTTGAATGTACGAAGTCAGTGTATGTCTCACATGCAGTTCGTACATGGAACTCTCTTACCATTGCGAAGGGGGTAGGCAAACTCTGGGTACACAATCTCGCCGTCGCGGAAGATAACTGGAAAGCTGCGACTCGGCGCAGGATCAGCCATGTAGACACCGAGACCGATGGCGCCCATGACGGCCATGGTGACGATGTCGAGAGCAGTGGCTTTGATCCATTGACCAAACGTCGGGCGGCTGTTGTACGAGGCTGCGCCGTGACCGTTCATCCTGGGCTCTTTGCGTCCAAAGATGCCGCCTCGTTTCTCGTGGTGAGTGCCTGTGGCGGCCGTGGTATCAGCTGCGGCTGGCGCAGGTCTGCGATTGAAGAAACCCATTGCCGTTTGTGGTTGCCTCTCGAAGGATGTGCGAGCGTGGGTATCCTCGTGTTCTTGTTGTTGTTGTGACGTAGATTGTGTTGCGGAGGCAAGTGCGACCGTTGACAAACCACAGCACTTCACCTAGAGATCTCACAACACTTGGGATGAGAGACGAAGAACTGGACTGGACTCCCTGGCAAACCGCCCTACCACACGGCTATATACCCGCCCCAAAGGTGAAGCAATCTCTTTCTCACACCGTCACACGGGCACGCATGGTACGCAAACAAACTTACATCATACCTCGCGTCGCGCGTGCTCCATTGGGTCCTTACCAGCCACAAACCTGTTGACATCCCTGCGACAGCCACTTTGCAATCCGCATCCAGCGGCATGATGAGGTGGTTGCCGCGGGGAGTCGTGGCGATCGCAGCCACATCAAGCTGGGACACGCAAATTCTTGGAAGTTGGCAAAAGCTTGGTTGCCCATGGCCAAAGCTTGGTACCGGTCAGCTGTGGCTGATGATGGCATGGACGGTATTTACGTGCCGTGACAGGTGGATCGCGATGTGGCTGCATTTTTTCTTCGATGTTAGGGAAGATGTTGCGGATCGCGTTTGGCCAGCCCTCGCATCATCGTTTCTACAATTCTAATTGGTTGATAGCTGCATCCACGAAATGCGTCCGATCATGTACGCGACCTCCCAACCTCTATTGTCTATGATCGCTCACGAAAACGACGAGGACCCAAGACAAACAGCCGTCATAATTGGACTCGCATTGCTGTCGCGCGACGACAGCTTTCTCTTTGGGTCCCTTTGTCGACCTCGGATCTTCGCCGCGGATGGCTAGACATGGGTGCATCACACGGCGGACAACTGAAGCTCAAAAGGAAGAAGAGTTTTCCAGCAAGCAACTGTAAAGTTGTTTCACGCGGACTCGTATACCACATACACGCCAGGTCTTCCACGCCGCAGATCTGGTCATTAACTTATAGCATCAGAACGAGCAGAGCCTAGTATGTACTTCTCCTACATACAATACGAGCCGACTGAAGTCTGAGATACTGTATGTGCTCAGTAAGCTCCAATTCCGATCACCCATCGCACTCGTAAGAGAGCATGTTCACTCCTACGGCATTCTTGTCGATCTTCACAACTTGTTGCGACGCTCTTACGGGTTGGCGAGGCTCCTGATGTTTGCAGATAACAAGCCCACCTTCATGGATCGGTCAAAGGTATGTCGCTAATTGCAATATGAGGCTCGACCTCTGTCTAACTCCCAGTGTTCATGGTAAGCCTGATTTTGTATCGTAAAAATCGGTGCGAAAGTCAACATCATGTAGACTGACGGAATGATGTAAAGTGGATGGAGACGAGGATACCAGTGAAAGATATAAGCACAAGAGAACACCGAAGTGTTGCAAAATCGGCGGCAGGTACACTTAGGGTCTTAATACGTTTTCGATGTCCGCCCTCGATTTGAGCTGTCACGAGTAGTACTGACGCATGGATTCAGGGCGAATTCTCACGTTTCGTTGACGAGTGTACGGATGCGAGTAGTGTCCCACCCTCTGTCAGCTATGAAGCGTAGCAAAGAAAAGACGCGGATAAATCTTGGGAACTTTGCGTTACCAAACAGCCTGGACGATGTCGTAAGCATAAGGCCTCATCGCTCCGTCCCGTCCAGTACTATTTCTCTTCTAAAAAAATCAAGAGAAGCCTGTCGGCGAGTGAGACAAATCAGAAAGACGTTGTCATCCGCGTTCGGTATGTCTTCTTCGCGTGCGGCGAGATTAAGTTTTTCAGGTGGACTGTACGAATCCAACATGGCTAGTCCTTTCAAGAATGATGAGATGAGAGATGGGGGAGGACATGGCAGTCTTTGACGAAAGAAAATTCATACCAGGATCATCCGCAAAAGGTGAACGAGACTCATCAAATTAACCACGCAATCTATAGCGCCTATCTCCAGACTCCAACTGCAACGGCTCTCAACCCCAGGGTATCAATATACATAACCACCATATACACCGTCTCTACAGCCACCACAAATGTACCGCGAGTTGCCAGCTTACAGCCTGCGATCTGGATGGATTCGTGTAGCTTTCCCAACACTGAGTATCTAGGAGTGGATGTGCACCTCGGTGGTGCCACTGCGATGCCACGTAGCAAGCAACACACCACACCTTCCACACTTGTGCTGCACATCCTTGAGCGAGTTCATAACATACGGGATACATCCCAAGCAGCAAAGACAGCAAAGACCCGCGCCCCAGGCACTATCATTTATTAGCCTACAATCCACGTCTTCCGTAACGTTCAAATCAACTTACTGCGTCGTGTTGCCCGTCTCAAACGCCACGCTAGTCATCGCCCTCTGGCCGCACGCAGGACAATCCGCCGGCGCGGGCCCACGTCCCAAGCTCGCAATCGGTGTCACGCTCTGGTACACGGTGCCGCTCTGCTGCTGGGGCGGCATGCCGGGCATCGGACCTGCGGTGTGCTGGGGCTGCATGTATGCGCCCGCGGGCTGCTGGGGAGGCGGCGAGCCATGGGGGAATTGTTCGGGCGGTGGGCTGCCGTAGGGCTGCTGGGGGTGTGGCGCCGCGGCGAATTGGGGCTGCTGTTGCTGGTATTGCTGCGGCGCGTTGGGGTCGTGGTGGTAGTTGGGAGGTTGGCCGGTTACGTCGGGGGATTGAGGGTATTGTTGCATTGGGACTGTGTGGTGTTAGTACGTGTTGTGAGGGTGCGATTTCTGCTAGAAGAAACGCTGAAGCTGGAAGATAGCTTGAGATCTCATCGCAAGGAAGTCCAATCGAATAGGATTAAAGCGCCTCGCGATAAGTCCTTGAGTGGATAGAAAGAAAGAGCTACTCACCACCTTGTTTCTCCATCTTTGCGGTATGTACAGTAGGACTAAACGTTTACTCGAGTACGGTATAGTATTGCAATGCAATAATCGAAGTAAATGTGTCTTTGAAAGTGTACAGCAATAGATAAAGGGGGCCTCGAAAAGAACTGCGACCTGCGGCTGAATATGTACTCCAGACCTTTTATCGAAAGACCCAAGCCCGCTCCGCCCCCAAAAAGCCAACTTGTGTCAACAGCAGCACAGCCCTCGTCCCCAACGACGATCACTGGCTGCCGTTCCCATCACCTGAGGTACCCGGGCCAATCATCGCCAACGTGCCGCGCTTCAGCCTCAGCTCCCCAAGCTTGGACACCGGACGTGGAGAAAGTGGACCAGTAGCGTGGCAGGGCGAAGCGAGCTAGACCTGCAATCTCCTGCATTTGTACAACAACTCTGCCTCGTCGCTGTCCGAGGCGTGGTTGTTAATGCGTGTACCCATATGTGAGTTGTATTTCGTCAATGTGAATGCTTTCTATGCAATGGAATTGACGGTCCTACGACGCATAAAGAGTGAGGAGGTGTGCAAGGCTGTGTTAGTCACTGAGATCTGCACAAATGCAGGAATGTGTGCAAGGCGCTTCGGTATGCTATTTCGAGACGCTATCCGGCGCCACAGTGCTGAGACCTGTTCGTGCACGCTTCCACGTGCACAGAGTTCGAGCTTCTCAAAGTGTATTTCTAAGACCATGCTCTGACAGTACAATTCCTCTTCGTCGCATTACAATCGTACATATCACAAGTTCAATGCCAAATAATCACCCTCGTACACTGTTCAATCCATACCGCCAAAGTGCAACCTCTAAACGAGCTGCTTCCACAATCTCTCACCGGTCCTGCACGCTCTAACCTCTCTCAGCCTCAATATCTCGTATCCATGTCGTCCAGATCAGCCTCCTCCTCAGACTCCTCAGCCGCACCGACATCGCTCTTCAACATCCTCAACTGTTCTGGTGTCAACTCCACAACCGTGGGAGCAAAGTCGCCAAGCTCGTCGTCCTCGTCGGCGCCGTTCACGTCCATATCCACACGCTCGCCGTCCTCGAGCTCCAGCAGTCCGCGCTTCAGGAATGAATTGTCGAGCTCCCATCCAAAAGTCTTCTGTAAGTATTCTTGAAGATCTTCGAGCTCGTCGACGAGGTCCGACTTCCATTTTCCATCGAAATCGTCCAGGCTCTTGCGGAAGCGGATGAAGAGGGGCTTGAGGAAGCCGCCGCCGACTTCGTTGAGGTCGAAGAGTCCGGCATCGGCGTCGGCGCAGTGTGCGAGCTGCATGCGCAGGATCTTGAGTAGATCGAGGAAGAAGCTGGAGCGCTCTTTTACTGCTTCTCGGCAGGTGAAGAGGAGCTGTATTATTCGCTTCCACTGCTCGAGGCAGGAATTATTATTGAGCGTCAGAACCATCAGAAAGGTAAATTGCAGCTCGCCTAGGATTTCCGACTCGCGGCCGCGCTTGTCGCCAGCCTGGCACTGGTGCTCTATGAGATCTCCCAAGAACCACGACCGATCTTGCGCAGCTTCTGTGCGTTCCCGTCCAGTCGCTCCTTCTCTCCAGGTCTTCTTCAAGTCGATGGACAGAAACCTCAGCTCCTTCTCTGGATGCAACATGCTATTGCTCATTTCCAGGCCTGGTATTGACTCCAGATCCTGCAAGGCGGAAGATGCTGATGTCAAGCTCCAGTGATCTGGATTTAGCCCGCATATCCGCGAAAGTAGTGTCGGATTGATGTGTGATGTGAGGTTCTCCCAGTCTGCTGATTCTTCTGACCAGCCCTCTTCTGCTCCAGAGTCGCCTTCCTGTACGGTCTGTCGGTATGGTGTCAGGCCATCCTTCCATATGCTCCCCAGGTTTGCTTTCCACCTCAGCACTTCCGCCGGAGTTTTCTCTGCTATCAAGTCTTCTGTGCTCGCGTCCCATTTCTTAACGAAGACCTGCGGTGAGCCCTGACCCGGAGAGACGTAAAGCCAAGCGCCGTGCCTCACCGAGAGCGTAGTGTCACTCGCGGCGAATACAAAGTGCAGGCCTGGAGGTACATTTTTGATCCCGTGAAACCGAGGTGATGTTGTGAATGAGAGTAGATCGATGCCAGCGAGCGCTTTCGGTGGCAAGTTCAGCAACAGGATCGAATTATTAATCGTCGTGGCTGACATGCTCGAGCGGAGAAAGGAGTCCTCGAACCAGCTGCGCAGAATCGTGGAAGGAATGTGTTTGGTCAAGCTGGCATCGTGGAAGGAAGTGAGTGGTATCATTACGACAAAAACGGTGCGGCGGCTGCGCACGTGCGATTAGAAACTAGTTGGAGGCTACCCGAGCCTGTAATATTACAAAAGTATGTGCTGATGCGTGGAGAAGTGAATGCAGACGTGAAGTGAAGAGGGGAAAAAGGAAACGCATCACTGAAGGCAAATGCAAGTTAATGCAGTGCCATGGCAGTAGTGAAGAGGCCATCTCAACGGCGTCCAAAGACTGCGGGTGGAGGCACACGGGAAAGAACGACCGAGTGCCCACCGAAGCGGCAGCTACACGTCATAGAGTAATTGTTTGGTCGCTCAGCACGCAAACAGAGGGATCTGCTGTTTGCTGGCTGCAGAGTGGCTCTGGTGTGCATGCAGAGTGGAATCATGTTGATTTCAGGCACGATTATCTCACGAACATCGTTGAGCCTAGAACAGATCTGCATGCCGTGGAATGGCGCACTTCCAACCCCGCCACCCGCGTTGCGAAGCTCTTCTATCAATCTCGAAGACTATTGGGATGTCCGGTGCATGTTGTGTGTGAATGAGATGGTTCTTGAGCCGCACATGGATTGACATGTGGTGTTTGCTTTCTCATACCTGAAGTCCCGTGCGGAACACATCCGCATCGTCATACTTCTACGAAGTACAACACCACAACCTCCTACATCCACACCACCATGGACCACCGCCGCCGCACGCCCGGCCTCTCCTCCCTCTCTTCGCGCGGCCTACAAAACCACCACTACACCTCCCACGGCGCTGCCCTCCGCACACGCAACGCCCAGTCCCTTGAGACTCAGCTCTCCGTCTTCCAGTCACTCCTCCACAACTTCGCCCTCACGCACTCCAAAGACATCCGCGCAAACCCCGCCTTCCGCGCCGAGTTTGCGCGCATGTGCTCGGCGCTGAACATCGACTTCCTCGCATCGTCGTACCACAGGGACAACAAGGGCGCTGAGAAGGGCGCCGAGAGTATATGGGCACAGCTGCTGGGCGGGAGTGTGAATGACTTCTACTTCAATCTTGGCGTGCTTATCGTTGAGGAGTGTCGGTCTACGCGGGCTGAGAACGGGGGCTTGATATCGGTGTCTGATCTCAAGGCGCGCATATCGAAAGGGCGAGGCATTGGCGGTGGCATGCAGGTCAGTGATGATGATATATCGCGCGCTGTGGATTCGCTTGCGCCGTTGGGTTCGTGCTTCAGCATCATGAAGATTGGGCACAGGAGTCTGATACGGAGCGTGCCGAAGGAGCTGAATACGGACCAGAGTACCGTGCTCGAGGCGATACAGGTGTTGGGCTATGTGACTGTCAGCATGCTGCAGATCAATCTGAGCTGGGAACGACCAAGGGCGCATGCAGTGGTGGAGGACCTCATGGCTGATAGTTTGGTATGGGTGGACACACAAGCTGGTGAGAACGAGTACTGGAGTCCTGCTTTCATCACTGCGAGCTCTGATGTGTGAGCTCTAGAAGAAATGGAGATGGGATTGTGACCCCTTCGTCGTCAACAAGGATTTCGAGAACATCACAAGAGCATGGAGAAGTCAAATTTGGTCGGAACTCACGTCCCAGGATTATCATTGTGTGTAGCGCTACGACACTCTACGGTCTATCAGATCGCTCACGATCTCACTCTTACACATCGTGGAGAAACAAACTTAGTACCACACCGACCGACTACGTGCTACGCAGAAACCCTAAAGCTTCTGCATCGCAACAACGTCAGTAGATTGAACAAAGTCCTCCAGCTCCTCGACCTCCGCCTGGATGTCGTCGAGAGAAACAGAGTCCTCGATGACTAGCGTCTGCTGGAGCTTGCGGATGCCGTAGCCGATGTCGACGAATGTGCTGGAGCCCCAGACGAGGCCTGGCTTGACGATAGCGACGACGGCGGCCTTGAGGGCGTCCATGTCGGTGTCGGCGTCCCAGGGGGACACGGACAGTGTGACGACGGTCTTGGGGGTGGGCTTGGGAGCCATTGTGGTTGTTGTTGCGTGGTGGTGTTTGTGGTGTTGTTTTGTTGTGCTTGCTGGTGGGATGCAAGCTGTGGTGGTGGTGGTGGTGGTGGTGTGGGATGGTGAGAACGGTAGAATGCGAGAGGGTTGTCTTGTAGGTATCGCAGGTTAGTATTATGTGTGTACACAACGTGGACACTGTGAGATCACTGTGGTTGATTGCTGGTGTTGCTATATGCGCAAACGATGAGTACTTTGTTCGGATGAGTCAGCCAAGTCGACATTGTTTGGTGAGTCAACAAAGAACCGTTTTCGGTCTAGTAACGTCTCATTGTGATTGTGATGGAAGGCATTCTTCTCGATGAAGTTGGTAATGGCAATAGTAACAAGAAGAATCTCTTCTGGGCCTTCTCCCTTCTCAATTGCAGTGCGCTCGTTCGTCCATATCAAGACCTGCCAGGTCGGGGTCTACTGCGTCGGACAGTGTCGCGATATGACATGCATCAAAGCTGCCACACACATTGAGGTCGCAAGGGGCCTTGATCAGCGGACTCAACAGAAAGAGATTTGCCAGTATTGAGTTGATTCTTGAGCATTTCCATGAGAACGCTTGGGAAGGCTAAGTCCATGCCGCCGTCCAGGCGCCCAAACACCAATGTCCGGTATGGTTGAGCATAGCGTTGGCTGAGAAAACACAGAAAGTCGATTGACATGAGACGTCATTGGAGCGGCGTAGATGTAGACACATGCGCAGCAGCACGGTCCAGGCACCGCACTGCAAAGTGTTAGCACATCATTGTACATATATACATTGATCCCGTAGACAGTCTAAACATATATACATCCGCCTATCCTACACAACCCTTCCGCTCCTCCATTTCGCTTCACCACAAGAACTCGCAATTACACATCCTCACCTCCTCATAATCCTTCCACGTCCGATCAGTCTTCACCCGCTCGGGCAACACACGCCGATGCCACTGTACCGCAAAGCGCCTCGCCTCGTCCTCATCGTCAAATTCAATCAGCCAGCGATTATACACGCGGTTCATCACCATCTGATTGACCTCCTGTGCATTCTCGTCTGCATCATCGCCCTTCATCCAGGCGCTAACATTGGGATCCTCGAATTCAAGTTTCGCCTTGACGCGCTCGGTGAGCGTCTGATCGCTGGGCTCGAAGTGGCCGTAGGCACGAGGATTGGTCGTGGAGATGGGCAGCGACCGCGTCTTTAGGTTGATGATGTCGCGCAGGCGGTGAATCGAGGTGGAAAGTTCATTGCGGAGGTTAAGCGACGTCCCGCGGAGATAGGCGTCGCGACGCATGGTTCTGTATAGATCTGAGTGGCTTGGTTCCCAGCCCTCGATGTGTAGCAGCACCTTGTAGATGCGGTTTCCTTTATCGTCGACGTCCGGCATAATGGGGTTGTAGCCGCCGCGCTCGATGAGCTTGCGTAGAGCGGGATGGTATGGCTGCATGAGCATGTGGAGACTCAGGGGGTGTTCCGTGGGCTTGAGCAAGTACGACTTGGTTATCGCACTGATGTCTTCGCCGTCTTCGATGAAGCCGGTTGGTACTGGAACGGCGGAGAATATGCTGGATGGTTGGTGGAGTGCGGTGAGCTTGTGAAGACGGGACACATTTTTCTGGTAAGCGGTCGCAGATTCTGGTGTTTTGAAAAGCAAGTAGTAGAAGGGCAGGCGCTCTAGGCTCAGTGGATCGCGTCCGGGTATGACTTTGTAGAATTCGCCGTGCCTGTTCCACTCCCCGATGTGCTTGCCTTTCGGTATGAGACGTCGAAAGTCAACCTCGGTCAACTCAGTGCTGCAGTGCTCCAGCTGCAGGACCGTGGTTTGTTCCCCACTTTTCTGAAAAGACTCGACAACTTGCTCCTTCAAGGTCCTGGGGCGCTCGTCGACCACTCGACGGACAAGAACCTTCTCGGACGCCGGTAGTTCAAGCTTGGAGTGCTTGTACGCATCCTGTTCCATTGCAGGAGGCGAAACCAGAGTGGTGACCTCTGGAAACAACTCGTCCAGCAGGGACTGCTCATTGATCTCGTTAGATTGAGATTGCGTCAATTCTAGTCGATTGGTATCCGTCTGACGAGATGGCTCTCCTTGAATTTGTGCAGGTCTCGTGGAAGGTGAAGGCGAATGAGTCTTTACATCAGCCGTGTTAGGGGATGGGTGGGACTTTCTGTGATCCGACGACTTGTTTACCCGAGCCTGCGTCCGAATCTTGCGCTCTAGTGTCTGGCCGTTCTGATCCTCATGACCTTCATGCGGCGACTGAGCGTAGGAAGAAGTGCTACGTTCGGGTTCAGATGGGCTTACATTATCGTCTTCACTCTCTGCGTTGCGTTGTTCCAGCTTCACTCGGCGCATGTGTACATTTCCGACGATACTACGGGGCGCTTCAAAGCCAGCTTCAGTTGACTCCACGTCATCTCCTGTCGTCACTTCTCGTTGTCCCAGGTCCAATCGACGAGTACCGGAACTTCCATCATGCTTTGCATGCATTCGAGCGTTGGGCTCATACTTCGTGATTGGCACTGGCTGCTCGCTGGCTCCGGTCAGGATCGTTGTGCGGTTAGCAGAATCTGTCGGCTGCTCGTTGCTCGCAAGCTTTTCGGATCTGTTCACCAAAGGTGGTACAGTAGCGGATCCGCTTGTAAGGCTAGATGGTGATGGAGAAGCTTCCGCGCGATCATGTCGGCTCAAATTCAAAGCCCCATCATCTTTCTGCGGCAAAGCACTGTCACAATCCTTGATAGTCTTTAGTGCACTGAGCATAAGCCGATCATTCGTTGCTTCGGCTTCTTCCTCCATGACTTGCAATCGGTGTCGGACTTTGATTGCCAGACGTGATACTGATGTAGACGGGATGCTCTCCAAGTCTCGCGCAATCTCAGCAAGGAACTTTGCAGATCTTCGATACTGCTTGTAGAGACCCGCGCTATGTAGTGTTCTCAAGTTTGCCTGACGTGCGACAAATGAAGAGTTGTACTTGGCGAAAGTGTTAATAACGTTCTTGCGTCCTGTGAGTTTCGCGTCCCTCAAAATGAAGACAGCCACTTCTAGGATGGCAGCCAGAACAGGCGCGCCTCTCGCTGGCATATTGTGGTGTATTTCATCGCCAATATCAATAAGTGTAATGGTAGAATCACGGTAGCACGCCCACGCACGATCGAGAAGCCGAGCACCAGGTCCGTTGCGCGACGTGTGCTGCTTCTTCGGACGGATCGTGAGCGCGCTCGAGGAAGTGCTTCCGGCAGTACCTTTTGATTGCACATTCGTGGATGATGCGTGCTTTTTGATGTCCTCAACGTCCGAGTTCTCCTTGGCGTAGCGAGATGCAGACGTAGGAGATGGCCCGGCGGCGCGTGCTGTAGTGAAACTGGGCGGCGTGGAGCGCGCAGCTTGCGGTTTCAGCAAATCATTTTCCGCTGCCATAAGCTCATTGGGGACGATTCGATTGTAACGACCGCCATTATTGCCGAGCTTTCTAAGCGCCTTGCGTAGTGCAACGTCATTGTCTGCTCTGGCTTGATCCAACATGGCCAAAAGTATGTTTCGGGTTTTGATAACCAAGGGAGCAACGGCAGGAGATGACATGCGCTGGAGCGCTCGTTCCGTTTTGATAAGGGCATAGACAGACTTGCGATAAGCGTATTCGGCAGACTGCTGCAGAGGCAATGCTTCGTGCACCAGACCCTCGAGAGGAGCCATTCTGTACTTGCCTAAGATGCGAAGTGTGGTTCTATCTTGATCGGCCTGTGCGACTCGAGCCAGCACTGTGAGGTGTTGTCGAATCTTGAGAGCGATGGGCTCAGCCACGCTAGGCAGAGAAGCGTCGAGCTCGTTCGCGACGGTAACAAGCGCATTAACAGATGTTCGATAGCAGCGATGAGCGTCCTCAAGAACAAGCTGAGACCGCGAGGCTTCTAGGACCACGTGCCGAGCGCTTGGCTTTGTTTGGGTAGACGCTTTGCCACGAGGAGACGCGGAGGTGACGGGAGTCGTTGTTCTCAGGGCGGGGGGAGTGGCCGCGGCACTCTCTGGTGTCTTCTCTGCGAGTCTCTTCTGCAGCACCTGGACCTGCTCGAACAGCTGCTGGAGCTGGCGCTGTATGGACTCCCGATCGCCGTCCTGCACTGGCTCGGTCTCCCTCCGCGCCGTTGGCTGTGCTACATGCGGTGCAGTCGGCGTGCGCGGTGCAGGCGGTTCTGTCGCATCTGGAGATGGAGGGGCCTTCGGCTGGGCGTCGGGTTCTGCGCGGGCTGTCCTGAGGCCGAGAGAGGTGATGCTGGCCACGGCAGAGCTCCACCAGCTCTCTTTCCGCTTCGGCGCCTCATCGTGGTGTTGTTCGGACGGGACTGCGGGTCGGCGGGCGTACTGGCGGGCATGGCGGACATGGCGGGCGCTCCATGGGTGATGACATGGCCGCAGGTGTCGGGAGAGCAGCGGCGGTGGCATCAATTGCTGGCGTGCGTCACATGGCGGCCTCCGGGCAAGGTGAGGCGCGACATTGAAGCTGTCCCAAAGTTCTGTGCTAGTAGCGCGCCCCGATCAGGCTTAGACGCACTCGCCAACGCTTAGCTCCGACCAGGGTCGTGTATAAAGTATGACTGTGTAGTGTAGTGTACCGAAACGAGAAGCAGCACATTTTTAATAACTCCGCTTCCTTTCCATTTCCACTCTGATACCTCAGACACCGAGCCATGGAGGGCACACCTTTTGCACTCCGCCCCCTTGAGCGTAACCCGCTTGGCGCTTCGGGCAACGCGCTCGAGGCAGCATTCCGCGTCTATCTCACGCAGCGAGAACAGAAAGCACTTGGCCTAACAAATGGCGACTTAGTCCGGCTGAGAACTGCCGCTGGCTACAAGGGCTATGGTATTGCCTGGCTGGCTTCTTCACCAAATCCTGGAAACAAGGCCATTGCAAAAGTCACAGACCTTCTGCGTGAGCAGTATGGCCTTTCACTCAACGATCCTGTCTTCATTGAGCATGATCCGGCCGCCTGGAAGCCTCTCAAATCAATCGAGCTCAGTCTTCCCGAGACCACAGAAAAGAGATTCTCCTCCAAGGAAGAACTCATCTTATGGGCTAAGTTCGCTTTGGGTATGATGAGTCGTCGCCAATGAAAATGTCATTTTGCTGATATGGTACAGCCAATCTCGACTACGTCCTTCCAGGCTGCAACTTTGTCGTCACTAAGGGAGGACCCAAGAGCCTACAAAATGGCGCCAAGTTGCGGGTGAACATCGACAGCATTGATCCTCAGCCCAGCGAAAAGCACGCAGTCTACTTCGACCCGCTCAAGACTCAAGTCACCATTCAAGAAACTGTTTCCCGGGACAGCCGTCCACCATCTCCATCAGACACCTTCCAGCTGGTAAGTGACGACATCGGAGGTTTGTCAGGCCACATAGCGACCATCAACCGAGCTCTTGCCCATCGCATGGGACCTGTTCGCACCGTATCCAACCACCGTCTGCTCGGCGCTACCACCCTACTCATTCACGGGCCTGAAGGGTCTGGAAAGAGTCTCTTGCTGGAACGGATTGCAGCATGTCCGTGGAAGAAGGTGTTCCATGTGAACATCGGTACTCAGACCAAGGGGCAGGCTAAGACCATCATTGACACCTTTGACGACGCTCGTGACAATCAACCCAGCTTGATCCTTATGGATAACTTGGACACCTTTCTCGAAAAGGCAGAGAACTTGGTCGACAGGCTCAGGACCGAGCTAGCCAATCTAAAGGGTACTGAGGTTGTTGTTGCGGCGGCAGCCCGCAGCATTCATGACGTCGACGTTCGTTTGCAGACAAGTTGTGCTTTTAAGCACAAGCTCGAGATTTTTGCACCGGGTGTTCACGATCGCGAAGATATCTTCCGCAAAGTCCTTGGATCAGGGTGCAAGCTTGACCTGATCAACATACCCGAGCTGGCCGAACGTACGCACGGGTTTGTAGGACGCGATATTGAACACCTATGCAGTCTGGCACGAAACCGACGGATTGAGCAAGTCATTGAATCACTCAAAGACGATCAACTAGAGACACTGAACGACATTCTCGAAAAGACGGACTTTGTCACCCAAGACGACTTCGAAGCAGTGATCGATGAGGTGCACCCAACAGTGCTCAGGGAGAGCATACTCGAAGTGCCGAAAGTGAGATGGGCCGATATCGCCGGCGTTGGCCATGTTCGCGCTCTCCTGGAGAAGATTACCGTCCGACCCATCAAGGTCAGTATATCTCCTCTCATCTTCACCAAACACGCGTATCCCATTTTACCTACCGCATCCAGCAACTAAACACCCAACAGCTCCCCGACCTCGATCAAAAGTTTGGGGGCCTCCAATCCCGCAAAGGCGTCCTCCTCTACGGTCCCCCGGGCTGCGCGAAAACCCTCATCGCACGAGCCGTCGCCACCGAGTCCAATCAAAACTTCCTTGCCGTTAAGGGCTCCGAACTCATCAAGATGTATGTCGGCGAGTCTGAGCGCGCGATCCGCGATGTTTTCCGGCGTGCGCGCGCCGCGAAGCCTTGTATCATCTTCTTCGACGAGATTGACACCATTGGTAAGGCGCGAGATAAGAGCGGCGATACTGGGCTGAATGTTGTCGCGACATTGCTGAACGAACTGGATGGCATTGAGGAACTCAAAGATGTGTTTATCATCGGCGCGACGAATCGGCCAGACATCCTAGACACTGCACTTGTTAGGAAAGGCCGCTTTGATGAACACATACACATCGGACTGCCGACACTGGAGGCGCGACTACAGATCCTACAAATTCACACGCGCAAGAAACCGATGGCGCAGGATATCGATCTCAACGTCGTGGCGGAACGTACGGATGGCAGCAGCGGTGCGGATATCAGCGGCTTGGTGAAAAATGCCGTCGATTTCGCAGTTGAGGAGTATGAGAAAGCACCGGATAGCGAGCCGCTTGTGAAGATGGCGCACTTTGAGGCTGCGCTCGAGACGCATGTGCCGAATACAATGAGGGAGGAGGCGGAAAGGTACGAGGGGTGGAGACCGGGAATGACTTTGGGGTGAAACGAGCGTGTGGACGCAAAAGCACCGCGAAGGTAGACAGGACTGTAGTTCGCATCGTAAAGGCAACTATTGATCGTGTCGTTTAGCCCGTGCTTGATAGGAGACAGTACGCTGCTCGACTATCAGTCTTGTTCACAGGATGAATACAGGGCTCACCCTCCCATATTCTTGAAAGATGATGTTAGCTGTAGGAAGGTGCTTGTATTTACTGTGTCACCCTTCAGGACACACTGAACGCCAGAGTTGGACATCCAAAGATACGAGCGATTTCGTATTTGCAACCTACTTACCTACCTCAATTCTTGGATTGTCATCGGCATACCAAACATGACTCGTTCTCGGACTGTAAAAGGACGTACATGGCAATGATGTTCGTATCGTGCCTAGAACTTGGAAGTGGTTGAGAGATCGAACGTCTTTTGTGGGGTACTCATCTAGGCGGTGGAGATTGAAGCTTGTCCAGCTGCACGAGTCTTGATCTTTGCAACCTCGAGAGTACTAAGTCTACGAGCGTCGAAGAACAGCGCATGAAGAACAACGATGGTCGCGCTGTCGTTACACAGTTTAGCCGCATACCGCGTGGTGCATACAGCCTTACCTGGAGGTCCCTCAAGTCGTTCGTCACATTGTGTGCGACGGACGCGCTTCTGTTTGTACCTGTCCAGACTCCATCCAGCAGATGAGTGCAATTTTGGCTATTAATTACCGAAGGATGCGTGTATCGGAGCCTTACGTTGGTGTTTCATTTCACGCGACAGCCCTTGGAGTTCGTACACCACCACGCAAGCGCCCTCGACACCCACTTCAGCGTGACGTTGGTGGCTACCTGTCCTTTACGAGCACCGATTTGCAGTGGGAGCCGCCGCCTGGTTGAATCATTTGCAGCAGAGCCAGTGTTTTGTGGTCGAGGAGGGTCCCTTGGCAGCGGATAGGGAAATTGGCTCAGCTTGAAACTGCGCTCGTGCTTCGGCCCACCGTCTTTTGCTGCAGGAACAGCCGCCTCAAGCACCGAAGCCATGACACCTTTGCCTACTAATTCCCGTATTGCTAGGGTAGATGACCGAATCACCAATCATACTCACGATGTCCTACGCATTGATGATCTCTCATACCCTGGTCCCGCGACACGGGTTCCCTGGCCTTGCGCAATCACTCCCTAACGTCTAGCGGCGCACCGAAGAGCGGGTTGTTTGCCGCTGGCAAGAAGGTCCTGGGAGAATGTGGAGGTGTCAGGTTGTTTCCCTGCCGCATTGGTGATCATTCTGGCTCAATCTCGCTGGTCTCTGCCCTTCTTCCTCTCTACCCATCCTTTGCAACCACGCGTCGCCGGTCGTGCACTTCTTTTGCTCTTTCGAGCTGTCCATTCCTTTGAATCAACTGTCCTATTCTCTCTTCTTGTCGCTCTTTTCCTCACCACTTCTTCCTGATACCCACTAGCGATCTGAAACCGCCATGCCAGGATTTCTTTCGAGGTCGAAATCTATGCGACTATTGAAGGGCCACCACAGAGATGCCCAGCACGATAGAGCTCAGAACTCAATGCCGCGTGCGGGCACTTCTGGAACGGATAATGACAGATACCAGTCAGCTACTCCAATCCCACCAACAGAAGCAAAACTGGAGGTGCCCGAAATGGCAGTCCGACCGAGTACGTCTGGTGGGACTGGAGATCGCAGGACACTGTTCCACATGAAAACAATTCCCGCTCCGTCTGTTCATTCCCAGAACGACCTTACGTTCTTTCTGCCTTCAAACTCTACTACAACATTACAATTCACAGAGGTTGACGACTCGCGGGAAGGTATCATTGGAATAGCATTGGGGAGTCCTACGGGCTCACACTGGACATCAGCATCTCAGGCAGCAGATCCTATTCCGAGGTCACAAAGCCCGGAGGGCCAAATGTCTACCTTTGCGCCCTCGGATCGCTTTCCCTCGCCAGTACCTAGCCGTCCAGAGCCCCCAAAGTCCAAACTTGGTCGTTGGAAGTCACTTTTCCGGAAGGCTCCTCCAGCACCAGCACTGCCGGACAAGCCACCGTTCTACCAGCTGACAACCACTATCACTGCCACGAGAGCAACTCGGGCCGATAGCCACCATGATGACGAGCCTACCGAGCCGTCAGCAAAAGTCGCATCCGATCGACAGGTCGGACCCACGCCCTCACCACCAGCATTCAAGCCGAATATCCGGGCCTCGCGTTCGTTCACGAGTCCTGAGATGGCGCAAACGAGGACACGAGCTTTCACGGCTGGTTCTCTGCCATCCAATCCTCGAGCCTCGGTGCAACGCTCAGCGACGACCCCTTTACCAGCCAGCCTGAAGCCTGCCGACGTGCCTGCCGTGCCCTCACTGAAAATCTCAAAAAGCCCTGAAGATGCTCTGAAAAATGCAGGAGAGACACCGCTTCTTGATGTCAGCATCCCCGACATCAAGCTGGATAGGTACAGCGTCATGTTCAACAGCCTCTTGCAAACACAAACAAACACAAACCGATCGTCCTCTCTACTGGCGCGAAGGCAGGGAAACGCTGATAAGTTGAAGCCGCTAGATGCTCTCAACGTCAAGGTATGCTTCACATTATGATTGTAGTGGTTCATACTCACATGTCAATAGGGAGGCCCAAAAAGTCCTACTAACGGTAAACTGCAGCGCAGGGCAACTTCGCCCACCGTGCCTTCGCCATCACCTCGTCTCTCTCTTTTCCCGAACACGACCCGCGCGGCGTCTCCACCTGTACCTCGCTCAAAAGCCCTAAGTCGCTCCAAAACTGAGAGGTCTCCCCTCCGTCAGACCCACTCTCGCAACGAGATGAATGATGACAGAGGGCAAGACCTCTTCGTCCACGACAAATCCGCCGCATCACCGAACCTGAAGCCCCGCGCTTCAATGAACCTCAGCGTTCAACATCTAGCCATAACGCCCACCTCCATACACAGCTTTGAGTCAGACACAGATTCCGTGACCATTGTTGTAGGCCGCACAAACGTCGGCCAGGCACAAACACTGCATCTCGATGACCGCGAGCCAGACTGGGAGATTTGTTCGAAACCAGCCTCGAAACCAATTGCTGTTACACGAGCAAACACGGCGCCACTGGCAAGCCTTGGACGGAAAGGCTCCCAACGACAACCCGTCGTCACAAAATTCAGCGCCTTATCGTCACACGCACCGGCCTCCGCACCGCTCGAAGCCCCCTCGCCTTTACAGCGACTTCAGCAGCTACAATCGCCGCCTGCGTTTGCAAGAGAGAAGCGTGCGGAGAGCGAGAACAGACAAGAAGGGAAAGCACGAGCTATGGTAGGCGTTGCGCGCTCCGTCTCAGTGAGCAGAGCAAACAGCCCACGCGCAGTCGTCAAAAGCCCTGGCGAGGGAACGGGAGAGATGCGAAGCTTCGGAGAGGGCAAGTGCCTGACGCCCACAATGGTTGATGTCCGACAGAGGCGGAGTCAACGCGTGCAACTGGTCGAAGCGTAGAATCGCACGACGATTACTTTATTTTCTTACACTCTCTATACCACAGGCTTGGCGACACAATTATTCCTTTCAGTTTTCCTTCGATTCTAAGCGACAGTCGTGGCATTTTCGCATTTTGGTGCTGTATCTTGGTTGTTTTGGTGTTCTGGGCGTTAGGACGGCACTGGCAGTGTCTTGATACATTTCGAGTCGCATGTGTGCGCAGTGGTTTATGCCGCACTTTTCAAGTTTTGCCGAGAGAGCGAAGGTGTTTCGGTTACATTGGAAGCATGGGTCTTTTCTTCCGTTTGTCAGGCTGCGATCAGAGGTGCCGCTGTGGAGGCGAGGGGTGATTGATTTAGGAGAACTCACGACAACTTCTAGATAAGATGTTGGGTTAGGTTAGCACTGCGAACAAAACACAATGATTCTGATAAAGAGTATATCTACCCTGCGTCGCTCGAAAGTGCCATACAATGATCATGTACCTTTAGTGGGAATGGTGACCTTGCTTCGTCGCTCTTTCCTCTACACACTGGGTATGACGCACTGAGCACGCGAGCACTTGCCATCATGAACTCACCAACAGCCAGCCAATCCATGCTCTCCCACGTCTCTGAGGCGGTGCCATCCGGTGAGCAGAAACTCCAACAATCAACAGAAT
>Ga0265780_10000513_pt1 | contig 59999 bp, 43 predicted proteins | sample P1T30metagenome_FD_192432 | JGI IMG/M metagenome (GOLD analysis project Ga0265780, IMG submission 192432) | Plant litter microbial communities from East Loma Ridge, Irvine, California - P1 T30 | ecosystem: Environmental > Terrestrial > Plant litter > Unclassified | place: USA: California... | reverse complement strand
CCGCCACCGGCACCGTGGGCAACTTCAGCGGCATCATCGACGGCGACATCGTCGAAGTCGACGGCGCCACCGGTTCGATGGCCTTCCTCGACAAGAACGCCGGCAACGGCAAGGCCGTCACCGTCACGGGCTACGCCCTGAAGGGCGCGGCTGCAGGCAACTACGAGCTGGCCAATGTGGCCAACGGCGTGGGCGCCATCACCAAGGCCAACCTGACCCTGACCGCCGCAACCGACAGCCGCGTGTATGACGGCAGCGTCGATTCGAACGGCGTGGTGCGCGCTACTGGCCTGATCGGCGGCGACACCCTGGTCAGCGCCAAGCAGGCGTTCGACAGCAAGAACGCCGGCAGCGACCGCACCCTGCAAGTCGTGGCCAACAGCTGGAACATTGCCGACGGCAACAGCGGCGGCAACTACAACGTCCTCCTGGCCGCACCGACCGCCGGTTCGATCACCGCGCGCGCCCTGACCCTGAGCGCCGTGGCCGACAGCAAGGTCTACGACGGCAGCACCACCTCGGCGGGCCTGGTCCAGGCTTCCGGCCTGGTGGCGGGCGACAGCGTCGCCGCGACCCAGGCGTTCAGCAACAAGGGCGCGGGCAACCGTACCCTGCAAGTGAACGGCAACACCATCAGCGACGGCAACGACGGCCGCAACTACACCGTCGTCTACGGCGCGGAAGCGGCGGGTACGATCACGGCCAAGACCATCTCGGCCAACGCCAGCGTCGATGAACGCTTCTACGACGGCACCACCGCGGCCACCGGCAGCGTCAGTGGCCTGACCGGCCTGGTTGCAGGCGACAGCGTCGACGTCGACACGGCAAATGGCTCGATGGCCTTCGTCGACAAGAACGCCGGCGCCGGCAAGGCCGTCACCGTCAGCGGCTACGCCCTGACTGGCGCCGATGCCGCCAACTACCGCCTGGCCGATGTGGCCAACGGCGTGGGCGCCATCAAGAAAGCGGCCCTGACCCTGACCGCCGGTACCGACACCAAGGTCTACGACGGCACCACCGGTTCGAACGGCGCCGTCAGCGCGACCGGCCTGTTCGGCGACGACCATCTGGTCGGCGCCACCCAGGTGTTCGACAGCCGCAATGCCGGCGTCAACCACCTGCAAGTGGTGGCCAACAGCTGGAACATCGCCGACGGCAACGGCGGCGGCAACTACGCCGTCACCCTGGCCGAGCCGGTGACCGGCGCCATCACTGCCCGCGCCCTGACCCTGAGCGCCGTGCGCGACAGCAAGGTCTACGACGGCGGCACCACCTCGACCGGCGCCGTCCAGGCTTCCGGCCTGGTGGCGGGCGACAGCTACGTCGCAAGCCAGGCGTTCGGCACCAAGAACGCCGGCGCCCAGACCCTGCAGGTGAACGGCTACACCGTCAACGACGGCAACGACGGCCGCAACTACACCGTCGGCTATGGCGCCGAAGCGGCTGGCACCATCCTGGCCAAGACCATCTCGGCCGACGCCACCGTCACCGAGAAGACCTACGACGCCACCACCGCTGCCCAGGGCAGCGTGGACAACCTGGTCGGCCTGATCGGCAACGACGACGTCCGCGTCGACGGCGCCAACGGCATGATGACCTTCGTCGACAAGAACGCAGGCAACGGCAAGGCCGTCACCATCAGCGGCTACATGCTGACCGGCGCCGACGCAGCCAACTACCGCCTGGCCGATGTGGTCAATGGCGTAGGCACCATCAAGAAGGCCAGCCTGACCCTGACCGCCGGCGCCGACACCAAGGAATACGACGGCACCACCGTGTCGTATGGCCAGGTCAGCGCCTCGGGCCTGCTCGGCGGCGACCGCTTCGGCGGCGCCAGCCAGGACTTCCTGGACAAGAACGCGGGCGACCGCGGCCTGCAGGTCGTGGCCAACAGCTGGACCGTCATCGACGGCAACGACGGCGGCAACTACACCGTGAACCTGGCCGCTCCGGTGCTGGGCACGATCAACGCCAAGTCGCTGATCCTGTCGGCCGTGTCGGACACCAAGGTCTACGACGGCACCACCGTGTCGAACGGCGCAGTGCGCGCCAGCGGCCTGGTGGCCGGCGACAGCTTTGTCGCTACCCAGGCGTTCGATACCAAGAAAGCCGGCGGCCAGACGCTGCAGGTGAACGGTTACACCGTGAGCGACGGTAACGACGGCCGCAACTACGTGGTCGACTTCGGCGCCAGCGCCGACGGCCGCATCCTGGCCAAGACCATCACCGCCAACGCTACCGTGGTCGGCAAGACCTACGACGGCACCACCAAGGCCAACGACAGCACCGTCGACAGCCTGAACGGCGTGATCGGTACCGACCAGGTTGCAATCGACCGCAGCAACGGCGTGATCGCGTTTGCCGACAAGAACGCCGGCAGCGGCAAAGCAGTGACCATCAGCGGCTTCGCCCTGACCGGCGACGATGCGGGCAACTACCAGCTGGCCGACCTGGCCAACGGCGTGGCCGACATCGCCAAGGCCAGCCTGGTCCTGAAAGCCGGCGTCGACAGCCGCGAATACGACGGCACCACCGCCTCGCGCGGCGTCGTCACCGCGGCCGGCCTGCTCGGCACCGACACCTTCGGCGGCGCGGCCCAGCAGTTTGAAAGCCGCAACGCCGGCGCCCAGAACCTGCAAGTGGTGGCCAACAGCTGGACCGTCAACGACGGCAACGGCGGCGCCAACTACGAGGTGGCGCTGGCGAACCCGGTGGCCGGCTCGATCAGCGCCAAGGCGCTGACCCTGAACGCGGTGGCCGACACCAAGGTCTACGACGGCACCACCGCTTCGGCGGGCGCAGTGCGCGCCACCGGCCTGGTGGCGGGCGACAGCTTCGTCGCAACCCAGCAGTTCGGCACCAAGAACGCCGGCGGCCAGTCGCTGCAGGTGAGCGGCTACACCGTGAACGACGGCAACGACGGCCGTAACTACACGGTCGGCTACGGCGTCACCGCCGGCGGCACCATCACCGCCAAGCTGATCTCGGCGAATGCCACCGTGCTGGGCAAGACCTACGACGGCACCACCCGTGCCGACAACAGCACGGTCGATAGCCTTAACGGCGTGATCGGTACCGACCAGGTTGCAATCGACCGCAGCAATGGCGTGATCGCGTTTGCCGACAAGAACGCCGGCAACGGCAAGGCAGTCACCATCAGCGGCTTCGCCCTGACCGGCGACGACGCCGGCAACTACCAGCTGGCCGACCTGGCCAACGGCGTGGCCGACATCGCCAAGGCTTCGCTGATGCTGAAGGCCGGCGAAGACAGCCGCGTCTACGACGGCACCACCGCCTCGCGCGGCGTGGTCACCGCCTCGGGCCTGATCGGCAGCGACACGCTCGTCGGCGCCGCCCAGGAGTTCGACAGCCGCAACGCCGGCGACCGCACCCTGCAGGTCGTGGCCAACAGCTGGACCATCGACGACGGCAATGGCGGCGGCAACTACGCCGTGACGCTGGAAAACCCGGTCGCCGGCTCGATCGCCCGCAAGGCGCTGACCCTGACCGCGGTGGAAGACACCAAGGTCTACGACGGCACCACCACCTCGACCGGCATGGTCCGTGCCTCGGGCCTGGTGCTCGGCGATACGGTTGCTGCAACCCAGGCATTCGGCGGCAAGAACGCCGGAGGCCAGACGCTGCAGGTTGTCGACAAGGTCATTAACGACGGTAACAACGGCGACAACTACACCGTCAGCTACGGCGCTGGCGTTGCCGGCACCATCACGGCCAAGACCATCGCCGCGAATGCCACGGTCAGCAACAAGACCTACGACGGCACCACCAAGGCCGAAGGCAGCAGCGTTACCGGCGTGACCGGCCTGATCGACGGCGATGTCGTCGAGATCGACGGCGCCAACGGCATGATCGCCTTTGTCGACAAGAACGCCGGCAACGGCAAGGCAGTGACGATCAGCGGCTTCGCCCTGAAAGGCGCCGCCGCGGGCAACTACAAGCTGGCCGACCTGGCCAACGGCGTGGCCGACATTGGCAAGGCGACCCTGACCCTGAAGGCCGGCGCCGACAGCCGCGAATACGACGGCACCACCGCGTCGAGCGGCGTCGTCACCGCCTCGGGCCTGCTGGGCGGCGACCGCTTCGCCGGCGCCACCCAGGCGTTCGAAAGCCGTAACGCCGGCGCCAACAACCTGCAAGTGGTGGCCAATACCTGGTCCATCGCCGACGGCAATGGCGGCAACAACTACGACGTGGTCCTGGCGAACCCGGTCACCGGCTCGATCAGCGCCAAGGCGCTGAAGCTGACCGCGGTGTCCGACACCAAGGCCTACGACGGCACCACCGTGTCGGGCGGCGCAGTGCGCGCCACCGGCCTGGTGGGCGGCGACACGGTCGATGCGACCCAGGCCTTCTTCAGCAAGAAAGCCGGCAGCCAGACGCTGCAGGTGAACGGCTGGAATGTCAACGACGGCAACAACGGCGGCAACTACACCGTTTCGACGGATGTGGAAGCGCTGGGCCGCATCAGCGCCAAGCTGATTTCGGCTGACGCGGCGATCGGCGACAAGGTCTACGACGGCACCACCACGGCGACCGGCGGCAGCATCGGCAACCTGAACGGCGTGGTCCTCGGCGACACCGTCCAGATCGACGGCAGCAACGGCGTGATCGCCTTTGCCGACAAGAACGCCGGCAACGGCAAGGCAGTGACGATCAGCGGCTTCAAGCTGAGCGGCGACGATGCGGACAACTACGAGCTGGCCAACCTGGCCAACGGCGTTGCCAACATCACCAAGGCGACCCTGAAGCTGACGGCCGCCTCGGAAACCCGCGAATACGACGGCACCACCGGCTCGCAAGGCCTGGTCTCGGCCAGCGGTCTGTTCCTCAACGACAGCCTGGTGAGCGCCAAGCAGGCCTACGACAGCAAGAATGCGGGCAATGACCGCACCCTGCAGGTCGTGGCCAACAGCTGGACCATCGACGACGGCAACGGCGGCGGCAACTACACCGTCATGCTGGACCAGGCGGCGCACGGCGAGATCACCCGCAAGGCGCTGACCCTGAACGCAGTGGCCGACAGCAAGGTCTACGACGGCAGCACCGCGTCGACCGGCACGGTCCAGGCCACCGGCCTGGTGGGTGGCGACACCTTCAACGCGGTGCAGGTGTTCGACACCAAGAACACCACGGCGCACAGCGTGCAGGTGGGCGACTACCTCGTCATCGACGGCAACGGCGGCGCCAACTACACCGTGTCGCGTGGCGATGCGGCGCTGGGCAGCATCAGCGCCAAGACGATCTCGGCGAACGCCGTTGTCGAAGGCAAGGTCTACGACGGCACCACCAAGGTCACCGTCGGCAGCGTGGGCAGCCTGAACGGCGTGGTCCAGGGCGACAGCGTTGGCATCGACGACACCAATGGTGTGATCGCCTTTGCCGACAAGAACGCCGGCAACGGCAAAGCAGTGACGATCAGCGGCTTCGCCCTGAACGGCAACGATGCGGGCAATTACAAGCTGGCCGACCTGGCCACCGGCGTCGCCAACATCGCCAAGGCCAGCCTGAAGCTGACCGCCGGCGCGGAAACCCGCGAATACGACGGCACCACCGCGTCGCAGGGCGTGGTGACGGCGGCCGGCCTGGTGGGCGGCGACACCCTGGTGAGCGCCAGCCAGGCTTACGACAGCAAGAACGCGGGTAGCCGCGGTCTGCAGGTCGTGGCCAACAGCTGGAATATCGAGGACGGCAACAACGGCGGCAACTACACCGTCACCCTGGCCGACCCGACCGCAGGCGAGATCACCCGCAAGGCGCTGACCCTGAACGCGGTGGCCGACACCAAGGTCTACGACGGCAGCACCGCGTCGACCGGCGCGGTACAAGCCACCGGCCTGGTGGCAGGCGACACCTTCAACGCTGTCCAGGTGTTCGACAGCAAGAACACCACGGCGAACAGCCTGCAGGTGGCCGGCTACACCGTCATCGACGGCAACGGCGGCGCCAACTACACCGTGACGCGTGGCGACGCGGCCCTGGGCAGCATCACCGCCAAGACCATCGCTGCCAACGCGACCGTCGACGGCAAGACCTACGACGGCACCACCAAGGTCACCAACGGCAGCGTGGCCGGCCTGACCGGTGTCGTTCGCGGCGACGTCGTCGGCATCGACGACAGCAACGGCGTGATCGCCTTTGCCGACAAGAACGCCGGCAACGGCAAGGCAGTGACGGTCAGCGGCTTCGCCCTGAACGGCGCCGATGCGGGCAACTACAAGCTGGCCGACCTGGCCAACGGCGTGGCCAACATCGCCAAGGCCAGCCTGAAGCTGACCGCCGGCGCGGAAACCCGCGAATACGACGGCACCACCGCGTCGCAGGGCGTGGTGACGGCGGCCGGCCTGGTGGAAGGCGATACCTTCGGCGGCGCCAGCCAGGCTTACGACAGCAAGAACGCGGGTAACCGCGGCCTGCAGGTCGTGGCCAACAGCTGGAAGATCGAAGACGGCAACAACGGCGGCAACTACACCGTGACGCTGGGCGATGCGACCCGCGGCGAGATTACCGCCAAGGCGCTGACCCTGAACGCGGTGGCCGACACCAAGGTCTACGACGGCACCACCGCCTCGGCGGGCACGGTCCAGGCCACGGGCCTGGTGGCAGGCGACACCTTCAATGCTGTCCAGGTGTTCGACAGCAAGAACACCACCGCCGGCACTGTGCAGGTTGGCAACTACGTCGTCATCGACGGCAACGGCGGCGCCAACTACACCGTGTCGCGTGGCGATGCGGCTGTGGGCAGCATCACCGCCAAGATGATCTCGGCCAACGCCACGGTCGGCAACCGCAAGTACGACGGCACGGTTGTTGCCAGCGGCACGGTCAATGGCCTGACCGGTCTGGTCGCCAACGACCAGGTCGGCGTGGACACCAGCAATGGCGTGATCGCCTTCGGCGACAAGAACGTCGGCAACGGCAAGGCCGTGACGATCAGCGGCTTCAAGCTGAACGGTGCGGATGCGGGCAACTACAACCTGGCCGACCTGGCCAACGGCGTGGCCAACATCACCAAGGCCAGCCTGGTGCTGACCGCCAGCGGCGATACCAAGGTGTACGACGGCAGCACCGTGTCGAACGGCCTGGTGAGCGCGTCGGGCCTGATGGCCGGCGACAACTTCCTGGGCGCCACCCAGGCGTTCAGCAGCAAGAACGCCGGCGACCGCGGTCTGCAGGTCGTGAACAACAGCTGGACCATCGACGACGGCAACTTCGGCGGCAACTACGCCGTGACGCTGGCGGCGCCGACCATGGGCAAGATCAACGCCAAGGCGCTGACCCTGACCGCGGTGACGGACACCAAGGTCTACGACCGCAGCACCGCTTCGGCGGGCGTGGTCCAGACTTCGGGTCTGGTGCTGGGCGACACGGTGGCGGCAACCCAGGCGTTCAGCGACTGGAACGCCGGCGAGCGTAGCCTGCAGGTGAACGGCTGGACCGTGAACGACGGCAACAACGGCCGTAACTACGTGGTCTCGGTGGGCGATGCGGCTGTCGGCAGCATCAGCGCCAAGTCGGTCGCCATCAATGCGACGGTGGGCGACAAGACCTACGACGGCACCACGGTTGTGTACGGCAACATCGGCGGCCTGACCGGCGTGTATGCGGAAGACGCGGTGGGCATCGATACCTCCATCGGCGGTCTCGAGTTTGCCGACCGCAACGCCGGCAACGGCAAGGCGATCATCGTCTCCGGCTACGGCCTGAGCGGTGCAGGTGCAGGCAACTACACCCTGAACACCCGTGCCAACGGCGTGGCCAACATCAACAAGGCCACCCTGACGCTGACCGCTTCGGGCGACAGCAAGGTGTACAACGGCACCACCGCCTCGAACGGCACGGTGACGATCGGCGGCCTGGTGGCCGGCGACAGCGCCAGCGCTACCCAGGCGTTCGACAGCAAGAATGCGGGCAACCGTAACCTGACTGCGAACAACTGGACGATCGAAGACGGCAACGGCGGCGGCAACTACGCCATCCGCCTGGTCTCGGCCGCCGGCGACATCGCCCGCAAGGAACTGTCGGGCGAGCTGACCGGCACCGTGTCGAAAGTGTACGACGGCACCAACATCGCGGCGCTGGTGGGCACCAACATCGCCGGCGTGGTCCGCGGCGACGACCTGACGGTCTCGGCAACGTCGGCGAACTATGCCGACAAGAACGCCGGCGCCGGCAAGCTGGTGACCGTGACGGGCATGACCCTGAGCGGCGACGACGCTGGCAACTACGTGCTGCTGCGTGATCACGCCAGCGGCGAAGTGGGCACGATCGCGGCGCGTTCGGTGTCGGTGACGGTCTCGGGCCACGGTGCGAAAACCTACGACGGCAGCACCGTCCTCGGTTCGAACCAGCTCGGCAACCTGGCGCTGACGGCGGCACAGAACGACGCGAACACCGCGGCGCTGCTGGCAGCCGACGGCGTGACGCTGGACGGGACGGCCATGACCGGCGTCCTGGCCGACCGCAACGCCGGCACCGGCAAGAGCGTCGACCTGTCGGGCTACGCACTGAGCAACAACAGCCTGGGCAACTTCGTCCTGGCGGCGGACTCGGTGCGCGGCGTTGCCGACATCGGCCGCGCCCAGCTGACCCTGACCGCGTCGAGCGACAGCAAGGTCTATGACGGCACGACGGCGTCGAACAGCCAGGTGCAGGTGGCTGGCCTGGTGGCAGGCGACTCGGTGAATGCAGCGCAGGTGTTCGACAACCTGAATGCGGGTGACCGTAACCTGAAGGTGGCGAACTACAGCGTGAACGATGCCAACGGCGGCGCCAACTACGTGGTGGTGTTGTCGGAAGCAACCGGCAAGGTGTTCCAGCGTGATCTGAACGTGTCGATGGACAATGTCTCGAAAGTTGTAGGCACTGTCGATCCGAGCTTCACGTACACCGTGGGCGGCATGGGCCTGGTGGCTGGCGACAGCATCAGCGGCGTGGCAACCCGTGACAGCGGCGAAGCAGCAGGTTCGTACGCCATCACCCAGGGTAGCCTGTCGGCTGGCGCCAACTACGCGATGAACATCGTGCCAGGCAGCCTGACCATCAATGCAGCCCTGCCAGATAGCGGCAACGGCGGCAACCCTGGCACCGGCACCGGCGGCGACACCGGCGCCGGCACCGGCGGCAACCCTGGCACCGGCACCGGCGGCAACCCTGGCACCGGCACCGGCGGCGACACCGGCGCCGGCACCGGCGGCAACCCTGGCACCGGCACCGGCGGCAACCCTGGCACCGGCACCGGCGGCGACACCGGCACCGGCACCGGCGGCAACACCGGCACCGGCAACGGTGGCAACACCGGCACCGGCAACGGTGGCGACACCGGCACCGGCAACGGTGGCAACACCGGCACCGGCAACGGTGGCAACACCGGCACCGGCAACGGTGGCGACACCGGCACTGGCACCGGCGGCAACGCTGGCACCGGCGGCGGCACCGGCAACACCGGCAACACCGGCAACACCGGCAACGGCAACACCGGCACCGGCGGCAACACCGGCAACGGCAACACCGGCACCGGCGGCAACACCGGCAACACCGGCGGCAACGCCGGCGCCGGCAACGGCGGCACCGAGTTCGCTCAGGTCGTCGAGCAGGCCAAGCTTGTGCAGGAACGCGTTACCCGTCAGATGCCAGGCACCTACACTGCCGAAGCCATGCTTCAGCAGGGTGTGGTCGGCGGTCTGGATGCCAGCACCGGCTTCGGCTTCAAGGGCACCTCGCGCCTGCCAGGCAGCGGCGAGACCATGGAGCAGTCCCTGTCGCCACTGAACGACGGCCAGGAACTGATCGGCATGCCGGATTGCACGGCAGGCGGCAAGGCGGGCAGCGCGTGCCAGTCGGTGGCACAGGCAAACATGCCTTACCCGACCAACCGCGTCCTCAGCTCGGTCATGCGTTTCTTCCGCCGTTAATGGCTGGCGTCACACAGCAGTAAGCAGCACACAGCACGGGTCCTTCGGGACCCGTGTTTTTTTTTGCGCGGCCGCCTTTTGCCGTGGAAACCGGCAATCTTGCGATGCCCGCGCGCTGGGCGAGGCGTTGCCTGCGCACCGTTGAAACATCGCTGAAATCGTTGAATAATGGATTGACGGTAAGCGGAAGGTGGTATGCCGCGCATTCCCGGATCAGGATTCGGCCATGGGCCGCCGGTACAGTGCGTACGGTCCCGTTTCAGGCTCGCGCCACCTTTCCGTTTTTACTGGATAAAATTCAGTCTCACCCATTAGAAAAGGAACATGCCATGACCGAGCAAACCCAGAACACCCTCACCGTGACCGGTTCCCAGTTCATGTATGGCAAGCCGGAGGCACTCAATGCCGACGCGCACGCCAACCTGCGCTACAAGTCCGCGGGCGCGCCCTATTCAAAGGCACAAGGCGTCCATTTGGTGCCGCTGCTGGTCGGCGAATTCGCGCAGGCCATGATGCACTACCCGATCATCTTCGCGGGCGACGAGAAAACGCCGCTGGCCGTCATGGGCCTGAGCGAAGGCCAGAACTTCTTCATCAACGAGGGCCATTTCGAGGACCAAAGCTACGTGCCGGCCTATCTGCGCCGCCACCCGTTCACCCTGGCCAATGCCGGCGACGACCAGTTCGTGGTCTGCATCGACCGTGACGAAGCCGGCTTCACCACCGAAGGCGAGGGCGAAGCCCTGTTCGCCAACGGCGAGCCGACCGAGTTCACCAAGCATGCGATGGACTTCCTCACGGAATTCCAGGGCGAAACCCTGCGCACGGGCGAATTCATCAAGATGCTGAACGACGCCGACCTGTTCGAAGTGAAGAACACGGTATTCCTGGTAAATGGCCAGCAGGAGCCGGTGGCCGAGTATTACGCCGTGGCCGAGGAGCGCCTGGCGGGCCTGAGCGACGAGCAGTTGGCCAAGCTGGTGCGTAGCGGCGCCATGTCGGCCGTGCATGCCCACCTGCTGTCGCTGCAGCGCTGGAATGCGCTGCTGTCGCGCCGCAGCCAGTCCGGCGCCACGGGCGCCGCCCAGGCGGGTGACGCCGCCGCAACCGAGGAACCGAAAGCCGACTAAGACCCGGTTGTTTCCAGCCTCCGCCCGCGGGCGGGGGCGCTTGTTTGCTACTCGTCGCCGTTCGTCGCTATTCGAGGCGGATCGCCATGTCGAAGATCCAGGTGCGGCGGATTTCGATCACGTCGTACTGGCGTGCCAGGTTGGGCGGAAACTTGCCGTAGGGTGAGTGGTTGGCAATCACGCCCTCGATGGCGGCATCGAGCGCGCGTACGCCGCTGGAAACCACGAACGTGATTTTTTCGACCGAGCCGTCGGCGCGCACCGCAACGGTGACGACCGGTTGCGTGTGCGGCTGTTTCACGAGTTCGCGCACGGTATCGAACGGCTGGTTCATTTCGATCTTCTGGCTCATGGCGCGCGCGTACTGGACCATGTCCGCGTTCGGATCGCTACGGCCGAACAGCCAGCCGCGGCGCAGGCCGCTGGTCGTGGGCGGGAGCCTGGCCGCGGCGTCGCGCCTGGCGGCTTCCTCGTTCAACTGGCGGCCGATGGCGCGCAGGCGTTCTTCGCGTTGCGCTTCCTGGACGGCTTTGTCGCGCTGGGCCTGGGCCAGTTTTTCCCCGGCTTGCCGGATCGCGTCCTGGCGCGCCTGCTCCTGTCGTCCAGCTTCCTGGCGCGCCAGCTCCTGCTGCGCCGCTTGCTGGCGGGCGGCTTCCTGCCGGTCTGCTTCAAGTTGCGCCGCGCGTGCCTGTTCCTGGCGTGCCGCTTCGCGTGCGATGGCGTCCTGCCGCGCTGCTTCCTGCCGCGCTGCTTCCTGCGCCTGCGCTTCGCGCCCTGCCATGCGCGCTTGTTCCGATTGTGCGGCTTCCTGGGCGAGGGCTTGCTGCCTCGCTGCCTCACGCCGGGCGGTCTCCTGTCTTTCCGCCTCGCGCTGCGCCAGCCTGGCGCCTTCCTGGCGTTCAGCTTCGCGGCGCGCGGCTTCCATGCGCTCGGCTCCCTCGCGTTCGGCTTCCCGCCGCGCGGCATCTGCTTGTGCCGCCTGCTCGGCGCGCGCCCGCTCCTGCAGCATGGCTTCGCGCTGCCTGCTTTCGTCCTGAACCAGTGCGATGCGCTCCGCTTCCCGCTGCGCCGCTTCGCGCGCGGCGGTTTGCTCGGCCTGGGCGGCGTCTCGGCGGCGTTGCTCTTCTTCCGCGGCCTGAGCCTGGGTGCCGGCGATGCTCGGCAGGGGCGCGGCGGGGCGTTCGACGGGTGGCGCGGCGGCGGGCGCTGCTCTTTGTGCGGCCGCTGCCGGCAGCGTCATCGCCGCGGGTTCGCGCGTGTCGCGCGGCTTGGCCAGGACCGGCGCCGCCCCGGGTGCTGATGCGGGTGCGGCCGGCCGCGGCTCGGCCGGCGCCAGCGAAACGCGTAAATCGTTATCGGCGAAGCGGCGCTCTTCCCAGGGGAAGTGCAGGCCGGGGAGGCCCAGCGCTTCACCACCCAGCGTGAGGCTCAATAGCAGCGCGTGCGCGAGCACCGAGATTGCGATCGCAAGGTGCAGGCGCTTTGGGCCGGGAGGGGTGAAGACGGCAGTTCTCACATGCAGATCATCCTTGAATAAACGACAGGATAGTATCAGGCGGGCGGCAAGCGCCGCGAATCCGGCCGATCGGATCGCGGCGGTCGACGCGTGGCGCGATCCAGCCTGGGTGGCCCGATCACGCGCCGGCCATCCTGCGTGCCTTAGGGAAGCACTGATTAATTCATGAGGGCGTGCCTGGCCGTAAAAAAGACCTTCCCTAGCCGGTGTTGCGCAGGCCAGCTGCGACGCCATTGATCGACAGGTGAATCCCGCGGTGCACGCGCGGGTCCATTTCGCCGCCTTCGCCCCCGTCTCCGCCCTTGCGCGACATCGCGCGGTGGCGGTGGATCAGCTCGACCTGCAAGTGGTTCAGCGGGTCGAGGTAGGCGAAGCGGTTCTGGATCGAGCGGGCCAGCAGCGGGTTGCCGGCCAGGCGTTCCTCGGCGCCGCTGATCGCTTCGAGGCGGCGGATGGTCTCGCCATGTTCGGCTGCGATGCGCTTGAAGATGCGTTCGCGCAGCGCCGCATCCGGCACCAGTTCGGCGTAGCGCGAGGCAATCGCCAGGTCGGTCTTGGCCAGTACCATGTCCATGTTCGAGAGCAGGGTGGCGAAGAAGGGCCATTCCTTGAACATGGCCCGCAGCGTGGCCAGGCGCTCTTCCTGTGGGCCGTCTTCCAGCCAGCCCGCGACCGCCGAGCCGAAGCCATACCAGCCCGGCAGCAGCAGGCGGCACTGGCCCCAGGAGAAGCCCCAGGGAATCGCGCGCAGGTCTTCGATGCGGCGCGTCGACTTGCGCGAGGCCGGGCGCGAGCCGAGGTTCAGCTCCGCGATCTCGGCGATCGGCGTGGCGGCGAAGAAGTAGTCGGTAAAGCCCGGGGTTTCGTACACCAGGTTGCGGTAAGCCTTGTAGGCGCGCGCGGACAGCTCCGCCATCACGCCCTCGAACTTCGCCAGACGCTCGGCCTTGTCGCCTTCCTGCGGGTGCGGCGTCAGGCTCGCTTCCAGCGTGGCCGCCACCAGCAGCTCCAGGTTGCGCCGGCCGATCTCGGGGTTCGAGAACTTCGAGGCGATGATCTCGCCCTGTTCGGTCAGGCGTATCTGGCCGTTCACGGTGCCCGGCGGCTGCGCCAGGATCGCCTGGTAGCTCGGACCGCCGCCGCGGCCGACGGTGCCGCCACGGCCGTGGAACAGGCGCAGTGTCACTTTGGCGCGCTCGAACACCTCCACCAGTTTCAGCTCGGCCTGGTACAGCTCCCAGTTCGAGGTGAGGAAGCCGCCGTCCTTGTTCGAATCCGAGTAGCCGAGCATGACTTCCTGCAGCCGGCCCTGGTGCTCGATCGCACGCGCTACCGGCGCCAGCGTCATCCACTCCTCCATGATGCCGGCCGCGCGCTGCAGGTCCGGGATGGTTTCGAACAGCGGGATCACCATCACGTCCGACTTGCCCTGGGCGACGTGCAGCAGGCCGCCTTCCTTCAGCAGCAGCAGCACTTCGAGCAGATCGGACACCGCCTCGGTGTGCGAGATGATGTAGTTGCGTATCGCGCGCTTGCCGTAGCGCTCGCGGATCTCGCGCGCGGCGCGCACGATGGCCAGCTCCGACTCGGTTTCGTCGGAGTAGCTGTCGTAGGGCGTGTACAGCAGGCGCGGTTGCGCCAGTTCGGCCAGCAGCAGCTTCACCTTGTCGTCTTCCGACAGCGCGGCGTAGTCGGCTTCGACGCCGGCCTTTTCGAACATCTCGGCCAGCACGCGCTCGTGCACGTCCGAGGTCTGGCGCATGTCGAGCGAGGCAAGGTGGAAGCCGAAGATGCGCGCGGCGCGCATCAGGCCGGCCAGGCGCGGCAAAATCAGCATCGCGCCATGGTTTGCCGTCAGCGAGTCGGCCACGATCTGCAGGTCGGCGGCGAATTCGTTGGCGTCGGCGTAGGGCTCGGCGTGGCCGACTTCCTTGCGCAGGATGTTGGTGGCGCCCAGTTCGCGCGCGCTGGCGGCCAGGCGCGCATACATGCCGATCAGGGCGCGGCGGTAGGGTTCGTCCTCGCGATGCGGCGACTGGTCGGTCGAGCGTTCGGCCAGCGACCCCATGGCGGGGGTGATGTCGACCATCAGCGTGGACGTCGACAGCTCGGCGCCCAGCGCGTGCACTTCGTCCAGGTACCAGTCGAGGATGGTGGTGGCGTGCCGCATCACGGCGTGGCGCATGGTGCCGGCGTTGACGTTCGGGTTGCCGTCGCGGTCGCCGCCGATCCAGCTGCCCATCTGCACATAGGCGGCGTCGCCCAGCTGGGCCGGCGCGCCGTGGTACTGAACGCCGATCTCGTCCTCGATGTCGTCGTACAGCGCGGGCAGCTCGCGCAAGAAGGTGATGCGGTAGTAGGAGAGGGCATTCTCGATTTCGTCGGCCACGGTCAGCTTGGTGTAGCGCAGCATGCGCGTTTGCCACAGGGTGGCGATGCGGGCGTGCATCAGCTGCAGGTTGCGCACCTGCTCTTTCGGCGTGAGCGGCGAATCGCGTTCGGCCAGCAGGCGCGCGATGTCGTGCTCGGCGTCGAGGATGCTTTTGCGCTGGACCTCGGTCGGGTGGGCGGTGAGCACCGGCGCGATCAAGGCGTCCTTGAAGAAGCGCTCGACAGTGGCCTGTTCGACCCCGGCGGCGCGCAGCTTACCCAGCGCGTAGCCGACGCTGCCTTCGCGCGGCGGCGAGCCATTCAGCAAGTGCGTGCGGCGGCGGCGGTTGTGGTGCTGGTCTTCGGCGATATTCGCCAGGTGCGAAAAATAGGAAAAGGCGCGCACCACCGAGATGGTCTGGTTGCGCGTCAGCTTGTGCAGCAGGGCTGTCAATTCCTGGCCGGCCTCGGGATCGGCGTCGCGGCGGAAGCGCACGGCGGTCTGGCGGATGGTCTCGACCACGTCGAAGACAGCGTCGCCTTCCTGGTCGCGCAGCACGTCGCCGAGCAGGCGGCCGAGCAGGCGGATGTCTTCTTTCAGCGGGGCGTCCTTGTCGGCGCCGGCGGGGGTGTCAGGTACAACTTGTTTGTCCATAGCGACCACTAATCTTCTTGAGTTGAAAACGCCGGGTTGTACATGGCGGTCAGCCACGTTTGATAACGAAGCCCCATGCTAAAATTTATGGTCCTTTGCAAGGGCCTTTACTGGCATCGGCTGGTGAGCAACGACAGTGAAAGAATTTGTTTTGAAAGCATCCGACATGACGCAGCAGGTGGAAGTGCCGTCGCAACTGATTATCGCATCGCGCGAGAGCCGCCTCGCCATGTGGCAGGCGGAGCACGTGCGCGACCGTCTTGCCGCATTATATCCAGATTGCCAAATTAGCATCCTCGGGATGACGACGCGTGGCGACCAGATCCTCGACCGCACGCTCTCGAAGGTGGGCGGCAAGGGCCTGTTCGTGAAAGAACTGGAAGTGGCGATGGCCGAGGGCCGCGCCGACCTGGCCGTGCACTCGCTGAAGGACGTGCCGATGGACTTGCCGGAAGGCTTCGAGCTGGCCGCCGTGCTCGAACGCGAAGACCCGCGCGACGCCTTTGTCTCGAACGACTATGCCAGCCTGGATGAACTCCCGCCCGGCGCCGTGGTCGGCACCAGCAGCCTGCGGCGCCAGGCCCTGATCGCGGCGCGCTATCCGCAGCTGGTGATCCAGCCGCTGCGCGGCAACCTCGACACGCGCCTGGCCAAGCTCGACCGTGGCGAGTACGCGGCCATCATCCTGGCCGCCGCCGGCCTGATCCGCCTCGGCCTGCCCCGGCGTATCCGCAGCGTGCTGTCGCCGGAGATGAGCCTGCCGGCCGCCGGCCAGGGCGCGATGGCGATCGAAGTCGCCAGCGGCCCGCGCAGCGACGGCGCCGACTTGCGCGCACTGCTGGCGCCTCTGAACCACCTCGATACCGCGCACGCCGTCATGGCCGAGCGCAAGGTGTCGAAGATCTTCGGCGGCAGCTGCCAGATTCCGCTGGCCGCGCACGCGACGGTCGACGGCGCCACGATGCACCTGCGTGCGATGGTCGCCACGCCCGACGGCACGCGCAGCGCGCATGCCGAACTCACCGGCGCGGCGAACCAGCCCGAGCTGCTGGGCGAGCGCGTGTCCGCGCTGCTGGATCAACAGGACGCGCGCGCGATCCTGGCAACGATCCTGCAGGACGCCGCCGCCGATGCCTGAGAAAGTCGTCATCACGCGCCCGCGGGCCCAGGCCGAGGGCCTGGCGCAGGCCGTTGCCGCGCTGGGCCGCACGCCGGTGCTGCTGCCGCTGCTGGAGATCGCGCCGCTGGCCGACCCGTCGGCGCTGCGCGCGGCGCTGGCTGAGCTGGACAGCTATGCGCTGGTCGCCTTTGTGTCGCCGAACGCGATCGATGCCGCATTGGCGCATGGTCAGGCTTGGCCGCGCCAGGTGGCGCTGGCGGTGCTGGGCGAGGGCAGCCGCGCCGCGCTGGCGCGCCATGGCTTGACCGACGCCAACGCCACGATCCTCGGTCCGCAAGATCCGACGCGCAGCGATTCCGAGAACCTGCTGGCGTCGCTGGATTTGGCGGCCTTGCGCGGCAAGCGCGTGCTGATCGTGCGTGGCGACGCCGGGCGCGAACTGATGGGCGATGGTTTCCGCGCCGCCGGCGCCGAGGTGGACGTGGTGGCGGCTTACCGGCGCAGCGTGCCGGCGCTGACGCCGGAACTGGCGGCCAGCTTGCGCGAACTGCTGGCCGAGCCGAACGACTGGCTGCTGACCAGTTCCGAGGCCATGCGCGGCTTGTTCGGCCTTTTGCAGCAGACCGATCCCTCCTTAGTTGCGAAAATGCAACAGCAGCACGTGATCGTTCCCCATGCGCGGATCGCTGAAACGGCGGCGCTGCTGGGGCTGGCCCGTATCACCCTTACCGGCTCGGGCGACGAGCGCTTGCTTGCCGCGTTACAATCTAAAACATGAACGAATTGCCGAATCATCCAGAGCTGCCGGCGACGCAGCCACCCGCCGTGCCCCAGGCGCCGGCTCCCGAATCGATCTCCCGCGCCCCGCTGCCCGGCCCCGGCCTGGCCGACAGCCTGCTGCGTCCGCTGCCGCTGGCGGTGATCGCGCTGGCGGTGCTGCTGCTGGCCCAGACCTGGTCGAGCCACAGCCGCATCAACACGCTGCGCCGGGACATGGCGACCAGCCTGCAAAAGGGCAACGAGATCAATGCCGAGACCGCTTCGCTGGCGCGCGACGTCGCCGAGCAGTCCAAGGCCTTGCAGCTGAAGGTGGGCGTGCTGGAAAGCCGCCAGCTGGAAAGCCAGAGCCAGCAGCTGGCCCTGGAGCAGCTGTACCAGGACTTGTCGAAGAGCCGCGACGAGTGGGCGCTGTCGGAAGTCGAGCAGGTGCTGTCGACGGCCAGCCAGCAGCTGCAGCTGGCCGGCAACGTGCAGGGCGCCCTGATCGCGCTGCAGAACGCCGACCGTTCGCTGTCGCGTTCCGACAAGCCGCAATTCATCACCGTGCGCCGCGCGATTGCCAGCGACATGGAAAAACTCAAGGCGCTGCCTGCCGTGGACCTGGCCGGCGTGGCCGTGCGCCTGGACAGCGTGATCGCCCAGATCGATACGCTGCCGCTGGTGTCCGACGAAACCCCGCTGCTGCCGGCCGCGCCGGTGCGCGCGGGCCGGGCGCAGGCGAAAGCCGGCGCTGCGGCCGCCCAGGCTGCACCGGCTGCCGCGCCGCTGGGCGTGGGCGAGCGCATGCTGCAAACCTGGCGTCGCTGGACGCAGGAAATGTGGGACGACATCCGCCAGCTGATCCGCGTGCGCAGCGTGAACACGCCGGAGGCGCTGATGCTGTCGCCGGAGCAGCGTTATTTCGTGCGCGAAAACCTGAAACTGCGCCTGCTGAACGCGCGCATGGCGCTGCTCTCGCGCGACGAGGGTACTTTTGGCGACGACCTGAGCTCGGCGCGCCAGACGCTGGATCAATATTTCGACACGCGGGCGCGCACGACCCAGCAGGCGCAGGCCGCCTTGCGCCAGGTCCAGGCCAACAACCTGTCGATCGAGATGCCGACGCTGGCCGACAGCCTGAACGCCGTGCGCAACTACAAGACGAAGCCTTAAGCCATGCGATTACTCCTCTGGTTAGTCGCCCTGATGGCCGCCGCCATCGGCATCGCCGTGACGGCGCGCTTCAATCCGGGCAACGTGGTGCTGTTCTACCCGCCGCACCGCATCGACATGTCGCTGAACCTGTTCGTGGTGCTGCTGGCCGGGCTGTTCCTGATGCTGTATGGCCTGGTGCGCGCGGTGCGCTCGACGCTGCGCATGCCGCAGCGCGTGGCCGCCTACCGCCTGCGCAAGCGCGAGCGCGAAGGCAACAAGGGCTTGCGCGATGCGCTCAAGGCCTTGCTTGAAGGCCGCTTCGGCCACGCCGAAAAGGCCGCCATGCGCGCCGCCGAACTGCCCGAGAACGCCGGCCTGGCCGCCCTGATCGGCGCCCGCGCCGCGCACCGCATGCGCGAGCCGGCGCGGCGCGACGCCTGGCTGGCCGGCATCGCGGGCGACAACAGCATGAAGACGGCGCGCCTGATGACGACCATCGAGCTGCTGGTCGACGACCACCAGCCGGAAGCGGCGCTGGAAGCGGCCGAGGAACTCAATGCCAGCGGCCAGCGCCACATCCACGCGCTGCAGTGGTCGATGAAGGCGCACCAGCAGGCGCGCAACTGGCCGGAAGTGCTGCGCCTGGTGCGCATCCTCGACAAGCGCAAGGCCCTGCACCCGGCGCTGTCGGCGCGCCTGCGCGAGCTGGCCTACGAGGCGCTGCTGTCGGAAGAAGGGCGCGATCCGGAAGCGATCCGGCGCGTCTGGGCCGAGGTGCCGCCGCAAGACCGCACCAAGCCGTATATCGCGGCGCGCGCCGCCACCGCCTTCAACGCCAGCGGCCTGCACGACGAGGCGCGCGTGATCGCCGAGGACGCCTTGCGCGCAGGCTGGGACGAGCGCGTGGTGCGCGCCTACCGCGACGCCGCCGGCCCGGCCGGCTCGCCGAGTTTGCTGGCGCAGATCGAGCATTGCGAAGCCTGGCTGCGCGCGCGCCCGAACGACGCGGAACTGGCGTTCGCGCTGGGGTCGCTGTGTTTGCGCCAGAAACTATGGGGCAAGGCGCAGCGCTACCTGGAGCAGGCGCTGTCGGATGCGACCGATTCTTCCATGGTGCGCGACGTGCACCTGAAGCTGGCGCAGCTGCATGAGGCGCTGGGACAGGACGCGAAGGCGGCGGGGCATTATCGGCATAGTGCGTTGGCGAATATTCTGTGATGGGTTTGCGTGTTTTCAGGGCAACAGCCCCCATACCGCTCGCCCACCCCGCCACGCCGCACAAGCCCATGCCTATTCGATATAATGCTTCCCTTTATTGAAACTTCAGCAACCAAGGAACACTCCATGAGCTTGAACAACGTCCCAGCCGGCCGCGATGTGCCGAACGATTTCAACGTCATCATCGAAATCCCGATGAACGCCGATCCGATCAAGTACGAAGTGGACAAGGACACCGGCGCGATCTTCGTCGACCGCTTCATGGGCACCGCGATGCACTACCCGTGCAACTACGGCTATGTGCCGCAGACCCTGTCGGACGACGGCGACCCGTGCGACGTGCTGGTGATCACCCCGTTCCCGCTGTTCCCTGGCGTGGTCGTGCGTTGCCGCGCGATCGGCGTGCTGAAGATGACCGATGAAGGCGGCGGCGACGCCAAGGTCCTGGCTGTGCCAGTCGACAAGATCCTGCCGATCTACAGCCACTGGCAAAAGCCGGAAGACCTGCAAGACCTGCGCCTGCAGCAGATCCAGCACTTCTTCGAGCACTACAAGGACCTGGAAAAAGGCAAGTGGGTCAAGATCGAAGGCTGGGCTGGTCCGGAAGAAGCGAAGGCCGAGATCGTCAATGGCGTGAACGCCTACAACGCCAAGCAGCAACAGCAATAACCGCTGCGCGCGCCCACGCGGCGCGGCAAGGCAAAAGGCCGGCACCCTCGGGTGGCCGGCCTTTTGTTTTCATGCGGCACCCAGACTTATCGGCCACATCCAGCAGCCGGTTTCAGCAACTGGTTCCGGCCTCGCCAGTCACCAGCCGATATCCTGCAGCAGCGGATACGTCAGGTCGCGCGGCGGCGTGACGGTGTGCGACAAATCCGAATTGATCGACGGTTCCATCAGCTGGTTCGGCTTGGCGTCGGTCGTGTAGTGCGAGACCGAAGAGCCCGGCGCGTTGGTGGTCGGCGTGTACATCAGGATGCGGCGCTGGGCGTCGGTGCCGGCCAGGCGGTTCGGGTCGATGCCGAGGCTGGCCGTGACGCCCGAGCGCGTGCGCGAGCGCGCTTGCAGGGCGGCGCGCAGCGTGTTGCCGGCTTCCTGGGTGACGCGCACGGCCGGGATCGTGACGTTCGGATCGTCGCCGCTCATGCCGACCGCGGGCCCCGGCGCATTGTCGGCCACCACCAGGCCGATCGCCCCGGCCGCCTGCACGTTGCGCGCCTTGGCGACGAAGTCGCAGCTGCCGCGCGAGACCAGGGCGATGTTGCCGCGCACCGCCAGGGTGTTGACCTCGTTCAGCGCGGCGCAGGCCAGGCCGCTGCCGTCGGCCGCTTCGACCACCGGCATCAGCTGCCCGCTCACCGCCGCGGCGCCGAGGGGCGGGCCGAAGGAGGCGTCGCCGACTTCGTAGTTGCCGGCCGCATCGCCGGCGGCGCTGCCGGCCACCGTCAGCCGCGATTTCGGATCGAGTACCTGGGGCACGGCGGCGGTGACGATCGGACCGTTCCACGACAGGCCGTCGCCGCTGATGGCCGAGGCCACCCGTTCGGCCGGGCTCATGTCGACCCACAGGCGCTCGGTGCGGTTGTCGACCAGGTAGTGGTCCCAGACCGAGGGAATGTCCTGGATCTCGGCGCCGGTCTCGTCGTCGGTGAAGGTCTGGAAGCCGAGGCCATGGGCCATTTCGTGCAGCAGCACGGTGACCAGGTCGATCTGGCTGCCGGCGTTGCTGTCGGTGCCGAGATAGAACCCGGAGCCGGGCAGGCAATCGGGGAACAGTCCGAGACGCGAATTGAAGCGCGAGATGATGTGCGGCTCGCCCGGCGTGGCGACGTCGGCGCCTGCAAGCTTGCTGGCCAGGGCGCTCGGATACCAGGTGTCCTGGCGCGGGGCGTTGGCGAAATCGGACCAGATCTCGTTGGCGCCGGCTGAACCGAGCACGGCGCTGTTGGCGTTGCAGGACAGCGGCACGAACGAGGCCCCGATGCGGATCGGCACGCTGCTGGACAGCGTGGCGCCCCAGATATTGGCCGCGTACTGGAAGGCGTACAGGCGCTGCTGGCCGAGGGTGGTGCCGGGATTGCCGCCCACCGGCGTGGCCGGCGTCGGGTCGTTGAAGCCGACGCCGGCGGCGTTCTGGTTGACGATGGTGATGGTGGCGGCCTGCGCCGGCAAGGCGGCGCCGGCTGCAGTAAGGGCCAGGGCCAGGGCGGCGGCAAGGCGCAGCGTGGTGTCAGCGGACTTCATGGCGACCCTCCTTGTCATCACGTTGCTGCGCGGCTTCCTGCTCGCTTGTTGTCCCTGCCGTCCCTGCTTCATTTCCCGCTGGCTGGCCGTGCGGCGCATGCGCGTGCCGGTGTACGGCGTGCTCGGCCGCGCCCGCGCCGTGCACGCACTGGTCGTCGAGCTTGCCGTTGCTGTCGCGCGTGACCACCGAATACACGAGGCCACGCTCGCCCAGCTTGACCTGGCGCGCGCCGCTGGCATGGGTGATCATCGACGGCCGCGCCGGGGCCGCCAGCGAGGGCGTGGACTTGGGGGCCAGGGCGCGGCTTTCCGAAGCGGTGGGCGCGCGCAGCTGGCCGGTCTTGGCGTCGCGGACGACGACCATGCCTTGCTGGTCGTGGGCGGATGCGTGGTGCGGCATGAGGCAGATGGCGGCCAGGGGCAGCGCCGCTAACAGTTTGTTGGATGACATGGTCGGTCTCCGGAACGCGTTTGACTGCTCAATGGGTTTCTCGTTTTGCTGCCCTGCGGCGCATGCAGCCGAGGGCGCCAAGGCCGAGGGCCAGCATGGCGTACAGAGAGGGTTCCGGCACCGCCGTGACTACTCGGACCGTGTCGAGGCCGACATAGTTCAGGCTATCGGCGTAACCGACGTAGCGGAACGCGAACCGGCCCTCGCCCTGGAGGTTGAGGCTGCTGCTCCAGGCGGTCCAGTCGGCCGGATAGGGCGAGCCGGCGCCGCCGAAGGTGGCGAGCAGGGTGCCGAAGCCGGTCGTGCCGCCGCTGCCGCCCGGCGCCCAGCGCACTTCCAGGAAGTCGGAGAAGCCGGCGACGGCTTCGTGCGCGGTGTAGAACGAAAAGGTGGTGAGGCCAGTCAGGCTGAGCACCGGCGTGATCAGCCAGTTGTCGACCGCGCCCTGGCCGTTCGCGGCGCCGAGGAAGCTGGCGGCGGCATACGAATCGGGCGCGCCGGACTGGGCGCTGAAGATGCCGGGATTGCCCTGGAACCAGCCGCTGCCGGCCGGGACGCTGTGGTTGACCAGGGTCCAGCCGGCGAGGCCGCCGAGGTTGTCGAAGCCTTCGTTCAGGACCTCGACACCGGCCGCGCCGGCGGCCCGCGGCGCGAGCGCCGCCAGCGCAAGCGCGCCAGCCGCGGAGTACGACTTGAGAGTGTTCATGGGTGAGCTTTCATGCGAAGCCAGAAGGATGGCGTCGAACTCGCGCCTGGCTGACACGAGGCCATGGTTCAGTTCATCATATGAGCTGAACAAGCGCGAACCTTGATCTTTGTTCAAGGTGCGCCGTCACTCAGCGGTTTGAGGGGAGGAAATGGGGAAGGGGAAACGCCCGCGAACCTGGCGGTTCGCGGCAAACGATCAGGTCAGCGCTTCGCGCAGTGACTGCGCAGCCGCAGCTTGCCCACGATCCCGACCGGGAAGAAGTAAATGGAGAGCACGAACAGCACCCCCAGCCACAGCATCCAGCGGTCCGGATGCAGGGCCGCCGCCAGCAGCGGCACGCCTTCCAGCGCGCTCGACGCGTGCGCCATCAGTTCCTTCAGATAGTTCTGCGCCAGGATGAACAGCGCCGCGCCCACCACCGCGCCGTACATCGTGCCCATGCCGCCGATCACGACGATCAGCAGGATATCGGTCATCACCTCGAAACCGAGCGAGGTCTTCGGGCCGACGTAGCGCAGCCACAGCGCCATCAGGGCGCCGGCCAGGGCCGCCACCAGCGCCGCCAGGCAGTTGGCCCAGATGCGGTAGACCACGGTGCGGTAGCCCAGGGCCTCGGCGCGGAACTCGTTCTCGCGGATCGCCTGCAGCACGCGGCCGAACGGCGAATTCACCAGCCGCAGCAGGAACAGGAAGAGCAGCAGGCAGCCGAAGAACACCAGGTAATAGGTGAGCAGCTTGCCGTCGATGGCGCGCCCGAAGATCTCGTTCTCGGCCAGGGTGAATCCGGGAGTCAGCAGCTCGGGCACGCTGAAGGTCTTGCCGTCCTCGCCGCCGGTGAAGTCGGACAGTTGCGACGCCAGCACCGCGAACGAGGAGGCCACGGCCAGCGTGATCATGGCGTAGAAGATGGCGCGCACGCGCAGCGCGAACAGGCCGACGATGAAGGCGAGCACCAGGGCCAGCAGCAGCGCCAGGCCGAGGCCGACCAGGGCCGCGCTCCAGGTCGGTTCGTCGACGGACGCGAGACCGAGGCCGATGCCGTAGGCGCCGATCCCGTAGAACATGGTGTGCGCAAACGAGACGATGCCGGTGTAGCCGAGCAGCAGGTCGTAGGACGCCACCAGCACGATGTACACGCAGATCGTGGCCGCCATGTTCAGCGGCCGCGCGCCATTGCTGAGAAAGGGCGCGAACGCCAGCCCGAGCAGGATCAGCACCAGCACCGCGGACAGGGTAGGACTGCGCGGCAAATCCCCGGAAAGAAGTTTGTTCAACATGGTTCAGCCCCGCATCTTCGAATACAGCCCGGCCGGGCGCCACAGCAGGATCGCGATCATCAGGATGATGTTCGAGACCAGCGCGATCTTCGGCGCCAGGAAGCCGGCGTAGTTGGCCACCAGCGCCATCAGCAGCGCGCCGATGAAGCAGCCGCCCACCGAGCCCAGGCCGCCGATGATGATCACGATGAAGATCATGATCATGATCTCGCCGCCCATCGCCGCCGACAGGGTTTCCTTGTACAGGCCCCACATCACGCCGCCCAGACCGGCCAGCGCCGAACCGGCCGCGAACACGCCGACGAACAGGCGCCGGATGCGGTAGCCCAGGCTCTCGACCATCTCGCCGTTTTCCACGCCGGCGCGGATCAGGAGGCCGATCTTGGTGCGGTTCAGCGTCAGGAACATCGCGGCAAATACGATCAGTCCGACGATCACCGCCAGCAGCCGGTATTTTTCGATGGCGGCGTCGCCCAGGAAGATGGCGCCGCGCAGGCTGGTGGGCAGGGGCAGCGCAATGGTCTCGGCGCCCCAGATCACGTTGATCAGCTGCTCGGCGACGATCATGCCGCCCATGGTGATCAGGATCTGTTTCAGATGCTGGCCATACACCGGCATGATGATCACGCGCTCGAAGGCCCAGCCGAGCAAGGCCGTGACCAGCATCGCCACCGTCACGGCCAGGGCCAGCACGCCGAGGTTGGCCAGCAGCGAATCCATCTCGAGCCAGCCGCGCATCGGCAGCAGCACCAGCGTGGCGGCAAAGGCGCCGACCGAGACAAAGGCGCCATGGCCGAAGTTCAGCACGTTCATCAGGCCGAACACCAGGGTCAGGCCGCTGGCCATGATGAAGATCATCATGCCCATGGCGAGGCCGGCGACGGTCAGGGTGACCCAGGTGGGAAAGCTGCCGACCAGCGGCAGCATCAGCAGGGCCAGCACGGGCACCAGCAGCACCGGGGCGATGTCGCGCGGGGCGCTGGGCAAGGGTGCGTCCGGCGCCGGCGTGGGCGCAGCGGCGGTGCGGGGGAGGGTAGCGCTCATGGGAAGGATCCTATTGGTGTGCGGCCAGCGACAGGCCGAGCAGGCGTCCCTGCAGCGCCTCGTCGTGCGCCAGGGCCGCCATCGTGCCGGCATGGGCCACGCGGCCGTCGTCCATCACGCTCACGGTGTCGCCCAGCGAACGCACGAAGTTGAAGTTCTGCTCGACCAGCAGGATGGTGGTGTCGTGTTCCTTCAGTTCGCGGAAGGCGGCGATCAGGCTGTGTACGATGGCCGGGGCCAGGCCCTTGGTCGGCTCGTCGACCAGCAGCAGCTTGCGCGGCTCGACAATCGCGCGGGCGATCGCCACCATCTGCTTCTGGCCGCCCGAAAGGTTCCCGGCCGGGTAGTTCCAGAATTTTTTCAGCGCCGGAAAGAAGCCGAAGATCCACTCGACGCGCGCCATGTCCATCGGCCCGCTGCGCGCGGCCAGGTGCAGGTTTTCGCGCACGCTGAGGTCGGAGAACACGGCCATGCTTTCCGGGACGTAGGCGATGCCGAGGCGGGCGATGTCGGGCGTGGCCAGCTTCGTGATGTCGTGGCCGTCGAAATGGATGCCGCCGGCGCTGGCCTTCCACAGGCCCATGATGGTGCGCAGCGTCGTGGTCTTGCCGGCGCCATTCCGGCCGAGCAGCACCGACAGGCCGCCGCGCGGCACCACCAGGTCCACGCCCTGCAGGATGTGGTACTGGCCGATGTGGGTGTGGACGCCGGCGAGCGTCATGAGCGGTTCAGCCATGGGCCGCGGCGGGTTCGGTGTCGGGTGTTCCAAGATAGGCTTCCTGTACGATCTTCGATTGCATCACTTCATGCGGGTTGCCGTCCGCGACCAGGGCGCCGTTGTGCAGCACGATGATGCGGTCGGCCAGCTGGCGCACGACGTCCATCTTGTGCTCGACCAGCAGCACCGTCTTGCCGCTGTCGCGCTTGACGGACTGGATCAGCTCCAGCACCACCGGCACCTCGTCCACGCTCATGCCGGCGGTGGGCTCGTCGAACATCAGGATGCGCGGCTCCAGGGCCAGCAAAATCGCCACTTCCAGCTTGCGCTGGTCGCCGTGCGACAGGGCGCCGACGCGCGCCTCGCGCCTGGACAGCATCGCCACCCGTTCCAGGTAATGCTCGGCGCGCTCGATCAATTCCTTGTGCCCGAACCAGCTTGACATCATATTCATCCCGAGGCCGGCGCGGCTCTGCACGGCCAGGCGCACGTTTTCCACTACCGTCAAATTCGGGAACAGGTTCGTCAGCTGGAAGGCGCGGCCGATGCCCAGGCGCGTGCGGCGCGCGGCGCCGGCCCTGGTCACGTCCTGGCCATCCAGCAGCACGCTGCCGGAGGTGGCCGGCAACTGGCCCGAGACCAGGTTGAAATAGGTGGTCTTGCCGGCCCCGTTGGGACCGACGATCACCGTCAGCGTGCCCGGATAAAAGTCCGCCGTCACCGCGTCGACCGCGACGTGGCCGCCGAAGCGGATCGTCAGGTCGCGCGTGGACAGCGCGGGCTGTTGGTCGGCCGCGGCCATGTCAGCGCTTGTTCTTCACCGGCAGCGGCATCTCGCCCACCGGGATCTCGCGCACCAGTTCCAGCAAGTCCCACTCGTTGGCCTGGTTCTTCTTGATGCGGAAGTGGTACATCGATTGCAGCGCCTGGTGGTCTTCCTTGCGGAAGCTCATCTTGCCTTTCGGGGTGTCGAAGGACATGCCTTCCATCGCCGCCACCAGCTGCTCGCTGTTCCCGCTCGGGACTTTCGACAGGGCGGTGTAGACCGCGCTGGCCGCCGCGAAGCCGCCGGCGGTGAACATGTCGGGCGGGGCCTTGAAGCGCTTCCGGTACTCGGCCACCAGCCAGTCGTTCATCTTGTTCTTGGGGAAGGCGTAGTAATAATAGACCGTGCCTTCGGTGCCGCCGTAGTTCTTCCAGGTTTTCATCACCGGCAGGATGTTGCCGCCGGGGGCGAGGGCGATGCCGAAGCGTTCCGGCTTCATGTCGGCGATCTTGTTCATCGGGTTCGGCCCGGCCCAGACAATGCCCAGCACGCGCGGCTGCGGCTTGTCCTTCAGGGCGTCGAACAGGCGCTGGGTCGAGGCGGTGAAGTCGGTGGTGGTCATCGGCGCATATTCCTCGTGCACCACCTTGGCCTTGCTGCCGGTGGCGGCCAGCGCTTCCTTGCCGGCCTTGATGGCGTCGCGCCCGAAGGCATAGTCCTGGGCCAGGAAGGCGACGCTGCCGTTCTTCAGGGTGCTGGCGGCGGCGAGGGCGTCCTGCATCGAACTGCGCGCGGTGCGGAAGATGTACTTGTTCCACTTGTCGCCGGTAATCGCGTCGGCCACGGCCGGCTCGATGATCAGCACCTTCTTGTATTCCTTGGCCACCGGCAGCATCGCCAGCGCCGAGCCCGACGAGGTGGTGCCGACCGCGATGTCGGCCTTGTCGTCGCCATAGGCTTCGGCCAGCAGGGTGCGGCCGAGGTCGGGTTTGCTCTGGTCGTCCTTGACGATGACCTTCAGCTTGCGGCCGTTGATCTCCATCTTGCCGCCAGTAAGGTATTCCAGGCCCATCATGAAGCCGGTCTCGGTTTCCTTGGCATAGGCCTCGAGGACGCCGGTCTTGCCGGCGATGAGGGCGACCTTCAGGTCGGGGCCGGCGGCCAGCGCGGGCGGCGTGGCGGCGACGGCAACGGCGGCCAGGATGGAGGCCGCGAGCGGTTTGATCAGGTGGTGCATGTTGTCTCCTGTGTTTCTGTTTTATGGAAGCTGGCCCAGGAAGCGGCGAACCGCGTCGAGTGCCGCCGCTTCGGTCAGCATCGGCGCGTGGCCGATATCCGGTACTTCGGCGTAGGCCATGTTCGGCGCGGCGCGCCGCATCCAGGCCGCCTGGTCGGGCTCGACCAGGTCGGACAGGGCGCCGCGCACCAGCAGGGTCGGCCGCCGGTGCGCCAGGCGCCGGAAGGCCATGCGCGCTGCCAGCGAGGTCGGCCGCAGTTGACCTGTTTGCAATGCTAACGCAATGTTGGGGTCGTAACGCAGCGCCAGTTGGCCGGCATCGTTCGCGGCAAACGCGCGCTGGGCCCACTTGTTCCATTCCGCATCCGGGTTGGCGGGAAAGGCGCAGGCATTGATCTCCTTCAGGTAGCCGGCGGCATCTTCCCAGGAGGACAGCGCATTGCAGCGCCCCGCGTAGCCGGCGATGCGCGCCAGGCCGCGTTTCGAGAGCACCGGGCCGACGTCGTTCAGCACGGCGCCGGCCACCAGGTCGAGGTGGCGCATGGCCAGGGTCATGGTGATCAGGCCGCCCATCGAGGTGCCGACGAACACGGCGCGGGCGATGCCCAGGTCGTGCATCAGCTTGACGACGTCGTTGGCGTAGACGCCCGGGTGGTAGTTGGCCGGATCGGGATCGTGGGCGGAGTGGCCGCGCCCGCGCACGTCGGGTACGACCACGCGCCGGCCCATGCGCGCCAGTTCCGGCGCCAGTTCGTCGAAGTCGGCGGAATTGCGGGTCAGGCCGTGCAGGCAGACCACGGGCAGGCGCGCCGGCCCCGAACTGGCGGCATAGTCGCGCGCATACAAGCGCAGGCCATCGCCGCTCGTCAAGCTGATTTCAGAGTAAGTGGACATGTGGCCTGTCATGAATGAGGTTGTGCCTGGATCTCAAGGTGAAACATGCTGCGGCAGGCGGCGTCCTCCGGGGGCCGCTTGCCGCATGTCTTGCTGCGCCGTTCAGAACTTCACGTTCACCGTCGCGCGCACCGTGCGCGGGTCGCCATAGAAGGCGGTGACGCTGTTCGAGAAGCCCGAGAAGTTGTACCCGGCCACCTTGTAGCGGCGGTCGGTCAGGTTGCGCCCGTGCAGCCCGACCTGGATCTTGCGGTCGGCGCTGGTCCAGACCAGGCCGGCGTCCCAGAGCGCGAAGCCATCCTGGGCCAGCGACAGGTTGCCGGGGATGGTGGCGTCGAGGCTGGCGATGCCGGTGGCGCGCGCGATCTCGGTCTGGTAGACCCGGCTCTTGTAGGAGACGCTGTTGCTCAGGCTCAGCGAACCGTTGCGGCCGGCCACGGCGAAGGGCCAGTCGTAGCTGACCCCGATGTTGGCGGCGTTGCGCGGCGTGTTCTGGAACTCGGTGCTCGGCGCGATGTTGGCCAGGCCGGCGCCGTTGGCGACCAGCCATTCCTTGTACTCGGCGTCGATGTAGCTGTACATCGCGTTCACGCTGAGCTGGTTGGTGAGGTAGGCGATCGCTTCGAGTTCCAGGCCCTTGATCTTGGCCTTGCCGGCATTCGTCAGGCTGCCGGCGAAGCCGTTCACGCTGCCGTCGGCGGCGAAGGTCGGGATCGAGCCGGGAATCTGGACGTTCTTGTAGTCGGTGTAGAACACCGCGGCATTCGTCTGCAGGCGGCCGCCGTCGAGCGCCGACTTCAGGCCCAGTTCGGTGGTGCTGACTTCCTCGGGATCGACGCCGCGGCGCTTCAGCTGCGATGCCGGGCTGTTCGGGCCGCCGGTGGCCACCAGGTCCATGCGCGGGTCGAACATGCCGCCCTTGAAGCCCTTCGAGAAGGTGCTGTACAAATTGTGTTCCGGCGCCAGCTTCCAGCCGAAGCCGACCTTCGGCGTGAACTTCTTGTCGGTGCGGTTCAGGTCGTTCTTGCCGAGGTTGGTGTTCGGCGGCCCGAAGATGATGGCGCCCGGGTTGCCGAGGTTGGGCGAGCCGGCCAGGCCGAGGTAGGTGGCCTTGAACACGGCCGCGCTGCGCTCGTCGCTGGTGTAGCGCCCGCCGAGCGTGAGGTTGAAGGTATCGGTCAGGCTGTAGCTGGCGTCGGCGAAGACGGCCCAGGTTTCGGTGTCGATGTCGTCGCGCGTGAGCAGCGACAAGCCGCCGGCCGCGTTGTACAGCACGTCGAATTCGTTGAAGGCGTTGGTCTTCATGTAGAACACGCCGGCCACGCCCTGCCAGCGCGAACCGGTGTAGGTGAGCTGGAATTCCTGGCTGGTCTGGCGGTCGCTGTAGATCGACGGCGCTTCCCACAGCGGCGCGGCCAGCGAGTCGAAGTCGATCGGAGCGTAGGACTTGGACTTGCGGTGCGCCGTGATCGATTTTACCGACAGGGTCGGGTCGATCGTGTATTCCATCAGCAGCGAGGCGCCCTCGGTGGTGACCTTCTGGCTGTGGCCGTTCACCGTGTACAGGTTGGCGCGGGTGTCGTATTCGTCGGACAGCGGCGCCAGGTTGGCGGGGGCCGGGCCCGGGGTCAGGCGGTAGCCCTGCTTCGGTTCCGACTTGTCCACCGTCTTGTCGGCGGTGAAGCGCACGAAGATGTCGCTGTTCGGGGCCAGCTCGGCGCTGAAGCGGCCGGCCAGCACGTCCTTGTCGTAGTTCTCGCGGCCATTCACGACGTTGCGGCCGTAGCCGTCGCGGTTGAAGGTGCCGACCGTGGCGCCGAGGCGCAGGATGTCGCCGGCAGGGGTGCTGCCCTTGAGCACCAGGTCCTTCTGGCCGTAGTTGCCGATCGTGGCCTTGAAGTCGCCGGTGGGCTTCGGGGCCAGCTTGCGCGTCACGTACTTGACCGCGCCGCCGATGGTGTTGCGGCCGTACAGCGTGCCCTGCGGGCCGCGCAGCACCTCGATGCGTTCGAGGTCGTAGATGTCGGTCAGGGCGCCCTGCGGGCGGGCCAGGTAGACGTCGTCGAGGTAGATGCCGACGCCTTGCTCGTAGCCTGCCACCGGGTCTTGCTGGCCGATGCCGCGGATGTAGGCGGTGAGCGTGGTGTTCGTGCCGCGCGAGGCTTTCAAGGTGGTGTTCGGCACCTTTTCGGTGAGCGCCGTGATGTCGGGAATGGCCTGCTTTTCCAGCTCGGCGGCCGAGATGGCGGTGACGGCGCCCGGCACATCCTGGATCAGCTCGGCGCGGCGGCGGGCCGTGACGATGACCTTGCTGATGTTGCCTTCGGATGCCGTCGCCGCCGCGCTGCCGGCGCCTGCCTGCTCCGCCTGGGTTTGCTGGGCATGCGCCATCCCCACCGGGCCGCCGTAGATTGCCAGCAGGACGGCGGTGGACATGGCGGAACGCTTGAGCAGCTTCATTTTTTTGTTTGTCAGATGCATCGTTGTCTCCTGTTTTTGGAATGGCGCACGTCCGAGGTCACGCCCGCCGAGTAGTGTGCCTCGGTCCGGGCTGGCTGAAAAGATAACAATCCGCCCACCCTGTGTGCGAATTTGCACAAGGCCTTGCACAAGCCTGGTGCAAAACGGATGCAGAAGGCATGAGGGGAAAATGCTGCAACTGCACAAATTTCGTGCCGTCGTGCTGGATTGAGGAAATCAATTGCAAGAGGAATGTGCACTGATGCACAATAGGTAATCTTGATTCTTGACAAGCGCGCCGATGAACAGCCTGCCTGAGTGGACCGACCTGCGTTTCTTCCTCGAGCTGGCGCGCGCCGGCACCCTGTCCGGGGCGTCGCGGCGCCTGGACGTCGAGCACACGACGGTGGCGCGCCGCATCGACCGCCTGGAAAAGGAGCTCGGCTCGACCCTGTTCGACCGCTCGCGCGAAGGCTATGAGCCGACTGAAATGGGCCTCGCGCTGCTGCCGCATGCCGAGGCGATGGAAGGCGCGGCCCTGGCGGCGGCCGAGCAGCTCGGCGGCGCCGAGGTGGCGGCGCATGGCGTGGTGCGCCTGGGCGTGCCGGAAGTATTCGGCGTGAAGGTGGTGGCGCCGCTGCTGGTGAGCCTGCTGGACGCCAACCCCGACCTGTCGATCGACTTGCTGGCGCTGCCCAGCTTTGCCAACCTCGCCAACCGCGAGGCCGACCTCGGCGTCATGCTCGACCCGCCCACCACCGGCCGCTACATGGTCACGCGCCTGGCCTCGTTCCGCTTCTACCTGTACGCCGCGCCCAGCTACCTGGAACAGCACCCGCCGATCCGCCACCAGTCCGACCTGGCCCAGCATTACTTCGTCGACTATGTGCAGGACCGCCTGGCCAGCCGCGAGCTGTCCTACATGGGCGAACTCGGCTTCACGCCGCGGCGGCGTTTGTGCTGCTCGGGCATGACGGCCCAGATCGAGGCGGCCTCGCTCGGCATGGGCCTGATGATGGCGCCGCCGTATGCCGTGCCCGACGACGGCCGGCTGGTGCAGGTGCTGCCCGGCTTTCACGCCGAGCGCTCGTTCTGGCTGGCCGCGCCGACCGACCTCTACCGGCTGCGCCGCGTGAAAGTGGTGTGGAATTTGCTGCGCGACTACGCCGAGAGCCAGCCTTCCTTGTTCGTCTGATGCCGCCAGGAGGCGCCATGCACCGCTGCACGATCCGTCCCGGTCCTCGGCCTGCATACCAGTCCGATCATGGCGCCGGCGCTGCGCATGTACCTGGCGCTCGGCTTCGAGCGCGAGGCCGGCCTGCCCGCGGAGCGGGGCGTGCCGTATGGCCGCTACGTGCTGCCGGCGTCCAGCGTCGAGACAGCGCTGGCGCGGCTGGAACCAGACTAGCTCCGCGGTAATTTCGCACCCGTTTTTGCACGAGGTCCGCCATGCGCAGCCAGATCAGCGACGAGATCACCTTCCGCAAGCTCGAGATCCTGCTTGCCTATATGGACGGCGGCAACCTGAACGCGGCCGCCGCCAAACTCGACATCAGCGCGGTCAGCGTGCACCGCGCCCTGCATTCGCTGGAGGAGGGCACCGGCTGCCGCCTGTTCACCCTGAAGGGCCGCAACCTGGTGCCGACCGAGGCGGCCCAGGTGCTGGCCGAGGCCGGGCGCGAAGTGGTGGCCCTGATGGCGGACGGCATCCAGGCCACGCGCCGCGCCGCCGGCTACTCGGCCGACAGCCTGAGGATCGGCTCGCTGTACTCGCTGACCACGGGCGCCGTGCCCGAAGTCATCGTCGGCATCAAGCTGCGCAAACCTGAACTGGCCACGGAACTCGTGCTCGGCTCGAACGCCGACCTGCTGCACAAGCTCAAGCAGAACGCCATCGACGCCGCCCTGATGGCCGTGCCCGCACCCGACCCCGAGGTCGAATCGATCCCGCTGTTCGAGGACGACGTGTTCTTTGCCGCGCCGGCCAACTCGCGCTATGCCGGCCTGGCCGAGGTGGACCTGCGCGGCTGCGCCCGCGAGAAATTTGTCAGCCTGGGCGAAGGTTTCGTCACCTACCAGGGCTTCCAGGAAGCCTTCCGCATCGCAGGCTTCGAACCCATCGTCGTGATGCGCGTGGCCGACATCTTTTCGCTGATGAACCTGGTCAGCGCCGGCATCGGCTGCACCTTGCTGCCGGGGCGGATGCGCGGGGTCTTCGGCGACAAGGTGCAGCTCATCCCCTTGAGCCGCGACTACCCGGTGCGCCAGACCATCGGCCTGTCCTTCCTGCGGGTGCGCGAGCGCGATCCGAACCTGCTGGCGCTGGCCGCCGTCTGCCGCATGCTCAAGCACAAACCCGGTGCGAATCGCGCCTGAACTTCGGCTCGGCAGGCCACTCCAACACTTACGCTGACAGTAAAGGTCGGCAACTGCCCGGAATTGATCTGGCCTGCAATCGGCGCTACCGTGTCTGCTGACCGAAGTGCATGCCTTTCACGATCGCCTTGAGCGCGTGGGGGCAATGCAATGGAGACCTTGGACCGAAGCGCCGCGCAGCCGGCGCAACAGATGAAGGAGATGGCGGTGTCTTCTCATATGCTTTCGATCTACGCGCTGGCGCTCATGTTCGTGATCGCCACCATTTTGCCCATCAACATGGGCGTCATCGCCTTTGTCGGCGCCTTCCTGGTCGGCACCCTGGCCGCCGGCATGTCGACCAAGGCCATCATGGCCGGCTTCCCGGCCGAACTCTTCCTCACCCTGGTCGGCATCACCTTCCTGTTCGCGCAGGCGCAGAACAACGGCACCATCGACTGGCTCGTGCGGCTCTCGGTGCGCGCGGTGGGCGGGCGCATCGCCGCCATTCCCTGGGTGATGTTCGCGATCGCCGCGGTGCTGACGGCGGTCGGCGCCGTGAGCCCGGCGGCGGTGGCCATCATCGCGCCGATCGCCCTCGGCTTCGCCGCCAAGTACGGCATCAATCCGCTGATGATGGGCCTGATGGTGATCCACGGCGCCCAGGGCGGGGGCTTTTCGCCGATCAGCATCTACGGCGGCATCACCAACAAGATCGTGCAAAAGGCGGCGCTGCCGATTTCCGAACTCACCACCGCCTTTGTCAGCCTGGGCGTGAACTTCAGCGTGGCCGTGATCCTGTTCTTCGTGTTCGGCGGCCTGCGCCTGATGCGCCAGGCCCCGGCCGCCGGCGGCAGCGCGGCGCTGGGCCTGGCGGTTCCGGGCTACGGCACGCCGGTGGCGGTGGCCGCGCAGGGGCCGCAGATCTTCGACGAGGCCGAGGGCGAAGCCTTGAGCGAGGAAAAGCTGACGCGCAACCGTTCGCCGGATTCGGTGAACGCGGTGAACACTGGCGCAGGCGCAGGGACGGCGGCCGCGTCGGTGCTGACCGCCGACGTGCCGGTCACCGTGCAGCAGGTGGCCACGGTACTCGGCCTGGTCGCGCTGGCCGTGCTGACCCTGGCCTACGATCTCGACATCGGTTTCGTCGCCATCACCATCGGCCTGCTGCTGTCGATGATGGCGCCGCAGGTGCAGAAGCGCGCCATCGGCCAGGTGTCATGGCCGGAAATCATGCTGATCGTCGGCGTCAGCACCTATGTCGGCGTGATGCAGAAGATGGGCACCATCACCTTTGTCGGCGAAAGCGTCGCCAGCCTGACCTCGCCGCTGGTGGTGGCGCTGCTGCTGTGCTTTGTGGGCGCCATCGTGTCGGCCTTTGCCTCGTCCACAGCGGTGCTGGGCTCGCTGATTCCGCTGGCCGTGCCCTTCCTGCAGGCGGGCACCGGCGTCGATCCGATCGGCTTCATCGCGGCCATGGCGGTGGCCTCGACCATCGTCGACGTCAGCCCGTTCTCCACGAATGGCGCGCTGGTGCTGGCGAACGCCCAGGGCATCGACCGCGACGTTTTCCTGCGCCAGCTGATGATCTACGGCGGCATCGTGACGCTGGTGGCGCCGCCGGTGGTCTGGTTGCTGTTTGTCGTACTGTAGTGCGGTGCTGCAGCGTGAAGCGAGGATGACGATGGCAGACGTGGAAAACCGCTGGAACCGGCAGCAGGCCAACCGCAGCGCCCGCCTGGCGCGGGCGGCGGCGGCCCTGGGCGCAGGCTTGCAGGGCAAGCTGGTGCCGGCCGCGCAGGTCGTCGCGCTGCTGCATGCGGTGCTGGAACCGGGCGACCGCGTCTGCCTGGAAGGGAACAACCAGAAGCAGGCCGATTTCCTCGGCAAGGCCTTGACGCAGCTCGATCCAACCCGCATCCACGATTTGCACATGCTGCTCTCGGTGCTGTCCCTGCCCGAGCACCTCGACGTGTTCGAAAAGGGCATCGCGTCGCGCCTGGATTTTTCCTTTTCCGGGCCGCAGGCAGGGCGCCTGGCGAAGCTGGCCGCATCCGGCAAACTGAACATCGGCGCCATCCACACCTACCTGGAACTGTTCGGCCGCTACTTCGTCGACCTGACCCCGCGCGTGGCCCTGGTGGCGGCCGAGATGGCCGACCGCGAGGGCAACCTCTACACGGGGCCGAACACCGAGGACACGCCGGCCATCGTCGAGGCCACCGCGTTCAAGAGCGGCATCGTCATCGCCCAGGTCAACCAGGTGGTCGACAAGCTGCCGCGCGTCGATATCCCGGCGGGCTGGGTCGAATTCGTGGTGCCGTCGCCCCAGCCGTATTACATCGAGCCGCTGTTCACGCGCGACCCGGCCCAGATTTCGGAAATCCAGGTCTTGATGGCGATGATGGCGATCAAGGGTATCTACGCGGAGTATGGCGTCGAGCGCCTGAACCACGGCATCGGCTTCGACACCGCCGCCATCGAGCTGATCCTGCCGACCTATGCGCTCGACCTCGGCCTGAAGGGCAAGATCGCGCGCCACTGGGCGCTGAATCCGCACCCGGCGCTGATCCCGGCCATCGAGGCGGGCTTCGTCGAATCCGTGCATTCCTTCGGCTCGGAACTGGGCATGGAAGCCTACATCCGCGCGCGGCCCGACGTCTTCTTCACCGGGCCCGACGGCTCGATGCGCAGCAACCGCGCCTTCTCTCAGGCGGCCGGCCATTACGCCTGCGACATGTTCATCGGCTCCACACTGCAGATCGATTTGCAGGGCAATTCCTCGACCGCCACGCTGGGGCGGATATCCGGCTTCGGCGGCGCGCCGAACATGGGCTCGGATGCGCGCGGCCGCCGCCACACCAGCGCGGCCTGGCTGAAAGCGGGGAGCCAGGCGCGCGCCGGCAAGAACGTGGCGCCGCGCGGGCAGAAGCTGGTGGTGCAGATGGTCGAGACCTTCCGCGAGCACATGGCGCCGGCCTTTGTCGAGCGGCTCGACGCCTGGCAACTGGCCGAGCAGGCCGGCATGGCGATCCCGCCGGTGATGATCTATGGCGACGACGTCACCCACATCCTCACCGAGGAGGGTATCGCCAACCTGCTGCTGTGCCGCGGCGAGGAAGAGCGCGAGCAGGCGATCCGCGGCGTAGCCGGCTACACCCCGGTGGGCATGGCGCGCGACAAGCGCATGGTGGAAAACCTGCGCGACCGCGGCGTCGTCCAGCGTCCCGAGGACCTGGGCATCGACAAGCGCCTGGCCACGCGCGACCTGCTGGCCGAAAAGAACATGAAGGGCCTGGTGCGCGCGTCCGGCGGCCTGTATGCGCCGCCGAAGCGCTTCCGCAACTGGTAAGCGCATGCGAGGAAAGACCATGGAAACACTGCATTTTCGATTCGACGCCGGCAGCCGCCCGCTGCCGGGCGCGCCCCAGCTGGTGGGCGTGGTCAGCTCGGGCAACCTCGAGGTGCTGATCGAGCCGGCCGCGCTGGGCGGCGCCTGCGAAATCGAGGTCCGTACCGCCGCAAATGGCTTCGGCGCCACCTGGGAAGCCGTGATGCGCGACTTCCACGCGCGCTGGCAATTGAGCGACGCGCGCATCTGCATCAACGACATGGGCGCCACGCCGGCGGTGGTCAGTCTGCGCCTCGACCAGGCCGTGGAATCGGTGACCGGAGGCCCGCCGTGAGCAGCTACCTGGAACGCGGTGCGCGCGGGCGCATTCCCGCCATCTTCGACGCCGGCTCGTTCGAGGAGTTCCTGGGGCCGAGTGCGCGCGTCGTCAGCCCGCACCTGGCCCAGCTCGACGTCCCGGTTTCCTTCGACGACGGCGTGGTGGTCGGCCGCGGCCTGCTCGGCGGGCAGCGGGTGTTCGGCGCGGCCCAGGAGGGCGGCTTCATGGGCGGCGCCGTCGGCGAGGTGCACGGCGCCAAACTGGTCGGCATGCTGGGGCGCGCCATCGACGAAGGCGCGCAGGCCGTGCTGCTGCTGCTCGAATCGGGCGGGGTGCGCCTGCACGAGGCGAACGCCGGCCTGATCGCGGTATCCGAAGTCATGCGCGCCATACTCGACGTGCGCGCGGCCGGCATCCCGGTTATCGCGGCGGTGGGCGGCGCGAATGGCTGCTTCGGCGGCATGGGCATCGCGGCGCGCTGCGCGAATACCGTCATCATGTCGGAAGAGGGCAGGCTGGCGATGTCCGGACCGGAAGTCATCGAAACCGCGAACGGCGTCGAGGAATTCGATTCGAAGGACCGCGCCCTGGTCTGGCGCACCACCGGCGGCAAGCACCGCTACCTGCTGGGCGATTGCCAGGTGCTGGTGGCGGACGACACCGGGGCCTTCCGCGCGGCCGCCATCGCGGCGATCGAAGCCCTCACTGGGGCGGCCCGCAGCGGCGCGGCGGCGCTCACGCTCGACGCGCTGCAGGCCGAGCAAGCGATGCTGGAACGGCGCATCCGCGACTTCGGCGCGCTGGCCGAGCCGATGGACATCTGGCGCCAGCTCGGCGTGCCCGACCCGGCGGGCGTGTCCATGCTCGAGGCGGACGACTTCGTCGCCATGGCCGCCGGGCACCGCGCCGGCCCCGTTACAGGAGACCGATGATGGATTGGCAGACCCTCGCCAGCAAGCTGTTCCCGGGCGGGCACGACATCGTCGAACACGACAGCTTCCTGTCCGGCAGCGGCCAGGTTGATGCGGGTGCGGGTGCGGACGCGGCCGCGCGCACTGTGGCCGTGATCGGCACCACCGGCCACGCACCGATCGGCATCGAGATCGCGTTGGCGCAGGCGCAGGCGGTGCTGCGCACGGTGCGCGAGCATCCCGGCAGGGCGATCCTGATCCTGGTCGACACCCAGGGCCAGCGCCTGCGCCACCGCGACGAAATGCTGGGCATCAACAGCTACATGGCCCACCTCGGCAAGTGCATCGACTTCGCGCGCCGCCAGGGGCATACCGTGCTGGGGCTGGTGTACGACCAGGCCTTGTCGGGCGGCTTCATCACCAGCGGCCTGATCGCCGACGCCTGCTTCGCGCTGCCGCAAGCGACCATCCGCGTGATGGGCTTGCCGGCAATGGCGCGCATCACCAAGGTGCCCGAAGACCGGCTGACCGAGCTGGCCATGGATAATCCGGTCTTTGCGCCCGGCGCCGAAAACTACCTGCGCATGGGTGGGCTGCAGGCGATCTGGGAACCTGGGCCGGGTGTCGAATCGACGGATGCGGCGGCGATTTCGTTACCGGACGCATCGGCAAGCTCATCGGCAAGCGCATCGGCAAGCGCATTGGCCAGCGCATTGGCGAAAGCACTGGCCCAGGTCGAACCCACCGACCGTCGCATGGCGCTGGGCGAGGCGCGCGGCGGCCGGCACATGGCGCAAGCGGTGGCGCAGGCCGTCAGGACAGGTGGCGATGTTCGCCCGGCATGACCTTGCCTGGCTGAGCGGGGCGGGCTGGGACCAGGTGCTGGGCAGCGCGGCGCCGGAGCATGCTCTTGCTGTCGACAGGTGGCGCCAGGCCGGCTGGCCGCTGGTCGTGCGCCGCGCCGATGCAGTCCAGTTGCCGGGCCAGATCGCGCTCGGCCTGGCGCTGCCGCCGCGTCCTGGCGGCGGCCGCAAGGTCCGCGTTCCCTGCCGCGTGGACGTTGGGCAGGTGTGCCGGCACGCGCCGCCGCTGCCGCTTGAACAAGTGATCGCCGTGCCTACCGCGCCTTTGCCGCCCGGGCAGGTGCTCTCCGAGGCGGCCACGGCGTTACCGCACTGGCAACGTGCACTCACAGCGCTGGCAGCGCAGGCCGCCACGCAGGGCATCGCGTTGCGCGTCTATGGATCGCTGGCCTTGCAACACCTCACCGGGCAGGCCTATCTCACCGCGCGTTCGGATATCGATCTGCTCGCGCAGCCGCGAAGTCTGGCCGAGCTCGATGCCGCGCTGGCGCTGCTGCAGGCGCATGCGGCCAGCTTGCCGCTCGATGGCGAGATCGACTTTCCGGGCGGGTGGGCAGTGGCCTGGAAGGAGTGGGCTGCCGCGCGCGCCAGTGCACCCGGCAGCCGGGTGCTGGTCAAGACCATGGACCGGGTGGCGCTGGTCACGACCGATGCCTTGCTGGCGACGCTGGAGAAGGCGCCGTGCGTGGCGACCTGACGCTCGATCCGAGCCTCGATTGGAGCGCGGACCCAGGTCTAGCCCGGGGCCTTGGCTCGACCCTTGCCCCGCGCCCCGGCCTCCAGGCGAGACGGTCGCCTGGCTGCAGCACCGCGCGCGCAGCGCCTGTCGCCACGCCTGTCGCTGCGCCCGCCTTCTGCCATGCAATCGCGCGCCACGCGATACGCAGCCTGTACGCCGAACTGACCCTGTACCCCAAGCCGGGCCTCGTCTCCCTCGTCGACAACGGCAGTCACACCGACATGACGGCCGCCACCTTCATGCGCAGCCTGTTCGCGCTACGCCATTATTTCGGCCACATCACGCGCGCCGGCATGGAAGGCGCGCCGTTTGCCAGGCTGAAGCACCTCGGCATCGAGGCCGAAGCGCGCATGCTGCAGGCCACCGGCGGCGTGAACACCCATCGCGGCGCCGTGTTCTGCCTGGGGCTGCTGTGCGCAGCGATCGGCCAGTGCCACGCGCGCGGCATGGCGCTGACGCCCGCTGCGATCCGCGCTTGCCTGCTGCTGCGCTGGGCCGATGCGCTGGCCGCGCACACCGATCCTGGCGCATCGGATTCGTACGGCGTGCGGGTAGCCCGGCGCCATGCCGTCGGCGGCGCGCGCCAGGAAGCGGCGCTCGGCCTGCCCGCAGTGTTCGAACTGGCGCTGCCGGTATTGCGCAGCACCCTGGCGGGCGGCCGCGGCAGGCGGTATGCACGCGTGGACGCCTTGTTCGCCCTGATGGCGCACATCAGCGACACCAACCTGTACCACCGTGGCGGAGCAGAGGGAGCGCTGACGGTGCGGCGCCACGCGCAGGCGTTCGTGGCGCGCGGCGGCACGGCCAGGCCCGACTGGGAGGCGCACGCCCTGGCCATCCACCGCGCCTTTGTTGCAGTCCGTTTGTCGCCGGGCGGCGCCGCCGACCTGCTGGCCGCCGCTTGCCTGGTCCATGACGTCTGCCAGGCGCAGGGCGGCTCCAGCAGGAACGACGCTTACGCGAGCGAGGACTAGGCATGCGCGGCCGTCTCGCCCTCCTGTGCCCGGGCCAGGGTGCGCAAGGCCCGGCCATGTTCGACCTCGCGCGCAGCGACCCGGCCGCCAGCGCGCTGCTCGACGGCTGGCTCGCCGGCGCCGGCCTGGACGCGCCGCTCGACGCCATCCTGGCCGACCCGCGCCTGCTGTTCGCCAACCGCCACGCCCAGCCGCTGATCGTGGCGGCGACCCTGGCCACCTGGATGGCGCTCGGCCCGGTCGCGGCGCAGCCGGCGATCGTGGCCGGCTACAGCATCGGCGAACTGAGTGCATACGCCGTGGCCGGTGCGCTCGCGTCCGCCGACGCCGTGCGCCTGGCACGGCAGCGCGCCGCCCTGATGGATGTCTGCCTCGGCGACGCGCCGCCGCAGTCGTTGGTGGCCGTGTCCGGTATCGCTGTCGATGCGGCGGCGCAGATCGCACGCCTCCATGGTTTTTATCCTGCCATCGACACCGCCGAGGACAGCCTGGTTGCCGGCGGCCCCCTGGCGGCACGCGAGGCATTCATGGAGGAAGCCGGCGCGGCCGGCGCCCGCGCGACGGTCCTGCCAGTGACAGTGGCCTCGCACACGCCCTTCATGGCGGGCGCCGTGGCGCCGTTCGCCGCACTGCTGCGCGCGCAGGACCTCACTAATCCGCAGGCGCCGGTGCTGTCCGGTATCGCCGCCGAGCCGGTGCACGACAAGGACAAGGCGATCGGCCACCTGTCGCGCCAGCTCGCCGAGCCTGTCCTGTGGCGCGGCTGCATGGACGCGCTGGCGGAGGCGGGCGTGACGCTCGCACTGGAACTCGGCCCCGGCGCGGCGCTGGCGCGCATGCTGGGGGCGCGCCATCCCGGCATCGCCTGCCGCTCGGTGGCCGACTTCCGTTCGCTGCAAGGCGTGCGGACCTGGCTGGAAAAACATGGTGAATAGCCTATTCATGCGACAGATACCTGACATTGCGAATCGGAATTGGATGTTCCGTTTAAACGCCCGTATAACGGTAGCATCGTCCATACAGGCAGCTGCCGACGCAGCGCCGCGCAATCCAGGAGTCGTCCATGAAACAACTGTTCAATACTATTGCCCGCAGGCTGCTCGCACACGCCCGCGCCCGCGCCGAACGCGCCATGCACAAGCAGGCGCAAGTGCGCATGCCGCACCAGGAAAGCTTCGCCTCCAACGCGGGCGGCTGGAACTAAGGCGGATACCGCAGGCACCGCGGGCGACATCGAAGGTCGCCAGCAAGGACGGCAACGCCGGCCCCGTGCCGGCGTTGCCGTTTTCATTTCAATTGTCTATGCGCGCGTGCCGCGAAACGGCGTGCGGTCGTTCAGCTCGTCCATGTAGTCGTCGATCCCGCCCGCCTCGCGTTCCAGGAAGCGCTCGATCGCATCCGCGAACGACGGGTGGGCCAGCCAGTGCGCCGACCAGGTGCGGGTCGGCAGGAAGCCGCGTGCCATCTTGTGTTCGCCCTGGGCCCCGCCCTCGAAGGTCTGGATGCCTTGCTCGATGCAAAATTCGAGCGGCTGGTAATAGGCCGCCTCGAAGTGCAGGCAGGGCACGTGCTCGATCTCGCCCCAGTAGCGGCCATACAGGGTATCGGCGCTGTGGATCACGAGCGAGGCCGCGATCGGCCGGCCTGCACGTTCGGCGATCACGAGCAGGATATTCCCGGGCATCGCCGCGCCGATGCGGCGGAAGAAATCCAGATTCAGATACGGCGTCGAATGGTGCGCCGCGTAGGTATGGCGGTAGCAGCGGTTGAAGAAGCGCCATTCCTCGTCGGTGATGCCGGCGCCGCGCACGCGCCGCAGGGTCACGCCGGCTTCCTTCACCTTGCGCCGCTCGGCGCGGATGTTCTTGCGCTTCTTTTGCTCCAGCGTCGCCAGGAAGGCGTCGAAGTCCGCATAGCCCCCGTTCAGCCAGTGGAACTGCACGCCGCTGCGTAGCAGGAAGCCGGCATCCTGCAGCTGGCGCGCATGCTCCTCGGGCGGGAACAGGATGTGGGTCGACGACACCTCGGTCGCCGCTTGCGTGGCGCGCAGCACCTCGATCAGGGCGGCGCGGGCCCCGATGTCGCGCGCCAGCAGGCGCGGGCCGGCCACCGGCGTGAACGGCACCGCGCACAAGAGCTTCGGATAGTAGTCCAGGCCATGGCGTTGATAAGCGTCGGCCCAGGCCCAGTCGAACACGTACTCGCCGTAGGAATGGCCTTTCACGTACAAGGGCAGGGCGGCCGCCAATGCGTCGCCATCGTAGAGCGCGATGTACTGCGGCTGCCAGCCGGTCTCGGGGCAGGCGCTGCCGGATTCGTGCAGGGCATGCAGGAAGGCGTAGGACAGGAAGGGATTCGCCTCGCCCTGCAAGGCCAGCAAGCCATCCCAGGCGGCCTGGCCGATCTCGGACAAGGATGAAACGATATGCGTGCGATAATGGAAAGTGGCGTTCAAAATGCGTCCAGACTGCTTTGATAATCAGGTAAAAACCGGGTGGGAACCAGACAAGAATCGGACCCCGCGACAGACCCGCCATGCGAAAGACCACGAGATGAACCAGCCATTCCATAACCTCTACTCGCACCAGTTTGCCCGCGTGGCGGTGGCCATTCCGCGTTGCCGCATCGCCGACCCGGCCTATAACGTCGAACAGACCCTCGCGCTGGCGCGCCAGGCGGCCGACCAGGGCGCGGCGCTGGTCGCCTTCCCCGAGCTGGGCCTGTCGGCCTACAGCTGCGAAGACCTGTTCCACCAGCGCACCTTGCTCGATGCCTGCCAGGCGGCCCTGGCCGCCGTGGTCGAGGCCTCGCGCAGCCTGCCCCTGGCGATGGTAGTGGGCCTGCCGCTACGGGTCAATCACCAGCTGTTCAATTGTGCGGCCGTGGTCGCGAACGGCCGCGTACTCGGCCTGGTGCCGAAAAGCTTCCTGCCGAACTACGGCGAATTCTACGAATCGCGCCAGTTCTCGAACGCCGACAGCGCGAATGTCGACGCGGTCGAACTGTTCGGCGAAACCGTTCCCTTCGGTCCGAACCAGGTGTTCGAGGTCGCGAACCTGCCGCTCCTGCGCTTCCACGTCGAGATCTGCGAAGACGTCTGGGTGCCGGTGCCGCCGTCCTCGTTCGCGGCGATGGCCGGCGCCACGGTGCTGGTGAATTTGTCGGCCTCGAACGTCTTGGTCGGCAAGAGCACTTACCGCCACCAGCTGGTGAGCCAGCAGTCGGCGCGCTGCATGGCCGCCTACCTGTACACCTCGGCCGGACGCGGCGAGTCGACCACCGACATGGCCTGGGACGGCCAGTCGCTGATCTACGAAAAGGGGGAATTGCTGGCCGAGTCGCAGCGCTTCCTCGACGACTCGCACATCATCTTCGCGGATGTGGACCTGGAACGCCTGTCGCAGGAGCGCATGCGCGCCACCACCTTTGCCCAGTCGGCGGCGCGTCATGGCGACGAAGTGCGCAAGTTCCGCGTCCAGCGCTTCGAACTCGCGCTGCCGCTGGAGCGCACGCTGCCCCTGCAGCGCGAAGTCGAGCGCTTCCCCTACGTGCCGGCCGACCGCGCCTTGCGCGACGAGCGCTGCACCGAGGTCTACAACATCCAGGTGCAGGCCCTGATCCAGCGCCTGTCGTCGAGCGGCATCCAGAAGGTGGTGCTTGGCGTCTCGGGTGGCCTCGATTCGACGCACGCGCTGCTGGTCTGCGCCGCGGCGATGGACCGCCTCGGCCTGCCGCGCACGAACATCCTGGCCTACACCATGCCGGGCTTCGCCACCAGCGGACGCACCCTGAAGCAGGCCCACGACCTGATGCGCGTGGTCGGCTGCTCGGCCCAGGAAATCGACATCCGCCCGAGCTGCATCCAGATGCTGAAGGACCTGAAGCACCCGTTCGCCGAAGGCGAGGAGCAGTACGACGTCACCTTCGAAAACGTGCAGGCCGGCGAGCGCACGAACCACCTGTTCCGGCTCGCCAACCACCTGGGCGCGATCGTGATCGGCACCGGCGATTTGTCGGAGCTGGCGCTGGGCTGGTGCACGTATGGCGTGGGCGACCACATGTCGCACTACAACGTGAACGCCAGCGTGCCCAAGACCCTGATCGCCCACCTGGTGCGCTGGGTGGCGGAGACCGGGTCGGTGGTGGCCGGCGGCGCCGAGGTGCTGCTGAACATCCTCGGCACCGAGATCAGCCCCGAGCTGGTGCCGGGCAAGGAAGGTGCGGATGGCCATGCGCAGCCGTCGCAGGTGACCGAAGACGTGATCGGCCCCTACGAGCTGCAGGACTTCAACCTGTACTACATCCTGCGCTATGGCTTCGCGCCGACCAAGGTCGCCTTCCTGGCGTATTCGGCCTGGCATGCGCGTACCGAAGGCCGCTGGCCGGACGAACATGGCGCCCGCAACGCGTATGAACTGGCCGATATCAAGCGCAACCTCGGGATCTTCCTGTGGCGCTTCTTCAAGACCAGCCAGTTCAAGCGCAGCTGCGTGCCGAACGGACCGAAGGTCGGCAACGGCGGCTCGCTGTCGCCACGCGGCGACTGGCGCGCACCGAGCGATTCCGAAGCGACGGTCTGGCTCGACGACCTGGCGCGTATTCCTGATTAAATGCGCCGGATTGAATGCGCCGGACTGAACACCCATTACCAGAAAAAGAGGAGTACCGATGAAACAGATTACCTGCGTGATCAAGCCGTTCAAGCTCGACGAAGTGCGCGAGGCGCTGGCGGATGTGAACGTGACCGGCCTGACGGTGACCGAAGTAAAGGGCTTCGGGCGCCAGAAGGGGCATACCGAGCTGTATCGCGGCGCGGAGTATGTGGTCGATTTCCTGCCGAAGGTGAAGATCGAGGTTGTGGTGGATGATGGGATTGCCGACCAGGTGGTCGATGCCATCATCAAGGCCGCGCGCACCGGCAAGATCGGCGATGGGAAGATTTTTGTGCAGGATGTGCAGCAGGTGATACGGATCCGTACCGGCGAGACCGGCCCGGACGCGGTGTAATCCTGACCGGCGCATGGTGCGGGTTTTCGTGGCCCGCCCCACCCTACGAAAAACGGAGAAGGGCGGCGTCAGCGCCCCATCTGGATATCGAACTTCCACGTTACCAGCCGCAGCGCGCTGATGAACAGGGCGCTGGTCCACAGCGCGAAGTCGTGCGACACGTCGGTGTACAAGCCCATCATCAGGAACATCCAGTTGCCGAGGAAGGCGCATAGCGCGTAGGGCTTGCCGTCCCTGAACACCATCGGCACTTCGTTGCAGACGATGTCGCGCAGCACGCCGCCGAAAATCCCCGTGATCACGCCCATCATCGACGCGATGAAGATCGGCATGTTCGCATCCAGCGCGGCCGAGGTGCCGGCGATCGAGAACAGTCCCAGGCCGACGGCGTCGGCGATCACGATCAGGCGTTCCGAGACCATGTGGCGCAGGGTGCGGATCAGGGGCGAGGCGATCAGGGCCAGCACGAAGATCGCGATCGCGTATTCCTGGTGCGTGACCCAGAACAGCGGACGGCGGTCGAGCAGGATGTCGCGCAGGGTGCCGCCGCCGAACGCGGCGATGAACGCGACGGTGAAGACGCCTACCAGGTCCATGCGCTTGCGGCGCGCTTCGATGAAGCCAGAAAAGGCGCCGACCAGGATTGCCACGATTTCAATGAACTTGATGAGGGTCATGCAAGGAGTGCGCAGTTGGACTGTTGCTAGCCTAACATGCGAGCGGCCTGCTGCGGTAGGGATGCGCGCTCGAGACTGGGCCGCGCGAGTGACCGGCGCCGCCTGGACATGCGGCAAGTCGCGGGTGATGGGCATGCGAAGCTTTTTTTCGGCCGTCTACCAAGCACGCTCTTTTGACCTCCTCATGCTCAGGTTGGACCGGCCCGCTCCATCTCGGCCAGCGGCAGGCGCACGCTGAACATCACCTGGCCGCCTGCGTCGCCGTCTTCATGGCGGTAGGCGATCTCGCCTTCGTGCTCGCGTACGATCTGGGCGGCGATGTACAGCCCCAGGCCCATGCCGGTGCGGTTGCGCGGGTTGTGCAGCGAGGTGCGCTTGAAGGGATTGAACATCGACGCGACCACGTCGGGTGAAATCGGCGCGCCGGCGTTGGCCACGGTCAGCTCGGCCCAGCCGTGGCTGGCGGCCAGGCTGGTGACGATGGGCCGACCGATTTCGCCGTGATGGCGTGCATTGCTCAGCAGGTTGGTCAGCACCTGGGCCAGGCGTCCGCCGTCGGCGCGCACGAACAGCGGGCCGGGCGTCTCGAAGACATAGTCGATGGTCGGGTAGGCCATGCGCGATTCGTCGATCACGTCGTCGGCCAGCACGGCCAGGTCGAGCGGCGCGAGCACCATGCCCAGCCCCATGCCGCCGTCGATGCGGCTCATGTCGAGCACTTGCCCGATCAGGCGCTGCATGCGGTTGCTGGACGACTGGATCCGCCGTCCCAGGGTCGATTGGGTGCTGCCGCGTTCGATCAGGGTGCCGGCCATGTTGATCGAGTGCAGCGGGTCGCGCAGGTCGTGGCCGAGCATGGCCAGCAGCTGGGCGCGCGTGGATTCGGTCTGGGCGCGGCGCGCGTTCGAGGCGCGCAGCAGTTCCGACTGGGTCAGGCGCGCGTTCGCCAGCACCGCGGCTTCCCATGGGTGCGAGCGGCCAAGCACGGTTTCATGCCAGGCGTCGAAGGAGCCGCGCGGGGTCAGGCGCGCGCCGAGCGGGCCATGCTGTACGGTCTTTTCCGGGCGTCCGCCCCAGGACACGTGCTCGATCTGTTCGGTGCGCAGCAGCAGGCACCAGCCGCCGCCGGGCGGATCGAAAGGCAGGGCCAGCATGCCGACCCATTTGCCCAGGCTGGCCTGGGCTTCGGGCGGCCACTCGTCGAGCGCGTCGCGGGTGACGATGTCGCTGGGGCCGGCGGGCAGGGCGCGCACGATGGCCTCGGCAATGTCGCGCTCGATGGGTCCGTGGCTGAAGACCTTGCCATTGTGGACCGCCACCAGCGCCTGCGAGCGGGTGGCCGCCAGCAGGGCGTCGGCGTGGTGGGCCAGGGCGTCGAGCGGCTCCTCGTCGATCAGCAGCGACTCGACCAGGGCGGTGCGGACGGTGGCCGATTGCTCGACCAGTTCGGCGTCGGCGCGCGCCTCGATGCTTTGCACGGTCGAGGCCATGACCTGGGCCAGCACGTCGGCCGCCATGCGGATCGCGTGCGGCACCTTTTTCGGCCCCATGTGGTGGCAGGCGATCAGGCCCCAGAGGCGGCCGTTGATCACGATCGACACGCTCATCGAGGCGCAGATGCCCATGTTCTGCAGGTATTCGACATGGATCGGCGAGACGCTGCGCAGCACGCCAAAGCTCATGTCGAGCGGGGCGGCATCCGGCGCGCCCAGCAGCGGCACCGGGGTATAGCCGATGTCGGCGATCATGCGCAGGGTGTTCAGCACGTAGAGGCGGCGCGCCTGGGCCGGGATGTCGCCGGCCGGGTAGCGCTGGCCGAGATAGGCGACCAGGTCGTCGCGGCGCGCCTCGGCCACCACGTCGCCGCTGTCGTCTTCGCGGAAGCGGTAGGCCATCACGCGGTCGAAGCCGGTGAAGTCGCGCACCTGGCGCACCGCCGTTTCCAGCAGGCCCTCGATGCTGCGCTGGCGGCGGATGCGTTCGATCGAGCTGTGCGCGCGGACCGCGAACAGCGCCACCTCGTCGGCCGGCACGTCGCGCGATTCGAACTCGGCGACGATGCGCCCGTTGGCGCCGTGCACGATGGCGTCATAGCCGCGGCCGTCGACCGTCACCGCCGCCACCATCGGCGCGCATTCGCCTCCCGCCGCCGTGTCGCCGCATTCGGCAATCAGGTCGGCGACCAGTTCGGTGCAGGCGGCGGGCAGGGGCAGCTCGGTGTAGGCGCGTCCCGGCTGCAGCGCCGCCGCCAGATCGGCCGGCACGTTCGCGCTCCAGCCTTCGACACGGCCCTGCGCATCCATGAACACCAGGAAGCCATGCGGCTGGATCGATCCCGGGATGTGGATGGGTTCTTCTGCGCAGTTGAGCAGGTCGACCTGGGCGGGAGCAGGCATCGGGACGGCGGGAATCGACTTCAATGTGTTCCCTTCAAGGTAAGGGGGAGGCTGGACGGCGATGCTGGCATTCTACAATGCGGCCCTGACGAGGCGCACACTGCAATGTTTCAGAGCGTTACTAAAAACCGCCCAAAACACCGCCGTGGATATTTTGACACAAGGAAGTGTCAACATGTCGCTCCGACGCTCAGCGCTCGAGTGCAGGCTTGAGCAGCACGACCAGCGCGCCATTCCCGCCGTCGGCGCGGTTCGCCACGCAAAACGCCACCACCTCGTCGAGCTGCACCAGCCAGCTGTGCACCACCGAGCGCAGCACCGGTTGGCCGTTCGGCGAGCCGTAGCCGACGCCGTGGACGATGCGCACGCAGCGCACCCCGCGGCGCACGCTGCGGCGCAGGAAGTCGCCCAGCTGGCCGCGCGCGACGTCGCGCGTCATGCCGTGCAGGTCGAGTTCGTCCTGCAGCGGCCAGTGGCGCTTGCGTAGTTTTTTCACCACATCGGGGCCGACGCCCTCGCGCGCGTAGCTGAGCGTCGGATCGTCGTCGAGCAGGCCGTCGACGTCGAACAAATCGGACAGCGATTCTTGCAGGACCAGGGCGTCGTCTTCCTCCTGGCTCAGCCTGCGCTGTTCGGGCGTGGCGCGCAGCAGCGCTTCCTGCACCGGGCGGTAGACGTAGCGGTCCGATTCCGGCAGCTTTGTGACGCCATCCATCGCACCGCGGAATTCAACGGCGCGCGCGCGCGCGATGCGCTCGCGCTTTTCACGCGCGGCCTGTTCGATGGCGCGCAGACGCTCGTCTTCCTTGAGCTGGTCGCGCAAGGATTTCAGGTCGGCAAAGTCTTTCATGCCCGCCATCGCTCGTGCCGCTCCTTCTTAGTCGCCCAATGCTTCGAGATAGCGCTGGGCATCGAGCGCAGCCATGCAGCCGCTGCCCGAGCTGGTGATCGCCTGGCGGTAGATGTGGTCCTGCACATCGCCGGCAGCGAACACGCCCGGCACGCTGGTGGCCGTGGCCATGCCTTCGGTGCCGCTGCGGGTCTTGATGTAGCCGTTGTGCATGTCGAGCTGGCCTTCGAAGATCATGGTGTTCGGCTTGTGGCCGATTGCCACGAACAGGCCATGCACGGTCAGATCCTTGTCGGCGCCGCTTTCGGTGGACTTCAGTTTCAGGCCGGTGACGCCGCTGTTGTCACCCACGACCTGGTCCAGGGTGTGGTTCAGTTCCAGCGCGATCTTGCCTTCGGCAACCTTGGCCATCAGGCGGTCGACCAGGATCGGCTCGGCGCGGAACTTGTCGCGGCGGTGGATCAACGTGACTCTGGAGGCGATGCCGGCCAGGTACAGGGCTTCCTCGACCGCGGTGTTGCCGCCGCCGATGACCGCCACTTCCTGGTTACGGTAGAAGAAACCGTCGCAGGTGGCGCAGGCCGACACGCCGCGGCCCATGAAGGCCTGCTCCGATTCCAGGCCGAGGTACTGGGCCGAGGCGCCGGTGGCGATGATCAGGGCGTCGCAGGTGAATTCGTGCGAGTCGCCGACCAGGCGGATCGGTTTTTCGTTCAGGTAAGTGGTGTGGATGTGGTCGAACACGATCTCGGTATTGAAGCGCTCGGCGTGCTGCAGCAGGCGCTGCATCAGCTCCGGACCCTGCACGCCCAGCGGATCGCCCGGCCAGTTTTCCACATCGGTGGTTGTCATCAACTGACCGCCTTGTTCGACACCGGTGACCAGCATCGGTTGCAGATTGGCGCGCGCGGCGTAGACGGCGGCGCTGTAGCCGGCAGGACCGGAACCGAGGATCAGGACTTTGGCGTGTTTCTTAGTGGTCATGGGAACGGAAATATTGATGTGGAAAAATACGAAACTGGGGGCGGGGCGCCCGGAATCAAGGCCGGCGCGGTAAAGCAGATTTGACGCCGAATACAACGCCGATTATAGACGATGATGCGCACAAGCATGAATGATGAGGCCGTCTTGGCAATATATGCCTTAGAATGGCTGGATTCCGCAATCGCGAAGATGAATGCACCACGCAGCATGAGCAAGAAGAGTCCCACCCCTCCCTCGAACGTCCCACGCAACACGGCCGGCCGCGCCCCGCTGCCCGGCAGGCTTGCGCGCCTGCTGCTGGAGGCGCGCTGGATCGCCATGGCGGTCGCGTTCCTGTATTTCGTCCTGATCCTGCTGAGCTACAACAAGGCCGATCCGGGCTGGTCGCACGCGAATACCGTGCCCGCCATCGCCAACCTGGGCGGCAAGGCCGGCGCCTGGCTGGCCGACCTGCTGCTGTTCATCTTCGGCTTTTCGGCCTGGTGGTGGGGGGTGCTGTTCCTGCGCGCCGTCTGGCGCGGCTGGCGCCGTTTAAAGGACAGCAAGGACAGCAATCCTCCGCCGCGCGAGCCCGAGCACCAGGATGAATTCATCATCCGCTGGATCGGCTTCGGCCTGATGTTCGCCGGCAGCGTCGGCCTGGAATACCTGCGCATGTGGTCCTGGGACGTCGACTTGCCGCGCGCGCCCGGCGGCGTGCTGGGCCAGTTGCTCGGCCATGCTTCGCAAATCGCCTTCGGCTTCACCGGTGCGACCCTGCTCCTGCTGCTGCTGTTCGGCCTGGGCTTCTCCTTGTTCTTCCAGGTGTCGTGGCTGGCCGTGGCCGAGCGCATCGGCGAGACGGTCGAGACCGCCGTCGACTGGTTCCGCCTGCGCATGGAGGCCGGCGAGGACCGGCGCCAGGGCGAGGCGGCCGCCGTCAAGCGCGACGAAGCCGTGGTGACCGAACGTGCACGCCATGGCGAGAAGCCGGCCCCGAACGTACGCGCCGAGCCGCAGCTGGAAATGAGCAAGGCGCCGGCGCGCCCTGCGTTGAAGGAACCACGCCTGGAACCGGACGACGACGTACCGGAATACATCGACCTCGACGACGATTTTTCCAGCAGCGCGCCGCCGGCCAAGCCGCCGCGCGCCCCGGCGCCGGCTCCTTCAGGTGCAGGTGCAGGTGCAGGTGGCGAGCCGAGCCTGCCGCCAATCAAGATCGAGCCGCAAATGATGTCGGTGCCGAAAGGCGAGCGCGCCGTGAAAGAACAGCAGACCGCGCTGTTCCGCGATTTGCCGGGCGACTCGGCCCTGCCGCCGCTGGCCTTGCTCGACGAAGCGCCGCCGGCCCAGGAAACCGTGGCCGTCGACGTGCTGGAATTCACCAGCCGCCTGATCGAGAAGAAACTGTCGGACTTCGGCGTCGAAGCCGCGGTCGTGGCCGCCTATCCGGGCCCGGTCGTCACGCGCTACGAAATCGAGCCGGCCACCGGCGTCAAGGGCAGCCAGATCGTGAACCTGGCGCGCGACCTGGCGCGTTCGCTGTCGCTGACCTCGATCCGCGTGGTCGAGACCATCCCCGGCAAGAACTACATGGCATTGGAGCTGCCGAATCCGAAGCGCCAGATCGTGCGTCTGACGGAAATCGTCGGCTCCAAGGTCTACAACGACAGCGCCTCGAACCTGACGGTAGCCCTCGGTAAAGACATCGCCGGCAAGCCGGTGGTGGCCGACCTGGCCAAGATGCCGCACCTGCTGGTGGCGGGCACCACCGGTTCGGGTAAATCGGTCGGCATCAACGCCACCATCCTGTCGCTGCTGTATAAATCCGACCCGGCCGACGTGCGCCTGATCCTGATCGATCCGAAGATGCTGGAAATGTCGGTCTACGAAGGCATCCCGCACCTGCTGGCGCCGGTGGTGACCGACATGCGCCAGGCCGGCCACGCCCTGAACTGGGCCGTGAACGAGATGGAGCGCCGCTACAAGCTGATGTCGAAACTGGGCGTGCGTAACCTGGCCGGCTACAACGCCAAGATCGCCGAGGCGACCAAGCGCGAAGAGCACATCCCGAACCCGTTCTCGATCATGCCCGACAATCCCGAGCCGCTCGACAAGCTGCCGACGATCGTCATCATCATCGACGAATTGGCCGACCTGATGATGGTGGTCGGCAAGAAGGTGGAAGAACTGATCGCGCGTATCGCCCAGAAGGCGCGTGCCGCCGGGATCCACTTGATTTTGGCGACCCAGCGTCCGTCGGTCGATGTGATTACCGGCCTGATCAAGGCGAACATCCCGACCCGTATCGCCTTCCAGGTCTCGTCGAAAATCGACTCGCGCACGATTCTCGACCAGATGGGCGCCGAGACCCTGCTCGGCATGGGCGACATGCTGTACATGCCGCCGGGCACCGGCCTGCCGGTGCGCGTACACGGCGCCTTTGTCTCGGACGAGGAAGTGCATCGAGTTGTAAAACATCTTCAATCGATGGGCGAGCCGAATTACATTGAAGGCATCCTCGAAGGCGGCACGCTGGAAGAGGGCGGCGCCGGCGGCGATGCCGTGGCCGGCGAAGGCGGCGGCGAGTCCGACGCCATGTACGACCAGGCAGTGCAGGTCGTGCTGAAGAACCGCCGCGCCTCGATCTCGCTGGTGCAGCGCCACCTGCGCATCGGCTACAACCGCGCCGCGCGCCTGCTCGAACAGATGGAGCAGAGCGGCGTGGTCTCGCCGATGCAGTCGAACGGCAACCGCGACATCCTCGTGCCCGCCACCAGCGCCGAGTAAGCACATGTGCCCTGGTTTCGGAGGGTGGGCACTTGTGCCCACGCGGCCTTACTCCCGCACACCCCAACGCTAAAATGGACCACGATGACTAACAATATGAATAAAACCCTCGCCACGCTGATCGCAACCCTGGCCATTGCCGGCACCGCCCACGCCGCCGCCCTCGACCAGTTCAAGACCTTCGTCGCCGGCACCAAGTCCGCCAAGGGCGAATTCACCCAGCAACAGCAGCGCAAATCCGCCAACGGCAAGGCCACGCCTGCCTCGAGCGGCAGCTTCGTCTTCGCCCGCCCCGGCAAGTTCATCTGGAACTACACCAAGCCCTACGAGCAGCTGTTGCAAGCCGACGGCGACCAGCTCTACATCTACGACAAGGACCTGAACCAGGTCACGGTCAAGAAACTCGGCAACGCCTTGGGTTCCTCGCCGGCCGCGATCCTGTTCGGCAGCAATGACCTGGAGAAGAACTTCACCTTGAGCGAGGCAGGCACCCGCGACGGCCTGGAGTGGCTGAGCGCCGTGCCCAAGGCGCGCGACACCACCTTCGAGCAGATCAGCATCGGCTTACGCGACGGCATTCCGCAGGCGATGGAGCTGAAAGACACGTTTGGCCAGACCTCGGTGCTGAAGTTCACCAACTTCCAGCGCAATCCGCCGCTGGGCGCGCAGCAGTTCAAGTTCGAGATGCCGAAGGGCGCGGACGTGATCAACAACTGACTGTCGCGCAATCGCCAGCGGCTGTACTGGCAGGGCGGCACCGCGATTGCATCAAGCGTGCGCGCCGCCACGAACGCCGTGCGCGGGGACGGGGCCATCGGGCATACGCTAAACTAGCGGCATGCACAACCTTTCGCACGATTTAGTCATCGACACGCTGGTCCGGGGAGCGCCGCATGGATGACCTGTTCAAGCACGAACCCGCGGCCCCGCTGGCCGAAGCCCTGCGCCCGCGCACCATCGATGAAGTCATTGGCCAGAGCCACTTGCTCGGCCCCGGCAAGCCGCTGAACCTGGTCTTTAAATCCGGCAAGCCGCACTCGATGATCCTGTGGGGGCCGCCCGGCGTTGGCAAGACCACGCTGGCGCGCCTGACGGCATACGCCTTCGACTGCGAATTCATCGCCCTGTCGGCCGTGCTGTCCGGCGTGAAGGACATCCGCGCCGCCGTCGAGCAGGCCGAGCAGTACCTGGCGCGCGGCAAGCACACGATCCTGTTCATCGACGAGATCCACCGCTTCAACAAGTCGCAGCAGGATGCCTTGCTGCCCTTCGTCGAGTCCGGCCTCGTGACGCTGATTGGCGCGACCACCGAGAATCCCTCGTTCGAGGTGAATTCGGCGCTGCTGTCGCGCTCGCAGGTGTACGTGCTCAAGGCCCTGGACGACGACGAGATGCGCCAGCTCCTGAAGCGCGCGCAGGAAAGGGTGCTGAAGCACCTGAACTTCGATGAGGTCGCCATCAACACCCTGGTCGGCTATGCCGACGGCGATGCGCGCCGCTTCCTGAACCTGCTGGAGCAGACCAAGACCTCGGCCGAGACCTCGGGCATCACGACCATCACCGGCGAGTTCGTCGACAACGCGCTCACGCTCAATTCGCGCCGTTTCGACAAGGGCGGCGACAATTTCTACGACCAGATCTCGGCCCTGCACAAGTCGGTGCGCGGCTCGCATCCGGACGCCGCCCTGTACTGGCTGTGCCGCATGCTCGACGGCGGCGCCGACGCCAAATACCTGTCGCGGCGCATCGTGCGCATGGCCTGGGAAGACATCGGCCTGGCCGACCCGCGCGCGCTGCAGATCGCGAATGACGCCGCCACCACCTACGAACGGCTCGGCTCGCCCGAAGGCGAACTGGCGCTGGGGCAGGCCGTGGTCTACCTCGCGATTGCCGCGAAGAGCAATGCGGGCTACAACGCTTTCAATGCGGCCATGGCGTTTGTCCGCAAGGACAAATCGCGCGAGGTGCCGGTGCACTTGCGCAATGCGCCGACCAAGCTCATGAAGGAACTCGGCTACGGCCACGCCTACCGCTACGCCCACGACGAGCCGAACGCCTACGCCGCCGGCGAAACCTACCTGCCCGATGGCATGCCGGAACCGCGCTGGTACCAGCCGGTGCCGCGCGGGGTCGAGGCCAAGGTGGCCGATAAACTGGCTTTCCTGCGCCAGCTGGATGCGGATGCAGGAGGCGAAGAGAACTGAGGGCGCGGGCTGGATTGGGGCGAAGCGGACGGCCACGTGCAAGCCGCGTAATTCACGCTCGGAAAACGCTGCCCCCTTGGTACAATTGCGTTTTCGACATACGCCTCGCAGAAGCCGACAATGATAGACATCCAACTCCTCCGCAAAGACATCGACAACGTCGCCGCCCGCCTGGCGACCCGCAAGTTCCAGCTCGACGTGAGCGCCTTCAATGCCCTGGAAGCCGAACGCAAGGCCATCCAGATCCGCACCGAAGAGCTGCAGGGCAAGCGCAACTCGTTGTCCAAGCAGATCGGCATGCTCAAGGGCAAAGGCGAGGACACGACGGCCGTGATGGCGGAAGTGGCCGGCCTGGGCGACGAACTGAAGGCCAACGAGGCCGCGCTGGCGGACGTCCAGCGCAAGATGGCCGACTTCATGGAAGCCATTCCGAACCTGCCGCACGAATCGGTGCCAAGCGGCCAGGATGAAACCGGCAACGTCGAAGTGCGCAAGTTCGGCACGCCGCCGCGCTTCGATTTCGAAGTCAAGGACCACGTCGACATCGGCGAAAAGCTGGGCCTGGACTTCGACACCGCCACCAAGCTGACCGGCTCGCGCTTCTCGGTGATGAAGGGCGGCATCGCACGCCTGCACCGTGCGCTGGCCCAGTTCATGCTCGACACCCACACCGACAAGCATGGCTACCTCGAATGCTACACGCCGTACATGGTCAATGCCGATTCGCTGCGCGGCACCGGCCAGTTGCCGAAGTTCGAGGAAGACCTGTTCTCGGTGAAAAAGGGCGGCGCGGAAGGCGAGGGCGAGACCTTCTACCTGATCCCGACTTCGGAAGTGTCGCTGACCAACATCGTGCGCGACGAGATCCTGCCGCTCGACGCGCTGCCGATCCGCATGACGGCGCACACCCCGTGTTTCCGTTCGGAAGCCGGCAGCTATGGCCGCGACACGCGCGGCATGATCCGCCAGCACCAGTTCGATAAAGTCGAATTGGTGCAGGTCGTGCATCCGGAGCAATCCTACGCGGCGCTGGAAGAGATGGTCGGCCAGGCCGAGTTCATCCTGCAATCCTTGGGCCTGCCTTACCGCGTGATGTCGCTGTGCACCGGCGACATGGGATTCGGCGCGGCCAAGACCTACGACCTGGAAGTCTGGCTGCCGGCGCAGAACACCTACCGCGAGATTTCCTCGCTGTCGAACACGGAAAGCTTCCAGGCCCGCCGCATGGGCGCGCGCTTCCGCAATGCCCAGAACAAGCCGGAACTGGCGCACACGCTCAACGGTTCGGGCCTGGCGGTCGGACGTACCCTGGTGGCGGTGCTGGAAAACTTCCAGCAGCTTGACGGCAGCGTCGTCATTCCGGAAGTGCTGCGTCCCTACATGGGCGGGCTGGAGCGCCTGGTGGCTGCGGGCTGAAGTTTGCGAGCGGAGGAGCGATTCGTTTAAACGAATTAGCTCTTCCGTTTTCGGTAGAGGCTGGCTATAATGCGTGTCTCTTGCAGCGACCACGCCGCAGTGAATCAGGAGAGGTGGCAGAGTGGTCGAATGTACCTGACTCGAAATCAGGCGTACGGGCGACCGTACCGTGGGTTCGAATCCCACCCTCTCCGCCAGAACATGGAAAAAGCTCCCCTCGTGGGAGCTTTTTTTATGGGCTGGCGCAGAAGAGCAGGGTCCTGAGGACCCTGCGCGTGTCGCCAGGGCCCTCCCAGCTCCCGCAGGGCGCCATTTCAGTCTTCGATATCTTGCCTCTTCCACAAACCGGAATCACCCGCTATAATGCGGCCTCGCTTACAGCGACCGCAACACCGATTCAGGAGAGGTGGCAGAGTGGTCGAATGTACCTGACTCGAAATCAGGCGTACGGGCGACCGTACCGTGGGTTCGAATCCCACCCTCTCCGCCAGTAGTAAGAAAAAGGCTCCCGACGGGAGCCTTTTTTGTTTTCCGCCTCCTCACTGGACGCATGCCATGCATTCCACGCTTCCCTTCTTCATCTTCAACGCGGCCCTTGGCGCCGGCCTTGGATTCGCCGGCGGCCTGCTCGGCATCGGCGGCGGTCTGATCGCCATTCCCGTGCTGGCCTGGCTGTACGGCATGGACCAGCACCTGGCCCAGGGCACGGCGCTGGTGATGATCGTACCGAACGTCCTGATCGGTTTTTTCCGCTACCACCAGAAACACCGCATCGACTTGCGTGCGGTGGCTGCGATCAGCGTGTTTTCGATGGTCGCCGCCTACGTGGCCGGCCGCCTGGCCAGCGGCATCGATTCCGGCGTCCTGCGCATGGCCTTCGCCCTGTTCCTGATCGCGCTCGCTCTTTACTTCGGATTCGGCGTACTGCGCCCCAAGCGCACGACCGCTGCCGCGCCCGCGCCCGCGCCGCGGCAAATGACGCGCACGGCCTTGCCTTTGCTCGGGATCGCAAGCGGCGCGATGTCGGGCATCTTTACCATTGGCGGCGGGCTGGTGGTGGTGCCGGCCCTGGTCAGCCTGTTCCGCATGGAGCAGACGCGCGCCCAGGGGATGGCGCTGGCGCTCGTCGTGCCCAGTTCGGCGATCGCGCTGTTTGCGTATGCCCAGGGCGATCATGTCGCCTGGAGCGTCGGCGTGCCGATGGCGCTGGGCGGCATCGCCACCGTGTCGGCCGGCGTGGCGCTGGCGCACCGCTTTCCCCCTGCACGCCTGCGCCTGTTGTTCTGTGTGGTGTTGCTGGTGACGGCGGGGGCGATGCTGGTTACCGGTGGATAGTTGGCGTCTGGCTCGTGATTTACGGCATGAGGCGTCCTGGGGTGGGGGGAAGTGGACGGGCTGACCCCCGGGCAGTACCGTGACTTGTCGATTATCCAGAGCGCAGCGGCAAGCCCATGCGCACCAGCACCAGCACCGCCTGCAGGAATTTATCCGCGCATCGTCGCGTGCAGCCACACCGCCGCGATCCGCTCCACGTCTTCGTAGCCCTCGCAGTCGAGCTGACCGCCGAAGATGTCGGGGTCGAGTTCCTCGTAGCGCCAGTCCCCGCAGCGCGCCTCGAGCTGTGGCCGGATTGTGTCCAGGAATGCGTCGCGGCCGTCGACGATGGCGACTCCCGTGTACAGCAGCAAGGTTCCGCCCGGCCGCAAGCGCGCCAGCGCCGCCGCGACGATGTCGACCGAGAGCGCCGCGCCATGCATGCCGCCGCCGTGGCGGTAGCGCAGTTCGGACGGGTCGAGGATATAGGGCGGATTCGACAGCACCAGGTCAAAGCCGCCATCGAGGTCCTTCAGCAAATCGCTGTGCCGGGTCGGCACATTCGCCGCGCCGGCCAGGCGCGCGTTCACGGCGGCCAGTGATAAAGCGAACGCATTGATGTCCGCTCCCACGGCTTCGCAGTCCGGGAAGCGGCAGGCGACTTCGATCGCGCCGGCGCCGCTGCCGGTACCGATATCGACCGCACGGCGCGGTGGCGCCATGCCGTCCATCGAACGCTTCAGGGCAGCCACATAGCGGTAAGTGTCGGGGCCGAAGAACACGGCGTCTTCTTCGCGCGTCGGGTAGGCCGAGTGAAAATACAGGCGCTCGCCAATGGTCGAGGCGCGCACTGCCGAGCACAAGGAGCCGGCCCGCTCGCGCAGCACTCCGGCGCGCCGCATCAGGGCCAGGATAGCGGCGGGAACAGTGTCCTCGGCGAAGGGCCGGCTCCAGCCGAACACGCCGCGCAGGTCGTGCGCGCGCTCGTTGCCCTCGCGGCCGTTCACGCGGCGATGGCTGGCCGGTGTGATGGTGAGGAATTGGTAGCCTGCGGCCAGCAGGGCCTGGCCCAGTTCGAACAGGGCGTCGGGGTCGTGGATGGAAGATGTCATGACCCGAGCATCGGAGATTCACGGCGCATACGCCGTTCGCTAACGCACATAGTGCCTGGCGAATTTACAACCCGGCGGCTTATGTGAAGGCGCTGTCAC
>Ga0265780_10000512_pt1 | contig 60019 bp, 67 predicted proteins | sample P1T30metagenome_FD_192432 | JGI IMG/M metagenome (GOLD analysis project Ga0265780, IMG submission 192432) | Plant litter microbial communities from East Loma Ridge, Irvine, California - P1 T30 | ecosystem: Environmental > Terrestrial > Plant litter > Unclassified | place: USA: California... | reverse complement strand
CTTCGCTTGGTCTTCGTCCTTTGGCGATCAGGATCGTGCGCCATAGCTTCTTTCCTGCGAATTCCATGTAGCTCCTTTCATCCAGGGTGATGACATCAACGTCCACGAATCCAGCTTCTGTGAAGAATTTCTTGACGCCATCGATGGTGAAGTGCGGGACCATAATGGAGTCGTTCATCTTCTTCTTAAGCTCCGGTGACGAGTCTGTGACGTCGTGTTTCTTCTCCCCTTTGTGGTGGTGTCCGTGCTTGTCATGATGACTGTGGTCGTGAGCATGATCATGTACGTGTCCATGCGATCCACCATCTCCATGCGAGTGACCATGCCCATGACCATGCTCATGTCCATGACTATGCACCGCCCAATTCCCCTCACTCCCCTCAATGGGCCTCCCCTCCTCATCAGCCTGCAAATCCCCACCCTCCAGAAAATCATTAATAACCAACACACCACCCGGTCGCAGTCTCGCCTTCAGTTGCTTTGCACTATGCACCACATCTTCAAAGTGATGGAACCCGAATCCCACAGCCGCAAGGTCGAAGTTAGCCCACTCGGGACCCGACAGCTCAGCCGGAGACGGATTCGCCTTGTCGAACAGATCCCCATGAACCGCATGCGCCGTCTCTTTTGACAAACCCGCGGCCTCAATGCGCGTGTTGTATGTCTTTACCATGTTTGGCGAAATGTCGATTCCCAGCGTCTTGGTGACGTAGGGGCCGAAAGTCTGCTTCTGCATTAGCACGCCACCCACAAGGACTCAAAGATAGGTAGATACTCACGCGCGTCACTAACCCCGTTCCGCAAGCGTAGTCGAGTAGTTTGACTTCATTGCTGGAGTCCGTGTTTGCAAAGGGAATGCCGACCCAGTCGAGATTCGAGCGCAGGGTTTCGGTGACTTGGGTGTTCACTTTTGCGAACCAGGGTTTGGCATCGTAGGAGTCGGATATGGAACTAGAAGATATGTCAACAGGGTAATGAAGCTGGGGCAGGGCCAGGACTTACTCGAAGTACCTGCGGTTTGCTTCTGCGAGGGTGGACATGTTGGATAAATGGTGTGAGGGGTCAATGGATTGTGTTGGCTTAGAATCAGTGTGATGGAATTTCGGTTGGATGATGTGGAGTTATTGTGATGTTCTGTACATTTGAAGGTCGAGCAGCTTTGTAGGTACTTATAGAGTTCCTAGCATGGTGGTGTTTGCTCGAAGTCGCCGGTCTGGCGTCGGAGACATTTTGCATGATCGTTCCTATTGGCTGGAGCATATCCACGTCCACATAGGGTATGACAGTAGAGAAGGTCGTCGGACACTTTGACAATAGAGAGATGTGGACTGATGCATAGAAAAGATCACTCATTTTTCGCTGCTTGCTTGTGGTCAGGATAGTTTTCGGTTACATATATGTATGAGCAAAGTTGGCATTTCGATGTGCGGATACTTGGCATCTACAGATCGCCGTATATTCCTGGCTTCGCAACCAATTATGAACTAGCCATCAAGCTTTGCTGCATTCCAGGATGTGACTAATATCTGATCCACTAAAGTCCTAGAGCGTCGTGGGATGCTGAGTCTTTAGTCTGCAATGCTTGTTGTCTTGCAAGGCCTTCTTCTCTTTTCCGCCGTCTTCTAACCTCTGCATCTTCCCAGCCTGGCTTAATCCGTCCACCAGCACTTGAATCTGAAGCTTTGAAAGCATCCATGAGGGCGCTCTGGAAACGTGCTATGCGCTCAGTGTTAATTCTGAAGCGATCATTGGCAATGCTGATCAGAGTCGCAAGATGCTTTTCGTCTACAAGGAGGATATTGCGGCTTCTCTCATCGTGATAGCCAACGATTGAATCAAATGAGTAGCCTGTTGAGCGGACTGCTACAATGGGAGTGGACTCTCCAGTTCTGGAAGCGCTCAAGCTGACCGCACCACTCTCTCTGAAGCCAGCACTCAAGGCTGCTGTGAGTAAGCGCTGAGCATGGCCCGTGGATGCAGTCAGAATGTGAAGAATCTACGAAGATCAGGAGGCGACTAGGATTGCAGGCGTCGAGCTTACCATTGGCTCGAACTTGAGGTGGACATACCTGCTGCTCACTTCAGGCATTTTCGATTCGTCTGTCGAGGCAGCTTCCAGTCCAAATTTGGAGGAAAACGTCGATAAGGCGTCCGCGTCGGGTGCCTTTACAGGATCGTGAGAGATGAATAGCCACGCTCCTCCGCCGCCTTTGCCGCCTGGACCAGCACGAGATTCCCCGTTCTCTTCTGCAGCGGCATCATCGCTGTTCGCTTTGCGCCCTTCGAGGAACACACTTATCCTTCCAGAACAACTACTGGTGGTGACAAGACCGTCGAGCGCGTTGATTTCGCTGATCAAATCCCGGATGGGTACATCTATAGATCCCTTCGGCGATAAGTCTTGATACTCACTCTCTGGAGTCTCAAGTTGCTCTAAGATGCTCTGTTTGCGGGCCTCGAAGCGATTGGACATTGTCGTGTGTGCGGTGAAGGTTCCGGGAGGGATTTTCGTTCGCGTGACTGCGCGACGCGGACGTGCGCCCGACGTCGCGCTTTCCACAGATTGTGGTGCGTCATTGAGGACCGTGCTCCTGCCGAACACCCTTCCACGACCTGACAGACAAGTGTGCAGTAACCACGTTTTGGCCCCCATATTCTTGCTATGCCTCGCCCACTTACTAAAAAAGTATCCGGCTCCGCATCCAGGAGCTCGTCAAAGCGACCAGCACAAGAGACGCCGACGCGACAGTCTAAAAGAGCGAGAGCTTCAACAAGGAAGTCCTACGCAGAACCGGCGTCAGACGACGACGATGCAGTCAAGAAAAACTCGTCTCTATCGGATGATAACGATGTGTCAGAAGCTTCTAATTTCGAAGAAGCTGGCCATGCAGAACCATCATCAGAGTCGGATCACGATGAAGTACCTTCCAGCGACGAAGACACCAAAAGCAAGAAAGCTACACCTCGTGGACAAGGGCAGAAGAAGAGCTTGCCTTCACGTATGAAAGATGGGGATGAAAAGGAGCTCTGGAAATCGGGAGCGAAACTAGCCCCTGGCACACAAGTTATCATCAAGAAGCCCAAGGCTCGAGATGCAGGCGATACACCTTACACGGACGATACGATACACCCAAATACTATGCTGTTCCTCAAGGACCTTGCAGCCAACAATGATCGGCAATGGCTCAAATGTATGTTTACTGCTCTCACAATTCAAGCCGGAGCCAAGATGTCCCCCGGGATCTTTGCGAGCTTCATTACTATAGTGCCGCAGCAATAGTCTCAAGTTCGCTGCACTGCTAGTTGTAACGTCAGAGTTGCTTTGCAGACTGTTGGCTTGCAGATCAACCAACAGCTTGTGTGACCTACGTCGACATCTGGAGCGAGAACTAACATGGTTGCAGTGCATGATCCAGACTATCGAGCTGCAATGCAAGACTTCAATACATTCACCGAGAAGCTGTCCGAGAAAGTGGTGGAAGCGGATGAGACGATTCCAGAGTTGCCTGTCAAGGACGTAGTGAGTCACAACACATGCCTCCTTACTCCTACCACATTAAGCTGACTCACAACTCAGGTTTATCGTATTTATCGAGGTACTACGTCACATCACTTCGGTGCCTGGGTTGATACTAATAACAGTAGATATTCGGTTCTCGAAAGATCCCACCCCGTACAAAACGTACTTTTCGGCTGCTTGGTCTAGGACCGGACGGAAGGGCCCATATGCACATTACTATATCCAGATACAGCCAAATGGTGGTAGCTTCGTTGGTAAGTTCATAATTTCCCTTGCTCCCTACACAACCTGCATTACCTATCTCGTGGATTTCGCACTGGTGTAGTGGTCTAGAGATTCGACTCGAGCTTTTGTACTACATCAGTGCGGGGGCTGTAACATGTTCCGCTGCGGGTCATGATATCTAGTGACACAACCGCCTGATAGATGGGGTGAGCTACCACGCCGCGGCCATGAGCGAATGGCACATCGAACACTGCATGTCGCTTACAAGCACTGCACGACATCTTTGCATGTACGCGTCGGCTTGCTCAGCTTTTGCCCCAGACGCCGTCATGGAGACTCGACTGCCTCTGGCCACGTTCAATCGCAAACGTGAGTCCCTTGCGGCTTGCGATGTTGGAACATGCCTCACTGATGGCGCTTATGCCGTGGTACTGCACTAAGACTTTCCACGAATATGCAGTGCTGGTCAAACGCTCGTCGCTAAGCCCTGGAAGCTCAACTGGTAAATTCAGATGTTCGTCCTCGACAGACAAGGCACTGCAGCAGAAACGATTCTACCTTGCCTCGATGAGCCACACACACAGATGGCCTTCAACTTTCAGCGCTTCTAGTAAAGCCCGTCAGAGCATTCAGGTATGCTGACCCGACTCAGGTGGTGGGTTTTGGCAGCCCGAAGCCGCAGCCCTCGCAAAACTGCGGCGCGACATTGATCGGAAGCCGCAGAGAATCAAGCAAGCACTTACTGACACGGGCATTCGCTCGACCTTCCTGGAGAACGTGACGAACGACAGCAAGAAAGCAGTACAAGTGTTCACCAGTTTGCCAGCGAACAAGTCGAACGCTCTGAAGCGCCATCCAAAGGTGAGCTCTGGGCCAACACGCACCGCCTTGTCCGTGCTTTGATTGCGATACGTACAATCGTCGATTCTTCGAGTCATTTGGCATCGCAACCTGGTGCTACTACATGATGGCACTCAGCCAGATCATGCAACCTAAGCTTGGTGATGTAGTGCGACAGACAGGGCTGAATACGCCAGCTCTAGAACCAGACCTGCCCTCATGCTTGACCACGCAGCCCGAGCATGAAATCGCTGACAGTGCATCTGTAGGGTTACGACCACGACCACAGAGACATCGATTTGCTTCGGCTTCGCAACTTCACGCTCGGCAAGAAGCTGTCAGACACAGATGTCACAGGGCCCGGCGGTCTGAAGCGCATAGCTGAACTTGTTGCATGCCTGCTACCCTTTGTAAGCCCACCATTTTTTTCGTGTCGCATGAGGAGAAGTCGACCCGCCTGACGGTTGTTGACGCCTGCCTAATGAGGTCACGGCGAAGGCAATAAGAAGGGGTGTCCTTGTATGAATGTACGAGGGGGAGCATCACGCTTACAGCCGTTGAGTGCGTTGGCAGTGCAGCCAGACTTATTTCACCGATAGCCGTTGGCTGCACTGACCGGAAAACGCGCCCCGTCACATCGCTGGCCCATTTGAATGAGAGCAGATTACGATAGCCACACCATTGACAGTTTACACAGATCACATACCTGAACAGTGTAGTTATGCCCGACGAGGAGCCCTCAGACTCGAGCGAAGAGGACAGCGATGATGATGACGGCAACGATGAGGGACAGAGCGCTACTGCATAGGACGAGGATTGAGGGTTCAACATTGGGCATCACTATGTCACGTACGGCGCAGCCATCGCATCGGATGCCTCTCCCGTCCGCTGAAGATTGGAAAGTATTGGTGGAGGGAGTGGGGCCAGCGCGAAGTCCGCCAATAGAATTGAACGACATGCCTGTAAGCGAGCTATCGAAGTTGGAGTATAGTGTCTGGCAATGCCCGTTCTTGGCTGCATGAAATTTAGGTCATGTGACTCTGCTGCTAATGCACGATGCAGCCGGAGCCAGTCGATAAAAGGAAAAGACTTTCCGGTGCCCCTGGTCCCAGTTCCAAGGCCACGCACTCACGCGCGGGCCGGCGCCTTCTCTTAGCAGCCGCTTTCTTTGGTTGGGTGGCCCACACGGCTGACCAAGATAGCGACTTCTTCCGCTTTCCTTGTCCATTTTTGTGGTTTTTTCTTGCGATGCGATGATGACTGCGTCGAAGCGACCCTTCAGCCGATGACGGTGCAGCAGTGCGAAGCCAGGGTGTCATGCTGCTCGCCGCATGCAGAGCTGTACAGGACTTTCTTCTGATCAGCTGCCCTTTGTGCTGCCCAGTTGTCGTAGTGACATCCTCGCAACGGGCCGTGGCGCGTTTGCTGAAGTGCATGGGGGACGGGCCCGCAGCGACTGGTCGCGTTCCACGACGACTTCAGCGACCTTGCTCCGGTGCATTCGCTCAAAGAACCTTGGTCGCATTACCGCTTCATTCGGGCGACGTGCACCCTGGGAAGCGGCAAGTTGCGTACATGATATCGCAGCGCTCGCAGCCGACTCATGGGTGCTCACGACAGCAATCACACGACCACGGCCGACCATGACGCCCGACGCCCGAGTCGTAGTAATGCTGCTCATCTAAATCGAACGAGTTGGACTTGTCGGGAAAAGCGGTGTGGTTACGAGGGTGCCTATCCCGCCTCGTTTCGCGAACGTTTAATCACACCGATGCTGGTCTAATCGTCATCTTTTGGGCGAATGGGCAACGGTTGAACGCGAATACGGCCCACCGTGGCTTGTAATTCGCATAGCACACCCCATTGCCAGAGAATGTACCGACGGGTGTACGCCCTCACGCGTGCTCCCGTCAGGTATCGTCGCACAGCAACTTCCGTTCATGGAGCGGCTCAGTGCACCGTTGGCCTGTGTCTTAACGCCCTGCCAGCTACACACCGCACTGTGCAATCCGATAGCGAAGGATCAATTATGCTGGGTCCGAGAGCGGCGCAGTATGATACCCGATCGGACACGACTCAACATGTCATGCTACTGCAAGGACGGAGTTCTCTACATTGAAACACGTCGATTCTGCGGTGCACGGCGCGTCCAAGTCTTTATTGGGACGCAAACTATTGCCTGCTATGCAGTACCATCACAAGACTAACGACAACAGAACACTAGATTAGACGTCCAGGATCGGTGGATAAACCCTGACCTTATTACACTCACTCTGCGATACCTCAACCTAATGCCGGATATCTGTCTAACATTGACAACGTGGCACAGGACATGGCTCGGAATTATCAACGATAAGTAGGCGCACATGATGACCTGCTTTGGATTTTACGTGCAGACACTACGGGCGCACAAGACGTCTGTACGACGAGTAGTGAAGATCGCTACCCGCAGTCTGACAGAGCTACAAGCTCCACATCCCATCATCTATGCCATGCATATCCGTCCCGCACCAGAGTCAACGCCCTTGGTGACACGAGGTTCGTCAATCTAACCTCGATGGACGGCTCCGACGTCTCATCCCGGGCCGTGTAAGTTTCACCTGGAATATGATAGTGCACAAGTTATGTACCCATCCGCTGTTTGAGGAACCTACCGAAGCGTCAGAGGCTATGAATTGGCTGCGCGTCGTGCCGCGAGCATAAGGTGCGCGGGTGCTGCTATCCGCGTGGGTGCTAAACCACAGGCGGCTGAGGATCGCACCCCTGGGCGCCTGCTACCCCACAATCTGCACCACACAGTCGGTGTAACACAGGACATTGCTGAGCTGCCTGAGACGGCAGTTCGGTATGCATGAGGACAATGCTCTTCATCTGGCATTATTTCGCCAGCGCAGCAGCGAGCGTCGGGCACAAAGTCGATCCAGGCTGACTGCTCACAGCAGTACTCGTGACAGCGTCGGGTGTCGAATTGCGGTGTGCTGGTCAATCAAACTACAACAGTAGTCCACGAAATGCGATTGGCCACGACAGGTCAGCTTCCTGCAGACAACGGATCAATATGTGACGGAGTTTAGGAAGATTGTGAAGGAGGGCCTTGACCGGTGCTAGCCACGTCTTGTGACCTGATGACCACGCAAGGTTTTCTTTTCCACAACACGGCACGACGAAGATTTACCCGTCATCTTTCGGCTCTATGCAAGGAACAGGCTGCTGGAGCGTTCAGAAATAAAGTCAATAGAAATGGCAGAGTTTAGTGCTGATTGGTCGATTATAGTTGTTAGGACCTGGGCCATGGTCAGCCAGATTGTGCTCGGCGGGCCGAGCAGAGCCACAACCAGAGATTGTTTTGGCGTTTTGGATGGGTAGTCAGACCAAGGGACGGGCGACAATTCTGATCGGCGAGCTCGTTGAAAAAGTGGTCACGGCTGCAGTCCAGTCAAAGACAGCTGCAGGCTGCCGAGGCTCGACGACTGGCAGTGTCAAGCGGCGGCCAAGGTGGCTTTTCGCTCGCTATGCTCCACGGACTGGGACGCGCACATCCGCACTTGTCCGACTGTCGTCACAGCAGCGGGATGACCGGCAGGTGAGCAGTCGTTCGCCGCTCTTTACTTGGAAGCGCGGCGTGTGTGGAGCCAGCGAATCAGGGAGGCAAAGGAGGTCAGGACCATGGGTAGCACTTCGCGAGCCGTCGCCGGCGCAAAGGATAGCGATCTACGAAATTGTGGGTGTCAGATTTTGGACGATGATTTGAGGGCCAAGTGGATGCGTCGCAAGCTCCTCTCGGATGCAGCGAGCAATGGCAGGTGAGAAGCGAGGTCCGACCAGAAAGTTTCTACAGTGCGGTACCAGGTTTTCAGTGGGTCAGCATCGGCTCTATTATTCACGGGGTGTGGCGATGGGTGTGCAGCTGCTGTGAACAGATGGAAGGTTTCACAAGACGAGGCTTTCCGTCACTTGGTTGGAATGGCTGCTGACGGATTGCCTGAAGCGTACGAGTCGCACAGTGAGCGTGCTGACCCTGCCCGGTAAACTAACGAGGCTGCTCACGTCACTGGTCACTGGTCATGGTGGCACACCAACAGCGACCGTTTTCGCAAGGGCAGGGTTTGGCAAAAGTCCTCCAACGGGAAATCGGCCGATGCAGGAGCGGACCAGCCCTATCACTAATTGCGACAGATGGAGAGTCAGGACGCGCCGGCATTTCCCTGCGCAGACAGGTGATTGACTTTGCGATGCGGGCGTGCTGCGGCCACGGTGTGGATGGAACGGCTATCGTCACTTCGGCCAAGGGCGAGTTTCGCACACTGGCGCAGCAGGGCTCACCGGACGGCCGCAGGCGTGCGAGGCAGGCTCGTGCCGTGGTTTGTGAGCTGTCGAGAGGCATGGTGCAAACGAACGGCGCGACGCAGAGACGGGCCGCCAACGAATCGTGCAGTCCAACTGCCCGAGGTGGTCCCACTATGCTCCTTGCATCCGCGCGCTGTCGAGGGCGAGCTGGCTGCAGGAGGGTGAGGCCACGGTGCCGTTGTGGAAGGATTGGCCGCGGGCAAGCGCTGTGCGCATGCAGCCCTGTGGCACAGACGACAACAAAGAGAAGGCGGGCGAGGGAGGTGGTGCTATGATTTATTGCGGCGGCGTGGATGATTAAAGGCTCTCCTCGTAGATCACAAGCGCGAGAACGGCAGCGCCCGTGTCTGATGAGTCCGGGCCGCTGCAAAGCCATGCAGAGACCTTGACCCCAGCTGGCTCTGGCTGCTTGGCTCGCACCAGGCCAGTCAGCAGTCATCCGCCCCAGCCAGCGCGCGGAAAGGGGGAATGAGGATGAGGGCGATGGGCGCGCGCTCCCTTGCGCGCGTGTTGGTGTTTGTTCAGCGCAGGCGCAGACGCAGACGCAGACGACGGTGGCGGCCACACGAAGGCGGCGCGCGCGTGCGACGAGACACAAGCGCTCGTGTAGGCGCATGCTGTACCCGCGCCGCTCGTCTGCCTCTGCGCCTGGGGAAGGAGGGGGGAGGGGGGCTGGCGGCGGTGTTGGTGCGTGGTTCTGTATGTATGTGCGGAGTGTGTGTGAGTGCATCTATGTCGCTGTCGCTGTCGCTGTCGTCGCATGCCTGCTCTTGTGCTGCATCGACTGCTGCCGCCAACCGCGCTAAGACGTGCTACTGCGGTAAAAAGGCGGACCGCTCGGTGTCGCTGCATTCACGCTTGCAGGGGCTAGCGCCATGCCATGGCAGTGAAAGCGGCGAGGGTGGTTTGGGTTTGGGCAGGCTGGAGTGCCAGTCGGGCGTCCGCCGTGGGTAGTAATAGCGGCCACGGCCACGGCCACGGCCATCCCGCTGAATCTCCTTTTCGCTTCCACACTTTCGGGCCTCCTCCACGCGCTTCGAGAAGCCTTTCCTACACCACCGCCGCCTCTCACCAGCGACCACACCTGCCTTGCTCTCTGCCCTCTGCCCTCTGCTCCCACCCGGAGCCTGCATCCTCACCCCACCGCCGCCCGCCCTTGCCTGTTTTCGTCGCGTCAAGAGCCTGTCTTGGCCCTGCAATTGCCGCCCGTTTTGCACTGCCCATTCTCTGACCTGCAGCCGTCCTTGCGGCCCGCCTGTATTTGTGACACCTCACCCGCTCTCAGACAGAGCATCTCCCGCACCTCCACCTCCACCTCCACCTCCACCACCGCCAGTTCGCGCCCGCCGTCTCTCGACACCCTTCCCCGCCTCGACTTTGCACCGGTTCATGACGACGTGACAGCTCGCACGTTTCTGGGTGGCATTTTATTAGACAGACGTCAACCACGCTTTAGCACCGCACCACTACCACCACCACCACCATGTTCCCTCACCACCAGGGCGCCCCAGGTCAGCTGCCCACCCATTGGCAACCCCCGACGTCCCAGCAGCCTGCCAACGGCGCATACCCCCCGCCGGGCCATGTAAGTCGACCTGCTTGTGCTTTGTGTGCTTGCCACCCGCGCCGCCCACCTCACCGCCGTCAGCTGCTGACATTTGATTTTCTGCAAGATGGGATCCGCCCTTCCACCTCCACCGCCCCAAGAGCCACGCGCCGACATGGCTGCCCGTCAACATCCCCAGTACCCGCAGCCGCAGTACCGTCTGCCAGGTCCCAATGAATGGAATCGCGGTCCTCCACCGCCCGACCCATATGCCCAGCAAGCTCCTCCACCGCAGTATGTGCAGCAGCACCACCAGCCTCCTGCGCCGCGCCAGCGAACTGCCATTGCCTGCCGGTACTGCAGACGCCGAAAGGTACCACCACGCGACGCAATCTCCACGCCCTCTTACTGACCACGCACAGATTCGCTGCTCTGGCTTCGAGGCCACCGAGGACGGCCGCTGCTCCAACTGCATGAGGTTCAACCAAGACTGCATCTTCACGCCTGTCTCTGCCCAGACTCAGGCTTTTGTTCCTGCACACACGGTTTGGCGGGGTGTTGGGCAGCCACCGCCCATGTATGGCGCCTATGGCCAGCCGCTCCCTCCTGCGAGCCACGCCGAAGCGTACGGCCAGCAGCCGCCGCAGCAGCCTCGCCAGCCGGGCTACTTGCCTAGCCCAACTGCAGGTCCGTACCCAGTTCATTCTGAATATAGTCCACCCGGTGCCCCTCATGATGAAGCAGGCCGTGAGCAGATCGGCAGGAAGAGGCCTCACCCAGAGCCTCACACTCCCACTCTGCCACCGCCAACTCCAGGCGCAGCTGCTTCGCATGTGCCTCATCGCGGTGGGCCTGACTATGCCTATCCAGAGCCTCCCTCTCTAACACCAGGTGCCTCAACAGCCACTCCCACTCCTCCATACTCGAGCGCTCCTCCTCCCACATCCCAGCCCTACTATACTGCAGCGCCGCCGCGCCAGTCGTCTCCCCAGGGCGCATATCGTTATGAGCCGAGCCGCGCATCTTCCTCCCCACACTCGCAGGCACCCACCACTCCCGGCGCCCCGACCGGCTACGCGCCTCTGCAGCCTCCCCCACCGCGCACTGACGGAAGAACCCCTCCTCCAACCTCGCAGGCTTCTGCTACCAGGCCGAGCATGCGAATCAACGACCTTGTTAGCGATAACGGGGCCGGACGCAGCTCGACCGATTCAAGCATGCTCAACATGCTCAACCGTCGCCCCATGTAGTCTGCACCAAACAGAGCAATGCCCCAGAGCCGGCCTCTGCATGAGCATACCCTCTCGGGCGATCTAATCTGCAAACCGCAGCTGCGTCTGGATGCTTCCGACTTCCTTGTACAAACTCGCGACTCTCGCGGCTGCGGCGCCTGCGCTCCTTACGAAACGTAGGCAAAGCAACAGCGATTTTTGCGCGGGCTTCTCAAAATTTCATAGCGGCCAGGAGCACATACCAACCTTTCTAATACCCCATCTGTCCTTCCCGGATTCTACTCTCCTTGTTCCCGTTTCCTCAAATGAGCAAACAACGTCGCTTGAGTCTCATTGATCTCGCTGGTCCCTCTAATCCCCCAGAGTGCCAATTTCAGCACGCGAGTCACAATTTCTCGGTCTGGGCGGCAAGCGCTCGAATTATCATAGTTTCCTTTTTCCTACACACGAACCTGGGCGGAATTCTGCACATTTATCGCGAATATTAGATTACGGGGTTGCGTCTCGGAGGCTGTCCTGAAATATCCTTTTCAAGTATGCATCACAACGAGATTGGCATGGGCCAGCATCAGTGCTTCATTGCATCTTGCTGGAAATAAGTGGTTGTTTGTGCTTTTCGCATGTTTCGGAATTATTCTGGCTTTCGAGTACGTCTTTCTCTGCTGTCTCTACCGCCATCTCGGATTCAGTTTTTCATTTGGTTCAAACAAACTTGGGGCGGGACTTGGGTGGCAATCTGACTTTTTTTTGTTCTGCGATGCAACGTACAGCAAGATCCGCGTACCATAGTATTTCTTCCTTTAGTTGATTGAAAATACCTATCATCAATTCTTCACTCTCACATGTCCCCTATTCTCTTGGTGCGGGATACACATCCGGTCATGCTTATTGGGCCTCAAATCTCCGAGGCTGGTCGCACTGTACTACAAAAGTCTGTCTGACACTCGCAGCGAACCACGTCGCATCTTACTCATCTCCAGTCGTTCTTGCCACCACCTCCTCTCGAAGGAGAGCACATTTGAGGACTAGCACGTACCACATCAACATCGAGTCACGTCTCACACATGTCAGATCTCGTGGCATCCACAGTCGTACAATAAGCACGTGGGTCTCGTGGTTTTAACCGCACATAGCCACCATGTGCCGAGATTTCCTCCCAGAGTAAAAAACTTGACACATGAGGCAGGTGGAGTTTTTCTTTCCCAACTTCCTTCACACCGCCGCTGGCTGGGCGCGGGCTGGCAAACGTACCGCTCCCCTGAGTAGTGTACCAGGCACGGGACGCAGCGGCATCGGAAGCAGGGCAAGTCTGTTGGCTGCGTAGCGCGAACGTGTCGGAAATGCAGAGTCTGCGTACGCCGTAGCTTAGTGTACCAAGGTGGAATTTTATCGACAAGGAATGCCGTGGTACTGGGTGGCCAACCAGCGTTGGAGCCTTGAGTGTCTCCGAGGGGGCAAGCGGGGGGACGCTTGCTTGCTGGACATGTTCGGTGGAGTAGGGATAAGGGTGAATAGAGATGGAGGGGAGAGAGCGGTGTGTGTGGCTTGCACAACGAGGACGAATGGTGTTGGGTCTCGTGAACAAAATCTCACGATTGCTCGCTTGCATGTCTGGCCTCCGCATCCCGGGTCAGAATCTGGCTCGTCTGTCTTGTGTTGCCTGGGTCCGCCGTCTCACCCTACGCTCTGGTACTGACCTCACCACACACACACCTCCCTGCATATCTGTCACGCCCACTCTCCCCAAAACCCAACTTGCGACCACCCACATACTCCACGGGCCAACACGACTAGACATTTGCCCGAAAGTCTCGGCCGCGCCGCACGCTCCCTTTCTCAAGCGTGTATAGTGTTGTGGTCTAGTGTCTAGCGTACCAAAGTATTCAAACGGCCACTTCTGGCACGATGACAGGCTGGGGCAGGTGGGGAGGCGAGGTACCTGCTTTAGCGGTGACGGGATTTGCACGAATCACTCCCCCCAAGGGGGAATGACGGCGCGGAAAGGGAACAAGGCATGGCATGGTTTTGCGATTCTGAGAATTTGCCGAGATGATTGATGCCAAGGGGGGAAGGAGGAAAAAATTTGGACACCCATATGTAGTCATGCGTCGCTATTGCTTGCGGAGATGGGGAGGCGCTTTTCCACCCTAAGTTCCTGCTCGTCTCGTGACGTGCTTTTTCTGCTTGCAAACGACTCCTTTTCATCTTGGGCAGCGGCTTCGATGCGTTCGAAGAGGGTCGTGAACGGCTAGCTAGTCAGTGGTTCACATTCCTCGGACGTGGAGCGCAAGGATATGCCTGGATCGTTTGCGAAGCACTGCCCCTCGTGGGCCGACCCTCGCCGTTAGGGACTGTCTGTCCTTGCTATCGATAGGACGAGAAAGAAAGGTTGGGCTGATGATAAATGTAACATCGGGATGATGACTCCCGTGGGCTGAGCGACGTCTTGCTCACACTATCGTACGACTAGTGTCAAGTTTCTCGGCAGCAAAGTAAGCTGGACATGTGCTCTGTTCCAACAAGGCAGCAGTGTCTCAAAAGAGGCAGTGTTGAGCTCTGCCGCGTCGAAAATGGGCGGGTTAGACCTTGTATATCGGCACACACGGAAACGCAATGGCAGTTTCAAAGTTTAAAAACCACCGACCGTTGTGCGGAACTGAATGCTTCCGGCGACAATCAGCCGCAAGTGACAGATCGTTCATCGAATCGAGTTCTGCAAAAGTATATTTTTCTCGGATCAACGGGCATCGTGCATGCAGGTGTTAGAATCGCATCCCCGCAAAGCTTGTGTGGGGAGGGCATTAAGGTTTGGAGGAGGCAGACTAGGACATGAGACTGTTGCTTTTATATGGACGATATTTGTATTTGAAATGGCTGCAGCTGCTGTGAGGGGTTGGAGTCGATTACCTTTGCATATGTGCGCGCATATACGTAGGTAGCATAGTTGCTTGTTGGTTTCGTGCTTTCGGCATATCGAAGCAACACTTCATCGATATATACCGCTGTATCGGGTAGAATGACGCCTTGATCGTCGTGTCTTACGAAAGTAAGACTGTCTGATGTATACCACTGTATCGGATAGAATGACGACCTTATCGATATAGCTGACGAAAGCAATATAGTAAAAGAAAAATTTGTCACTGATATGAAAAGCTGAGATGACCCTGTCCCTGTCTGTATAAACAGAAGAGGAAGGAGCTTGACATGTTTGGCCTCAACTGACGCACTATCTCACCGAGCGGAGTGATACAGTTCTCCCAGATACAGTCTCACCGAAGAGTGCAGCAGTCATGTTGGTCTCACTATAATGGCACGCCTGACTGCATAGATTGAGGAAGATGCTATACAACAGGGCCTTCTGCTATTGTGCGGAGATAGGTGAAGATACGGCAGTGCTAGTAGGCAGAACTGGCAAGGTAATTTCCAAATATGAAGAACTCGATAGCAGTCCTGAAAGTGTAAGAGAACAATACATAGGTACTGTGTTGTAGGAACACTTCGGCTCTTTTGGCGACAGTTCATGGGCGAAGTGAAGGCCATCTTTAGGCTATCTTGTTACTCATCATGACGGTCGGTACTTATACCCAAGTTTGGCACCGGTGGCACATCAGGACTTGTGCGGAGTTTGAGTAGCACTCCCCCAGGCCCTATTTATAAAAAACTTTTACTGTCAGAAGTTGCAGGGTCTGAATTGTCGCTGCACCGAAAGCCACGCCAAAACTTGCATGGAGAGGAAGTCCGTGACTTGGACTTTCCAGAGCACTCCTACAGACTGTAGGCATCGGGACGGTGTGACGGTTGCCAAACTTTAAGTGATATACTGCAAGTATTAGTCGCTCCATTATGAGATCTAGATAAACGTATTTGATGATACAAATTTCAGTGAACCTGGTGTGCTTTATAGTGCCGAATTTTAAGCGCGCTGATTACACGAGATTAATTGTGCAGGAGTGAAGTGTAATCTAGCTGCTTTACATGAAGAGGACTTAGGGATTACGGAAGACTTGTCGGAGTAGCTTGTGCTTTCATCCGTTCCTTGCTGAACATAGCTATAACGCCGAATTTTCTATGTTTGGCTATGTAAGATGAAACACTGCTGTTTTTGGATTACTTCTTGATGTTCTCTCATTTAGACACGTCATGCTTGACTGAATTTGAGATATGTATCGTGTCGAATCTAAAGAGAGATCACTGTTTGACTGTGATGGTGGTAGATTCCACAGGTAACCTTGGGATTGCATGGGGGTGTCATCAGCTACTTACAAAGTTACCATAATCTCCATGGTTAGAGGAAGAAATACCAGACGCAACTGAAAGACACGAGACCTTCGGTCTCTCGTTTTGCGTAGATGAGTCATTTTGACCGGGACATCCGCCCCCAGCCCAACCCAAATCTGTTCCTACAGGACAAGCTGGCGTGTATTTTGCAGCCTACATCTATGGTAGGCGGCTCTGAAAGTTGCAGAGTATTTTCGATGAGATAAGGAGACAAGATTGCTGTTCCTATGGGCGTAAAAGCACGAAAAGGCACTCAACGCAATGCCTTATGCCTAAAGGAAAGACACTTAGACACCAACCGTAATTCTTGACCAAACATGGAGTTCCATAGCAACACCAAACCTACTATGCCACTTCTCAAGATCAGTACACCTAGGCACTGTATCCGCAGCTCCATTTGCAATACAAGCTTCTGCTACTGTCATCCTTGCGCTATCCACGAACCCAAATTTCTCATACATCTTGACAACGCCTGTATTGTCAGGATGCACGACAAGTCTAATACGTGTCTGGACATCTCTCTCGGATGCTCTTCCCGTCTTATCAGATACAAGTTTCCCAAATCTGAAAGCTGCTTCGATAAGCAGTTTCGCGATACCATGGCCGCGATACGCAGGCAGCGTGAAAAGAGTCGTAAGTTGCCAGCGGGTCTCTGACCCTTCGGGACCTGGTTCTGGTTGACCGGACTTGGCCCAGATGTAGTCGTCGCGCGAGACTGGGCCAATCATGGTGAACGTTCCTGCCCACTCGCCGTCCAGCGAGATTCTCAACTGCGTGTCGCAACACGTTGATGGTTTCTTGTCCTTGTCTTTTTCAGTCGCGACGCAGATCAGGATCGTCGTGCTTAGTCCGGTAATTCTGCTAAGCCATGTCGATTGTGGAAGCCAAGATTCGCTATCAAATTGTGCTGGAAAGGCTTCCGGGGCGACTTGGAGTGCATGGAGCTTGAATGCGCGGAACTTGGTGGCGAGGGAGTTGAGAAGCGTGCTATCAGCATCCTTAGGCAGTCGGATGGTATCGTGCATGTTTCTCATAGTTGTAGACGTGCTCAAATCTGCCTCGTCGCTCGACTTGTGTAAGTGTGTGAGGGTGTGGGTGTAAACATATCTAATCGCCATGAACTGATATTTATAAACAATGGAAAGGCTCTGCAGAACAACACAGCCTTGACCCAAGCCTGGACAACCACTTATCAGCAGTAATGAGTCAACGTCAAGTCTCTACCGATATGAATAAACACTACATCCAGACTAGCTAGCAAGGCGCGGCTTTGTCTAGTAACAGCATGGTACTAGCATTACTCGACAATCTCGAAGTACAGCCTTATACTACGTCTGTGTAGATAATACGCAGGTTTTAGCACGAAGTGCTCAAGAACCACATGGCCGGCAACTTTTTAGGCACTAGGGCATATGCCGATGTGTGAGCCGGCATCGCGAAGAACCGATTTCAATCAGGCGCCCTACAAAGTGTGGCCGAAATCCTCTAGTAACACCGTTAGTCCGCGAGCGATGAGCCTAGCTTACTTGGAAGCTTTCTGGGTAGCTGAACTGAAGTATTTGTAGTCTGAGGCAAAAATTCAGAAGTTTGCTGGATTGCAGTATCTTTCATTTGAGGTATAGCGACAGTCTTGCGATGTAATCGGATTCCTATCTATGTAATGCTAGTCCACAATCCAGGTTGCACTTAGTTTCCTTCTCTTGAGAGAACCATGGCTTCAGGACAGTGAATAAGATTGTGGAGTGTCCCCACTTGACTGTTTCCAGGGCGCTGCGTACAGAAGTGCAAATTGTTGTTGCAACGGAATAGATTGTGGCATTGGTAGACCACACCCTGAAAGGTCTAGCCTGATGTTCAGATCTCCTGGTGATACCATGCTGGACAGTGGAAGCTGTAATATGTGCTGAGTGAACTGCTGGTCAGCCTGAGCAGACGCCAAATGACGATCGTTTCGATACCCGAGCGAATCGTTGCCAGATCATTACACAACAAACTAAACATCAGGCCAGGCAGTCCTTGTGATGCTTTCGAGCCCAGGACTCATAACAGAAGCAGCAACCATGCATCTAGTACGCCTCTAAAACGATTGGTCGATCGTCGAAATACATGCTGAAGACGTGCGTCGACGCAGTCTCTCACATGACAAAAGATGCCACTTCATCTAGGCTACCAACGCAAAGAACATGTACGTATTGCAGAAGCTAGTCTTTCAAGCTTTGGTCAAAGCAAAGGTATGTTTCGCCACATTCGAGCCGCTAATTCAGGTAAAATCCGAAGCAGTAGATACCGGACGAGGTTTTCTTCTCTCGCGCACATACTCAGATCAGTGAAGACCTGGTGCTTTATGGACATGTCGTGTGTAGCGGCCATGTCCTCGGCGTGCGCGATGATGAAGGAAGGCTCGTTGGCTGCGGTTGAAAGCTTTTGTTGACCGAGCTCGCTTAGTCATGTCCGCGCTAAGCATGGGGCTAAGACGTTCTTTCCAACTCACTTTTCTGCACGCAAAACATGGACACTCTCGACAATACCGAATGGGATGTGCTGATTATCGGCACCGGCCTGCAGCAGTCGCTGCTTGCCCTGTATGTCTATCGCGATACCTGAAGCTGGCGGGTGCGATCTGACTGACGCAGCCCATGAAGAGCTCTGTCGCGCTCCGACAAGAAAATCCTCCACATCGACGAGAATGACTACTACGGTGGTGCCGAGGCTGCCTTTAGCTTACAAGAAGCTGAAGAGTGGGCTCAGAGAGTAAACACAGGTAAGCCACATGTCGACTCTGTTAGTCGCGCCTCCTAATACCATTATAGGACCAGCTACTACTGCCTTCTCAGATGTTACCATCACCAAACCAGATGCTGCTCAAGCAGATGGTTCAAGCCTAGCATTATCTGCATCCAGGGCGTACAGTCTGGCGCTCGGTCCCCAACTCATATACGCCCGTTCGACTCTTCTTCAGCGCCTCGTGTCATCACGGGTTTACCGGCAGCTTGAGTTTCTTGCTGTCGGCAGTTGGTGGGTGTATGCGCCAGACACAGGGGATGAAATCCATGAGTCTGAAAGCATCCATCGAGCTGGGAAGCTGCTGAAGGTGCCTAATGGACGGGAAGATGTCTTCCAGGACCACGACCTCGACTTCAAGGCAAAGCGTGCTTTGATGAAGTTCCTACGCTTCATCGGCGAGTACGAGGAGCAGGCTGATGTCTGGGAAGAACATCGCCAACAACCGTTCTCGACATTCCTGTCCAATCAGTTCAAGGTCCCGACCACCTTGCAGGGTCCCTTGATGGCTCTCACTTTGTCGCCGAGTCCTCCAGACAAGACGACGACCGAATACGCACTACCACGAATCGCGAGGCACCTGCGATCCATTGGTGTGTTCGGCGCAGGCTTTGGGGCTGTCATACCCAAGTGGGGAGGCCTAGCTGAGATCAGCCAGGTCTCGTGCCGCGCCTGTGCTGTGGGTGGTGGAGTTTATGTCCTTGGAAAAGGCCTAGATTCTTCCAATACAGTTGCTACGGAGATTACAGAGCATGGCACAAAGCTTTGTCTAAAAGACGGCGAAGTTGTCACGGCAAAGTGGATCGTGGGAGGTAAAACTTCTACTGCACCGGAAGAGGCGTACTGCAGATCGATAGGCATCGTGTCCTCGTCACTTGCACCACTATTTCCTCCGCTTGCCGAAGACGCTCCAGCGCCCGCTTCGGCCGTGGTCGCTTTCCCGTCTGGCTCCATCTCGCTCGAGTCGCCCGCTGATATTGTGCCACCCGTGCAAATCCTGATTCACTCTAGCGACACGGGCGAATGCCCTTCAGGTCAATGTAAGTCATTTCTCCTTTCACTACCTTCCGCTGTTCTGATGATACACTTTACGAATACTTATCTACATTGTCTGAATTTCATTGACGATAATATCCTCTGACAAACTGATCACGGCTTAAAAATCTGTTTCTGTCGATACCCATTTTTACTTGGTCCTCGAACTGACCAGAGTCTAGGCGTACTATATGCATCAACGGCGTTATGTGGTGAGCTTGGCTTCGAGCTCCTCAGTAAAGCCGTCGACACTCTCCTGGCTTCCGTAGACGTGTCGCCAGCTCCGAGCCTGCTTTGGTCAACACAGTATCAACAGCGACCAACGTCAGGTACCGAGGTGCTACCCACGGGTAACGACCATTACGTCTTGCGCTTCCCACCTCCCTCCCCCGACCTGGCCTTCGATGACAACATATTTGATCATGTCAAAGAAGTATGGGAGAAAATCATGGCCGGTGAGGGAGGAGACTTTTTGGTCTTTCAGGACCGAGAAGTCTACGACGACGAGGATTGAAGCGAGTACATTAGTAGCAACACATGAAACTGAAATGATGTGGTCGAGCCATGCGCATCCACAACAAAGAAATATACCCTATTCCAGTCTTTGACAAAACGTGCACCCGAGGGACTTTCATTGTCCTCTTCTTCATCTCCTATATACCTTTGTCACTCACGAATCGCAACGCTCCCCACCATTAAGTGCCAGATCATACCGCTTCATAACTAACTGATAACTAGAGGTCCACAAGCATAATCAAGTAGTCAAAGTCTACACAGACTCACACCAAAATATACAATGAAGACAATCCTCCCCATCTTCCTCACCACCTTCACGACACTCATCTCCGCCGCCAACGAGCGCAAACCCACCGGCACAATAACCATCGGCATTCCCATCGCGAAACCCAGCAAACCACCCGCCGCCCCCCCTCCCAACGATACGACGCCTGGCCACTTCTTCGCCTGTATAAACGCCGACCTCACGGGCACGTGTAAGAAGTTCGAAGACACGACCAAAACCTGCCACAATTTCCCCGCCGAGTATGTCAACACCATATCATCGATTCAGCCGGATAAGCGGCAGACGTGCTATTTCTACAACAAGGTAGATTGCCTGGGCGAGGTGGATGGGCTGATGTGGCCGGGGAGTAGGAATTTGCGGGGGAGGAGGTTTGATAATCAGGCGGTGAGTTGGCAGTGTAATGAGACATGAATTGTGGAGGGGAAATCCAAGTAGGGGGATATATTCTCAAGTTTCGAGATTGCTGCTGCTGTAAGGTGTGTGATTTGTGGTGATGAATGTCTAGTTTTTAATCATTGCAACAGTGCGGTCATGGAAGATTGCTGTTGCAGATATTTGGGACCAAAGTTGATGAGCTGGGGTATGCAACTTTCGTATTCTATTGAATGTACTTCTTCAGCCCACGTAAGCGCTCCATAGCGGTCTCTAGCACGTCGTCGTTCTTGCAGACTGCGAATCGCAGCCAGTCCTCAACAATGTGTGCGTTGCCTGGGGTGAAGAATTCGGTCGGTGGGATCGCTGCAACGCCGACTTCCTTGATCAGGAACCAACTCAGCTTGAAGTCACGCGGCCGCTCTGCAACGTGTGGTGGGAACTCGTAGTCCTCTGGTAGTTTGACTTTGGACATGTTGACCAGTACAAAGTACCCGCCTTCGGGGTCAGAGTAAGGGAGGTCTAGTTCCTTGAAGATGGCGGTGAACTTGTCCATTTTGGCCTTCATCTCCTTCTTGGACTCGTCCCAGAAGCCGTGCGCATCGGCTTGCTCGAAACCAATGGCCGTCGCTTCTTGGAGCGGCGATACGCTGCTGTAGCAAATGCGCGTGTGTGCGGCACTGACATACTTGATCAGATGCTCAGGGCCGATCAGCCAGCCGACTCTCCAGCCAGTGGCGTAGAAGTTCTTTCCTCCTGAGCCGACTGTTAATGTGAGTTTGGCAATCTCAGGCGATAGAGTCGCGACACGCGTGAATGGAACATAGTATAGTCTGTCGTACACCTCATCGGAAAGGATGATGATGTTGTGCTTAACGCATATATCTCCAACAGCGTGTAGCTCTTCTTTCGAAAATACCTTGCCGATGGGGTTGTGTGGAGAGTTGAGGACGATCATGCGTGTCTTTGGCGTGATCGCTGCCTCCAGTTCCTTCAAGTCTAAGCTCCATTCTGACGCGGATGTGGTCTTGGTGGCGCCGTCCTTTGGTGGGTGCAGAGGCACGTACACGACCTTTCCACCAGGCATCTCAATGTTGCTGATGTACTGGTCGAAGAAGGGCTCAAAGACAATGACCTCGTCGCCTTGCTCCAGGAAGCCCATGAAGGCCGACAGCATGCCCTCATTTGCGCCGGTCTTGATGGTGACTTCCTTGTCAGGATCAAGCGTACGGCCAAAGAACGGGGAGTAGGCGTCTGCAATGGCCTTTTTTAAGCGCGGTCGGCCTTTGGTGGGCGAGTACTGATTGCAGTCGACCTGGTCGAGAGCCGACTTTGCAGCATCGAGGACGAATTTGGGAGGGTTGTAGCCAAAGAAGCCCTGGCCCATGTTGACAATGGGCTGGACTGGGGAAGCTGCTGCAGCTTCGTTGACGATTGACCTGGATGCGTTAGCTGAGGGCAATGCGACTATAGGGTACGAGAATTACCAGACATCCTGCTTCTGGCCTGCGACTCTCGCCGCGGGCTTGAAAGGGTATTCGCGTCGCGTGGTGGCCGACATGGCTCGTAGAGGGGTGAAGTTGGTGGGGCACTGAGCTCTGAAAGCGACAGGTCGAATGTGACGAGAAGCTGAAGTCGCAAAACTGCGCATGGCCAGTCGCAAGCAAAGTCTTTGCAGCAACCGAAAGACTGACTCTTGCTTCTGCGACAATTGCGTGCTTCAACAATAACCTCCGTGGTATGCCGTCATCAAGCGGGCAGCTCCTCCGAATTTAGGCCGATAGCGGCAGTCGCGTTACCTCGCGTCGCGTAAATAATTGTCCACTCATCGTCGACATGGTCGAGTGTCCTGTTTGCAGCAAGCCCGTCAAAGACAACCGCATCAACGAGCATCTCGACAGCGACTGCAAGGATCATCTTTTGGAGCACGAGTTCAGGCAGGAACCGGCGAACACGCCAAACCCAGGCAAGACACACAGCTTCTTCACGCCTGGGACCCGCAAGCCATCGGCAACACAGAGAAATGGCAATCCTACATCTTCACCACCGCTACCGCAAGCAACACAGCGTTTAGCAGAACGCCCCAAAACGCCACCGCCACCACCAGCCACAAAGCGATCGCTCGACGATGCTACAGAAGGGCAGACGAATGGGCCCAGTCAATCGCCCATAGCGGCCAAGCGAGCAAAGAGACTCAAGGCGGTAGAAGATGCCATGCCGCTGGCTGAGCGGATGCGCCCGACTACGCTGGACCATGTATGCGGGCAGGAGCTAGTAGGACCCAATGGCATCCTGCGAGGCATGGTCAACGAAGGGAAGCTGCCCTCTTTGGTGCTGTGGGGACGACCGGGAACAGGTAAAACCACCATTGCCAGGCTTATTGCCAACACCTCAGGCGCGCGCTTCGTCGAGATCAACAGCACCAGCACAAAATTGGACGAAGTCAGGAGGATATTCGGGGAGGCGGCGAGAGACTTGCAGCTCACCGGCCGGAAGACCATCGTCTTCTGTGATGAACTCCATCGCTTCTCCAAGACACAGCAGGACGCCTTCCTGGGGCCCGTAGAATCTGGCACCATCACTCTGATTGCCGCGACTACGGAAAATCCGTCCTTCAAGGTCATCTCCGCCTTGCTTTCGCGATGCCGGACCTTCACGCTGGACGACCTGAGGGAGCCAGACCTGGTGCGCATACTGGAGCGAGCAACTTTAGCCGAAAACTGCGAATCGCCGCTCATCGACAAGGACATGCTGCAATACTTTGCTCGGTTCTCCGACGGTGACGCGCGAACTGCCCTGAACCTTCTCGACCTGGCCATGAACTTGTGCAAGAGCCCTGACATTACCAAGGAGAAAATTCAGCAGAGCCTTACCAAAACACTTGTGTATGACCGCGCCGGCGACCAGCACTACGATAGCATATCCGCCATGCACAAGTCAATACGAGGCTCTGACGCAAACGCGGCGCTCTACTATCTGGCGCGCATGCTTGAGTCTGGAGAGGATCCACGCTACATAGCGCGGCGACTGATTGTCGTTGCGTCTGAAGATGTCGGACTAGCAGACAACTCACTACTCTCACTTGCGACCGCTACGTACTCTGCTTGCGAGAAGATAGGCATGCCAGAGTGTCGGATAAACCTCGCACATGCCGTGACGGCCTTGACACTGGCACCGAAGTCGACTCGCGCATATCGTGCCCTAAATAACGCCATGGAAGCGCTCAAAGAGCCCGGTGTCGCTGCCCTGCCCATACCCTACCATCTACGCAACGCACCCACGAGACTCATGAAGGACATGGGCTATGGCGATAACTACAAATACAACCCACACTATCTCGACGGCAAGGTAAAGCAAGATTACCTCCCCGAAGAGCTAAAAGGCCGCACATTCCTGGAAGACCTGGACTTGGGTACGAAATTGGACCCGGATATGGTGGAAGACGACGAATTGCAGCCCGAGCTCGACGACTAAAAGTCGAGATAATATTGGTTAAACACTTTGTTTCTCAGCGTTTCAGCGTCGTTTCTGTATATGCCAATATGATACCCATTTCTATGCTCAACCACCTCTCGTCATCATTATTTCCACTGCAGTCTAAAGTCAAACAAGGCTCCTCCGCAATCTCCAGCTTTAAAACGCCAGCCTATCCCATCTTGTCGCTGCGCCGCATCCAACATTGATTGCTGACGCATCACGTGCCCCTATCTACGCCCCGTGAAGAACCGAAATTGCTTCCACTCAAGGGATTCACAGCGAGAACAGAAGCCCTAGTTCTGATTGTTCCTGCTTGCACTGAACGCTCATCACTTACTCCCGGCCCAGTTCTCCATTTTCGACATCATGATGGTTGACGCCGTCACTGTCTGTATCATCGTCTTCTTCGTTGTCAGCTCGTACTTTGGACATCAGTTACTGCATCGCGTCATCAAGACGCCGGCGCAGTATACGAGGGGCGAGGAGGGGATGCATTGAAGGTCCTCTGTGCGTGGGAGGCGTGAAGAAGATGTGTTATCACGAGCCCTTGAGTGAAGCATCGAAGAACGTTGCACATAGATCACAGAACAGACAGCATACTCACCCAGTACTAGAGAATTTACAACAAGTTTAACATTATACAGGGGATGATTCATTCACATTTCAGTAATCCATCTTCAAGCTTAACACACGTATCCTCGATTCCTCGCACCTATAGTTCTTGATCCCCACCTACCCAGTTTTCCTCTTCTTCTTCCCCTTCGGCGCCGGCGTCCCCGCCGCCCGCCTCTTCCCTGCCCTACGCGGCGCGCACCTAGGACACAACCAGTCCCCAGCCGGCGCCTGGACCATACCAAGGCAAGCAGGGTGGTACCACACAATCGGACACGCCACGCTGTCGCAGGCTACCAAGAGGCGCCCGTCGTCTGGCGCGCGGCAAGTGCACCAGAGTTCGACCGCGGGAGACTGGGTTCCTGGAGCTGGAGTGCCCGGGGGAGGAGCAGCTTGCTCAAGGTCTGGCGCAGCATTAGGCGTACGCGCACGTGCAGCTCGAAGTGGAGGAGCTGGAGTAGAAGGCGCAGGTTGCGCATCATCTGGTGCTATGCTTGGCGTGCGCGCACGTGGAGCACGGGGAGGATTTGGTACGACTCCCGCAGCAGGCGGACGAGCAGCTTTTGGCGGGCGAGGACGCGGAGCCTTCTTCGCAGGCGGGGGAGCACGCGGACGTCTCTTCGCGGGCGGAGGAGCAGCTCGCAAGACAGGTGTCTTGTCTTCTCGCACCACGCCGGGGATTTCTCCCTCTCCGCGCCCATTGATCCAATCATCTTCCTTGATAAACCGGCCGTTGATCTTCCGTCCCTTGACGACTTCATAACGCAGCTTGACGGCGCCTTTGTCATCGAGCAACTCGACACTCTTCCACATCAGCTTCACACCAGCGTGCTGCGCGAGATACGCCGCTGCAGATACCTTCATCGCATGGCACGCCTCGCCCAACGACTCGGCGCCGCTGACATAGAACGTCTCGTTCCTGTCGCGGAGTTCGACAAACATGCCGTAATGCTCGGGTGGCTGGTGTAGAGGTGGACCATCCGGTTCGTCCTGCTGCTTCTCTCGGAGTAACTCGATGCTGTATCGCATCACAACTGATCTGTCCCAGGTGGAGACTTCGTACATGTGGTCGCTGGTGCCTTGCTTGGTGGCGCCCCAGTCTGGGCGGTCACCGATTTGCGCGCCGGCGTGCTGGAGGAGGGCAGCGTAGGCGCTGTTGAAGTCAGGGGCTTGGGCGGTGAGAGTGGCATCTGATCCTGTCGGGTCGGAAAGGTCGTTGTGCAGATAGAGGCCGAATGGTCGGGAGTGGGGAGCGTCATGTGACTTTGAATGCATGTCCAGATTTTCTTTCGGATTGAATGCCATGCTCATTGGGCGATGTGGATTCTTGGTATTGTTGGGTGTAGATGCGGATGCAATTTCTCTCTTGAAGGATGTGAATGTCCGAATCTGAACTTGAGACGGTTGATGTTATGCCGCTGAAGAAGTTGGGCTGTGGTGGAGATGGAGCGCTTAATGTAGCTTGGGGCTCCTATCGTAGAGAATTTTTCACTATCAGGCCCAAGAGGTGGTGCGGCGTTCACCCTTAGCAAGATTGACGTCAGTAGCCAGTCTTAGTTGGAGAGCCAGAGGGTGCGCGATTTCAGTGCGGCTTAAGTAGTCGTCAAGACAGTGGATCGCAAGCGTTTGCCCAGTCAGCGCGCAAGAGTGGAACATGTATGAGCAGACAATGAAGTGTTATGTTGTCAAGTTTGATGCCATGCCAATTGACGACCGTTTGTAAGGCGCTATGCTCGGATCCCTACCTCAGCGGCCTGTACACGCTCAATGGTCGTTCGGCCCAATCCCTCCTTCGCATAGAAATCCATGGGGTATAAGTTTCTTCTCTCTCTATCCTCCACCTTCTTCTGCATGCCATCCTCATCTAGCCAGGGCGCGTCTCTCACGCCTAACGCAACGAGCGCCTCGTATGGACTGAGCAGCGGCCGAGGGAAAGCATACCCCCAATCAATGCTCAGCCTTGGACATGCAATCTGCACCCAGGCTTCCACATCTGACATCATGGCCAGCTTGCCCGGGAAGATTTCCGACATCAGTAGATTTATGCATGTGATGCCTTGTCGTTGTAGCTCGTTCTCGATCAGTGTCAATGTATGTGGATTGCCTTGTCGGCCCAATGAGCCCAATATGACACCCCACTTGCGCGCCTTTCGCGCTGTCAGGATAGCCGTTCGGCGCAAATCATATAACTGGTCGTGCTCATAGACCTCGTGGGTCAGCCGACGCGAGTAAGGGTCATATCGATATGCCGGTAATGAAGGGTTCGCAATCATTGCGCTTTCAAGATGGAAACGTCCGTCTCCAAGGTACAAGATGAGATCCGGAACTTCCTCCTCTTTGCCTCTTGCATTAAACTGCCCCGCCTTGATTGCCATTGAAGGTGATGTGCAGCCGAGCACCTCGCCCTTTGACAGCGGTGCAATTTGAGGAATGATTGGATTGTATCCTTCTCTTCGCAGAATAGGCACTATGCCGTGGATGGTGGCGTTAAACTGGATGGTGCCCACAAGCGCAATAGCTCTTCCAGCCGGAAAGTTCTCTGTAATCGTGTTGATGAGATGCTGCGTGTCGATGCTGATGGACACGAAAATGTACAGCGTAGCGATCTTGGTCACTGCCACAGGTATGAGACAGCTGTGCGCATAATGGATGAGAAGGTCGCATCCCAGAGCCCTTGCTGTATAGTCGTCTATACAACATGCGCCATAAGTAACATCTCCCATTATGAGTGTGCTCGTTCCAGGGCAGAAGCGTGTCAAGATGTCGGAAATGGTGGTAGCAAATAGTAGCAGGCCTTCAGGGAACTGTAGCGCTATTGATTTCGCTCCGGAATTGCGTATTCGGTGTATGCACTTGTGGATCTCAAAGTTGTAGTTGGGTGGAAGTAGAGCGATGGCATCGTTGATCTCTTGGTCGTGAAGTAGCGATTCGGGGAGTGCATTCAGCGCGCGAGCAGTACGGCGAGGTTGGGCGACTTAGTTGATGATTAGCATGCCGCCGCCTCGTGAAGTTAAACAGGTGCCTCACACCTTGTATTGCGCTTGAATCCTCAATGTTCGCATTTGGGTCCGCTTGCTGCTCGCCCGTTGTTCCTGCCGTCTTTCTGCCCACAAACCTTCTCCTTGGTTGCTTTGGCGCCACGGTTGGCTCTTCTGATATACCCTCGTCTACCTCCGGTCCCAGATTTGTAGCCGCGCGATCTTCCTCCATGTTGCGCGTGCTGTGTTGAGCGTGTTGCGGGGTGGAGTGGGGCAACAAAAAGTCCAAGGACTGAATGAAATTCGATGTCGACTTAAATCCGTTAGTTCCGGGATAAGGCCCTGCTATGCATCGACTAACAAGGTGAACATTCATTACCTCACTTCTTCCTTCACAAATGAACGAAAGTCTCATCAAAATCGTTGAGTATCCAAATCTAATGAAGCACGCCTGCGGATCAGAAAGAGATGGCTTATATGTTCTGCTTTGGTGATGGACTGTTCAAATAGCTAAGACTATATTTCGTCTACCTGTTCGCGACTTCAAGGCGCGCTGAGACTGCGTTCCTCGTCTACAGCGGGAGCAGACTTCTCCTCAAGCGCACTGATCCACGCTGGCATTTGCTCGAAATCATCAATCAACTCCTCCGCGCTCCTGCCATGGTTCACAGACAACTCAATCACTGTCAACCCATCGCTCTTCATCGCCTCAATAATTGGGTCGATGCTCTTCTCGTGCTCATCAAACCTTCTGTCAAACTCATCATCTGCCCTACCTCTCTTCTCGAAGCGCTCTTTCGTCGTTTCCTTGCTGGCATGTAACACGATAAGTACAGCTTTGTCGCTCGGTGTCCAATGCTGCTCAACGGCGTCTTTGAAGTATGGCCAGCGTGCGACATCGCGTGGGAAGCCGTCGACGAGGGTGCGCACGATGCCCGGGCGTGCGCCGACACCGAAGATTCGTTCTTTGACGTACTTGGGCGTAAGGTTTACCGGAGCTAGAGTGTTGGCTTTCACGTTCCTCGTGTACGTTGCGATCTCGTCGGCAGTAAATGCGGGCTTTATGAGAGCAGCGGGGCCTGTAGGTTCTGCTTTGATAAATTCGCGCATCTCGTTGCCGATGGAGAAGTGGTCGAGACCATATCGGTCAGCGAGAGAGGTACAGAGGGTGCTTTTGCCGGAGCAGGGCGCGCATAAGATGAGGTCAGTACGATGTTTCATCATTGACCTGGATGACCCACCTAAGACGAAGATGAGGAGTGGTTCGGTTGCGGGAAGTGCTTCATTCCTTTGCATTACGGACATCGATATCGTACTATTTACTTCAGTCTGCGTATTAGTAGGATCATCCTGCTGCTTTCTTGCGAGCTTTTACGCTTCTAACTTGTGACATCGGGTCCCTGTGAAGTGCTACACATTCAGAGATATGAGCCTCATCCTGAACTTCTCTTATGGAAGAACTGTGCGCAGTATGCCACCGCGCACACGTTCAAACTATGTTCTTCAAGGAACCGCCGCAGTATGGGAGAAAGCATCCAGCGGTATCAGCGGCGGTGTTCCTTCCATCATGTGTGTGGTATCTCCGTCACGCGCCTAACAGCAAACGGTTGCGTTGTCATAACAAGACTGTCTCTTCACCTTATCTCAAGAACTCCGCCCCTCTCCCCTCAACATCAACGCCACAACCTGACCACGCCCTCGTACGGTCTATCACTACGGCGACAAGATCTTCGCTCTTCTTTTGACAGGCCATCACATCTGAACCGAAAATCACGACTTGGCGGCCAGCTTTCACCAACGAACTCAACTGCTCACGTCCTGCAAATCAATCCGAATCAAGTCAAGGATGCACCCATATCGCAGAAACCATCTTCAACAAAGTGGCGGAGCGTCCGAACTCTCCAGCGAGATGAGCGATATACGACAGGAGATTCTCGGTCACGGAGGTCTCGAGGCCGCCATCGATAAGACGTACACAACCCAACAGCCCCTGCACATCCGCAAGGGGACCGAAACCAACACCAAGGATCGCGGCGAGAACAAAGAGAACGTCGCTGGAGAGCAAGTTGCCGCCCCTCCCATGCATGTGAAGCCTGGTGGTCGCGAGACTCTGGCACAGTTGCGCAAGCGCCACGACACACTGGCGTTGCAAATCGAGAAGTTGAAGGAAGAGATCGCAAAGCATCCGGTTATGGTTGGAAGGGAGGCGGCACGCAAGGCTAAGGAGGAGGGTGTGGATGTCAAGAAGGAGGAGGAGGAGAACGTGGACATCAATATGGACGAAATTGGCATCGACATCATACTGGATTAAGTGAGATGAGATTGGAGGTCGTTAACGACTTGGTGCAGGCGGCATATAGAGATTCCATGTCTTGAAGCCTTTCGAATCGGAACAATGAAGTGTGACCTTGACACCATCGCAAATGTGTATCTCCACGTGCAGTGATGGATTTTGAGATTCCCAAGCAGCGACATCCGTGACGCTAGGATCGAGGCTAAACCCGAAACGGCGTAGCCGATCGGCATAGCAAGTATGCCATCATCGATCGTGTCCAGAACCAAACGTAAAAAAATGGGCTGTAACATGATACGATGATAGCAGAATGATCTATTCACTACATCCAACATGCCTCCATGGTCCTTGATATCGCCTGCCTCGCGCGGCATTGGCTTCGCGCTTGCCAAAAGAGTCCTACAAACCACCAACGCGCCAGTCGTTGTCACAGCGCGCAAAGACCTCGACAAAACAAAAGAGGAACTCCTCAATGGCACGGATATTGACGAAGCGAGGCTTCGTGTATTAAAACTGGATGTTCTGGGTGCGCGATGCTTAACCTTGTTCCCACGGCCTAATTAACCTCTGAGCCAGACGAATCCACCATCGCAGACGCAGCCGCAGAATGCAAAAAGCACTTCCCCTCCGCCTCGCCCCTGCAGCTAGCATTCATAGTCCCAGGCATCCTCTTCCCGGAAAAAGCCCCATCGCAAATTAATGCCGACGACGCCCTATTAACCTTCCGCACCAACACGTTGGGCCCAATGTTGATGCTCAAGCACTTCTCCCCCTTCCTGCCCAAGAAATCCGCATCTCCAGACCCCAACTCCGATGACATGAAAGGCCTCCCTATCACCGCTACAACGGCAATCATGTCCGCGCGCGTCGGCAGCATTAGTGATAACCGCCTCGGTGGCTGGTACAGCTATCGCGCGTCGAAAGCTGGGGTGAATCAGTTGGTCAAGACGTTTGATAATCATTTGCGTACGGCGTCGGGGGAGAATGCGATGGCTGTGTCGTTACATCCGGGCACGGTGAAGACGGATTTGAGTAAAGATTTCTGGGGAAATGTTAAGAAGGAGAAGCTTTTTGAGCGGGAGTGGGTGGCTGAGCAGTTGATTGATGTGATTCAGAGAGTTGGAGTTGATGGCAGGGGGAAGTGTTGGGATTGGGACGGGAAAGAGGTTCCGCCCTGATTGCGGTAGAGTCACGGTTTGCTGGGGAATATGTTACAACAGGCACCGCATTGGAGAAAAGACAAGTGTTTTGGTGGTGCTAGACATGACAATAGATTTATTTGAACTGTTTTATTTGAAATTTATATCTATCGAAATGATAGGGTATATGTACTCCTTAGGCTTGCGCGCAAAAGCCGCTATATATCATCGATCGATCGCGAGATGCTTCTCAAAGCGTCAAAACAACGCATTTTCATGCGTAAGTGGTATCTGTGTACAAAAGGAAATCGTAACATGATCATGTCGTTCCATCCTTCTTCTCTCAAACATTTCCTCATCAAGCCTCATATACTCGATCCCACATTGGGCTTCTATTCCTCTTATGTCCTATACTCATATTACGCAGCGGCCACTCCGTCTTCGAGTTTCGGCGTGGAGGGGAAGGTGTGGGATATCTGTCAAGGCTCCTGTGACCACCATACAGGCCATCTTCCTGGTCAAGATAGCCATTCTGGTACTCTGGGCCGTAGTCCTCGACGTAAGAGTAGTCGGCTGAGAAAGAGTTGACTGGTGCGTTCTGTGACAGGGGAGATATGGGAGAAGTGGGATCAGTGTGATATGCGGCTACAATGGACGAGTTGGAACTGAGTGCGAGGCCGCTTGAGCTGCTACCGCTATGTTCAACGTTTCTGATTGATGGTCGAAGTAGAGACTTTGATGCGGCTTCTGCTGCCAGACTTATGCCAGTAGGGCTCTCGGGCACGGGCTTTCGCTTGATCGTCGCTGAGCGGGGAACGGACGGGATTTCAAGCACCATGGGCATACTTGGTCGGCGCTTTCGTTGCAATGGTGTGGTCTGCCGACCAAGTACGGGAGACTCCGCATTCTCGTCTGGCTCTGACACCTCTTTGACCGAGTGCAAACTACTGTAACTTGTTCTCTTTCCTCGTGCACGGTTCGAGCTGTGCGTATGGAAGAGTACCGGTGCCATGATTGGTTGCGCATCTTGCATGGTCATTTGTTGAGCTGGTTCTCTTGGTGGGGATGCTGGTGTATGTTGAGATGTTCCCATCGCCATAGGCGCAGGATCGTAGGCAGTAGATTCGTACGGGTCGTAACCTTCATCTTCCCAATTAGTGTTTCCATGGTCCTGGCCAAACTGGTTGTGCGACGGTTTGAGAGGCCTACGGTGTTCCAGGTTCTCAGTTGATTTGTCTTGGAAGGCAAATCGGGGTATGAAGCCAGGAGAGGATGGTGGCTGCGAGCCATCCTCGTGCTTGTTCCTTCTACGGCGAAGCAGGAAACAGCATCCAAAGAGCATAGCGGCAGCTCCAAAGATACCCAATGGAATACCAACGCCCAGACAGATCTTTTGAGTTTGGGTAAGTTCACTGCTGCTCGCTGGGGGCGAGATGGGATCGAAGGTTGCGCTTGGTGTTGACCCCGAGTTTGTGCGAGCGGTACTGGAAGCAACAGTGCTGGACACTGTTGACGATACAGTGGCAGGTCTAGTACTTGAAGTACCAGCAGTGTACCTGGATGATATGGATAACGTCACAATTGAGGATATAGTTACGGATAGACTTCGGGATGGTGACGCTGAAGCTGACGCTGACGTTGACGTCCTCGCCAAATTCGCCGACGATTGCGCCGAAGCGCTGGATGTGGAGTAAAATGCTGAAGATACAGCTTGGGAAGACCGCAGATCCCCTGTTGAGATTGACCACTGCCAGTTACTCTGTGTTGGTGTTGCTTGGCTCTCCGTGGTTTGTGATGGCGGTGTAGGTAGACGAGCAGTCTCCGGCCCGAATTCTCTGACCAGGTAACTTTGAATGTCGTATGGTAAGTTCAAGAACCATTGTGGCCGATTGTCGTCGAGAAACTCTTCCCAAAGAATGCTCGATACAGCAGGAGCGTTCGTCGCAGCGATCTGACGTAAAGATAGTGGTATCGCAGTTAGGAGCACTTGAGCGAAAGACGCGCTATGATATGTTAGTGAATTGACGCCTTCAGGGTCACCTCTTCTGGTAGCCTTACGCATCTGGCTCTTGCCTCTTCATCCAAACTTCGACTCCAGGTTCAGATGCAGGCGTGATGATTGGTCTCGGAACAGCCGCGACGCTACTAATCAGCCCTCCCCAAACCATCCACTTCCATCCTCTTAACGAATGCATGTATGAGCGAGCTAGCGAGTGTCGTAGTGAATAGATGCAGAAAAACGGAGATGTTGCGAAATGTTCGCCGCGACGGTCGAATGTGCTATGATTGCTTCATGTCTGGATGTACAGTTCCAAGTCAGAACAGCCGCAGCCTTTGCAGTGGCCACCAACTCTTTAACCCATCTACACCCATGCGCTCCATCTCGAACCAGATTCGTCGCATGCGAGACGACCACGCAAGTCCACGCAAAGAGGCGAAAAACGACTGATCAACATACACAGCCCCAGCGGCCTCTATACCCCATACTGCATGTCAGCTCGCAGATCAGGGTCTGCCAGTCGATGCGTCCAATCATGGTGGATCTGAAACTCTATCCCAGTTTCCCGTTCGCCCCACTCCAGCCACATTTGAGTGAGCACACGGCATATGGTGGCGATACGTGGCGGTGCAGGTTGCATGGTTCGCTTCGCTGCCGAACAGGAACACTCTTTGCCGGTCGAAGCGAGGTTCCAGCCATTTCCTAACGTGTAAAATCTAGATCGTCGTCATTAGCTACAAGATAGTAATGGTGTAAAGTGACAGCGCTTGGGTGCCCGTTTATTTTTGGAGCTCTACCAGCACCAGGTTTTACGCGCACCGTTAAACCATGGATTTTGTACTGCAGGCTGACATGTTCGGTGGTAAGATCGTCCGGATGTTAACACTTTTCACTGCTGTAAATAGATTTCATGCCTAAGTAAAATGAATGTGCGACATCCTGCCAGTCTGCGATTCGAAGTCCATCAGAAGTGGATTTCAAAAGTACAACTTTGTATTTGTTAATTTGCCCCCATCTTCATACCTATGTGAATGAGTAGGTACTCTTTTCTGTTGTCAAGATAGCTTCAACGTATACCTGTCAGTACCGCGAAGACGTACGTGAAATTTGTGTGGTAGACATTTGGGCATGGTCGATTCACACTACGCCTGCCGAGTGTGACAAGCTCAGGTGAAAATCTGCGATAATCGACACCTTATCCAATACATACCCGAATAGGCAGTTTGATAGGTAAGCAACACTCTGGTGGGCGGTAAAAGTCACTTCAGCCGACAAGAAGGGCGAGTGAAAAGCTGCTACAATCGACACCAAGCCCAGGACTTTCCCAATGCGGCATATTGATTCGTTTTTGGTGGTAAGCTATGAAGATGAAGTCAGCAGCTAAATTATCGAAAACTTCGTGTGAAAGTTACTGCAATCGACACCCAACAATCTTAACCTGCCTGATTAGGCAACTTCTGGCGTGGGGATCTGGGAGTGATTGTATGCTACAATCCATACTATACACACCTCCTTCCTAAATAGGTAGTTTGTAATTTCAAACGTGTAAATCTCGCACGAGTGTTTTGGAGACTCGAATAGGTCGCCGCCTCACTCAACTTAGAATGACTATAATCGACACTTTCGTAGACTTGCCGCATTAGGCAGTTTAAGAACCAATTAAACTTTCTTAAAACAGAACCGAGTAATGTACATCATGGCTCTGCGCTACTCTCTTCCGACTCGTTTACCTTGTCATGCCACATTTACGTCGTGAAGGGATTGTACATGCGTCCAGTCTCGTCACTCATGCTCTTCAGCTTCTTGTTCTGCCTCTTCAGGTACGTCTTGCTTCCAAACGCCATGCAAAGCGTAAGTCCCGCAAACACAATCTGCAGAATCATTGCCATTGTATACCTCGGTCTATCCGAATCCGGGAAGAAATACGGACTCATCACGTTTCCGAGATGGCCGCAGATGTTCACGATCGCACCACCAGCCGCTCGCTTCTCAGGCGTCTGAGACAAGGAGCTGACAGCCCATGTATACACGAGCGCATTGGCAGAGAAACTACCAGACGTGTAGAGGAAAGCGGCGGTGTAGCGTGCCGCAGTATTGAGCGTGGCGACTGAAATAATGAACCCGACGATCGAGATACAGTTATTCGCCATAATGTGAAATCCACGTTCCTTCTTGCGGTCGGAGTTCCATGCAACGAAGAAGGAGACTGCAGTACCCAATATATAAGGTGGAGCCGTCAGGACGAGGGCGATAGTGCTGGAGCCGAGTCCAAAGCCGCGAACCATAGTGGGGAAGAAGTTGTTGAAGCCGTAGGATGATGTCATGAAAATATTCATGAAGATCTAAGGTGTGTTAGGGAGGGGTCTACTGGAGAAGTAATGCAACATACGAAGATGTAGGTTTTGACGTCTGTGAGTGCGAGACGCAGACCTTGCCAAACTGTCGAGTCGGTAGCTTCCTCGACACGATCAGCTTCAATGCGTGCAACTGCGATTCGACGCATGTCTTCGGTCATCGACCACATGGCAGATCCATTCTTTGAGTGGGGATAATTTGGCAGAATCCAGAAGGCAGTTATCGCAAAAAAGGCACTCATTGCTGCCTCGAGGATGAAAAGCCACTGCCATCCAGCTATGCCTGCCAAACCCTTCATGCCACTAAAGACACCAGCAGCTATGAGCCCACTGAATGCTTGTGCTAGAACGAGACCAGAGTACAGCAACGCTGTGCGAAGTGCAAGTTCGCTACGCGTGTACCAGCAGGACATCAAATACACGGCCTGGAGCAATTTTAACTATTGAACGTACCAAGATTGCAATGATGGACTTACGCCTGGGAAAAGAGGAGCTTCGATTATACCAAGAACAAACTGGACTGCAAAGAGTTGATTTGCACTGGTGACACCTGCGGTCGCTGCGGAGACGCCGGACCACAAGAACGCACAAAGTGGCAAATAAATTGCAGGCCGCACACGGGTGATGAGCATGTTCGACGGCAGTTGGGCCAACATGTAACTGTATAGTCTTAGCCTGCACCTGAACAAAGAGGTTAAGGTTGATGGCTCACCCAACCGTGAGGAGTGCAACAGCAGTGCTGTAGTCCGTATTCCCGAGCTGCAATGTCTCTTCGAAATCATCGTCGAGACGCGCTTGACTATCACGAACGTTAAGCTAGCGCTATCGCTGTATTCACGATCATGCTTACGCGATATTGGTGCGATTTAGGAAATTATTGAGGTATAAGATCCAGAGCTGGGGCAGCAAAGTCATATCCAATGTCCTTACTAACTTCTTTTGCTTTGCCTCCCAATCTGGTATGCCGAGTGCTTCGACGGAGTTTGCTCTTTGAGCATCCTTGTTGTCGGCGGTGACATTTGACTGAACAGCTTCAAGCATACTGTGCTGTTCAACCTTCTCTTTCTCGGTGTCGAAAGCAATATGCGGTGCCGCCGAGCCTAGAGTACTGCCGTGGATAACGGGCTCCAGGCCTGTAGGCGGTTGGTCTGCTCTGTTATTCGCCATCGCAGAAGGTTCAAGGTTGGGTACGAGGAAGATAAGTTTGACAAAAAAGGCCAACTCATGGTGATCATTGCACCATCTTATACTTCTCCAAGCTTCCCCGCAATTCTCCACGAACCCCAGAGTCCTTGTTCAACTATAAATGTGGTGGCACACCAGTAAACCGTGGCTGAGGCATTTGTTCGGTGTTGGCACCCCAGACTCGTCGACTAGCCTAGTATAGTACAACAGCACGCGTATTTGGAAGACAGCATATGTCGCAACTCCGCAAAAGGGCCGCCTAAAGTCTCCACAAGAGTGTAGAATGGGCTGTTGTTGCTGAGAAGGATCTAATCCTGACATCACGAACGTGGTAGAAGAGACTTGGACAGCCCGTGTATTTATCGCCCAGCACGAGACAAGACCCTCGTCAAGTGTTGGCAAGTCAGTAGTAAGACTGACGTGTGGAGTTCAGTTGGAGTCGGAGCTGTGTTCGAAGAGCCTCAAGATACAGCCAAGCCGGATATGGCGCCGAAGCACGCCGCTGACGCTTGGGTTGCGGATCACCCTAGTCCGCGTGCTACTCAGGATACCTATAGCATGTTAACTTAACTTGAAACGGAATCGCCTGATGATCGTGATGCTGGTAATTAGCAGCGATTGGTTGATCATGGCGTTGTCTCTTTATGGATGTCTTCGAGACGAGGTCGTACACGGATGAATCGTATTGTTTCTAAGAAACAGGGTCAGCGAGAACAATTGGCCCCGATATTCGGATCAAGACCCTGTTCAAGAAAGGCTTGTGCTCTGATGATAGGCGAGCAACTCAAACGGTGCTCCACTTGTTGTCGTCGGTTTAAGTGCCAGTGGATCATAGCCCAGAGGTCTCAAGTGGAAAAGCTGTCAATAGTCAAGCATCTCCGAGTATGCTCATAAACTTGATGTACATTTAGTACCCAACCGATTAAAGCCTCGAAGTAATCTTGTGACAACTGCAGTCAGCCCCCGCCATTGAACGCATTCGCTATGACACTTCTCTGATCGCTGGACATCTTGAAAACCTTTCCAAACCCGTTAACGTCTTCCACTATGAGAAGTCCTCGCCTGTCTCTTCGATAGTGCCCTTGATTCTCAAAAGCAACGTGGTCTTCCACTTGTCTAGCTTACTTAGCTGGTCGTATTGGAACAGCTACAGTCCGTCAGCTCTGATCATTTTCCCAGCAAGTAGGTTGTTGTGATTTTACCTTGTCGGCGAACATCTCTTGGTCTCCATCCTGCACCGCTTGTGTCAAGTCCACAAGTAGCTGATGCTCTCGCTGCTGAACGAAGCTTGGGTCCAGATCTCGATAACGGTCGAGCGCAGCGTTTACGCCAACTTGATCTCCAGTACAGAGTTGGCAGATACCGGCCTTGAGAAGATATTCCTTGACGGACCATCGCATCAAATTGTTTTGAATTGATGTCTTGGCCACCTTCTCGTAGAGCTCAATAGCCTTGTAGTAGTCCTTGCCATCGAGCGCTACAAGATCGGCAGTCTTGAGCCATAACTTGTTAGCAAGGGCCTGTTTCGATGCGTTAGTCTTGTCCAAAAATTCTAATATCTGGGACTTATTCACTTCAGCGTTGTCCTGGTCAGAAGTTAGCAAGGCTATGCAAAGACCATTCAGTTGTGCTGGGACCTACAGCTTCATACCAGCCCGCTGCTTCTTCATACGCGGCCCCAGCTCTGGCGTTGTCGCCGAGCTCCACTTCAAAGAGCTCGGCAAGGTTTTGCTTGTGAGTGGCTGCGCGACGGAAGTTGCCTTTGCTACAGTACTGCGCGATGGCTTTGTCAAGGCATCGTGCGGCGGCCTCTGGATCATCCTTCTTGTACGCCTCTGTTTCTGGTCAGATATGAAGCATTGTCACAGGATTTACGCCGTACTGAAAGCCTCTGTGAGGGTGTTTGCTTCGTCATCGGGCTCGTTCAGGTTCTGTCTTTGTACTGCTGCTGCTCTCTCGAACGCCTCACCCGCTTCCTTTCCTACACCAAATTAGCTTCTTGACTGCACACAAAACCAATACCACTTTGCAATGAGGGTGGCAGTGCTTATGCGTACCCATTTTCTGCATTCGGAAGGCATTCGCTGCCGCGATGAACTGGTCTGCAGCTGCCTCATCTGTCACGTGCATTAGTCTAAATGGCTAGCCTGGAATGCTCTGAGTCTGTTACATTTGTCTTGTCGGCCACCGAAAAAGCTGAAGCCACCGGAAGCTTTCTGTAGGGACTGTTCTGCCTGTCATATTGCCTCAATATCAGTTGTCTGCATTGTGGCTGAGCTTGGAGGGTTCGCCCCACCTGACGAAGCAGCGCGCGTGGATCGCCTGCCATGTTTGTGTATTTCGAAGTTGTGTGTTTATCTTTGAGAGTGGTATTGTAGAAGAGAGAGAAGTGATAGGCAGCAGAAACGCGACTTTGGGTGTTTGGTCGAGACAAGTGGCTGCAGTAGCTGTCTCGAGAGCGATGACGACCCCACTGGTCCGTGCCATGGGAAACTGACCTCGGCGGCCTTTCCAAAGAGGGATTAGCGTTCTCCGCAGCAGACTGAACTCAACCTCGACGACAAGGCATTTTCGATGTTACAGCCCGTGTATACACTTTCCGGGGGAGACTGCGCCAGCCCTCGCCGTAGTTCGAGCTATCATAAGAGGAATTCAAGACAAATACCGCGCCGGAGACATCCCCTTGCATCAAAACGTCACAACCATGATGGCGTCGCGATGCGTTCTCTTGTGCAGCAGACGTCTTCGCCAAAATCTGCCACGGTCATGTGTTCAAGCGATACCAGCCCCTCCTCTCTACAAATCAAGGGCGAACAGTACACAAGCCACGGCACGCAAAGGCATCCACCCTGATGAGCTCGAGCAATTACTCGCAGACCCAACATGGTCTGTCGAGTCCCTGCTTCCGCCAGCAACTCGTGCACCCGATGCTCCCGAAATCACGTCTCAACAACTCCACCATCTTTTGCGGCTTTCTGCGCTTCCACTGCCGGAGACGCTGGAGCAAGAGCAGAAGATGCTGGACACACTAGCCGCGCAGCTGCACTTCGTGGGGAAGATACAAGAGGTGGATACCACCGGCGTTGAGCCTTTACGAGCAATACGCGACGAAACGATAGAGGCTGAGGAGGAGCATACAATAAGTGTAGCAACACTCCAGGAAGCTCTAGACAAAGAAAAGGTCATTGGAACACACCATAAGCGCATACAGAGAGATACATCACCTGTGGATGCCAAAGATGCTGAAGGCTGGGATGTTTTAGGCTCAGCAGAACGAAAAACCGGGAAGTACTTTGTTGTGGAAAGCGAGCGTCCGCAAGAGTAGCACACCACCACGCAGATTGGTGTTAGGCATGGTACACAGTTTTGTGGTTGATGAAATACTTGCTCTACGACCTAAACTGGAAGAACATCAAGAATACCGGGAGTTGGGCACCATAGCGAGGAACAGAAAAGGAGATCTGAAAGCAGATCGAGTCGCTCGCTGAACCCGCGATTCGCAATAGTCGCCTGAACGCCTGAAGCCAAAAATCAAGAAAGATGAAATGATACTGTAAGCCTCTAGCCCACAAGAGTGAGCTAGGGCATCGCCGAGCCCCTGCGCCCAAGCACGAAGGAGACCGTGGAAAGGAGAAACTTGATAAGAAAACCACATGGTTTGATCCACGCTCATCTCCCCCAAGGATGCATGGCTTTCTTGCACGACGCACAGTATCTTGGCACGGTAGTCTCATCGCAGTCGCAGAATGGCGCCTCCACCAAATCAGAGAGCTCTGGTGACGGTAAGCGCCCCAATCGAGGTGTTGGCGGAGGGGTGGGCTCTGCCCATCTCGGCAACGTAGAACGTTCTACTTTTGACTTTGGGTTTACTGGCTTCGGTGAAGCAGGAATGACAACGACCTTCCTCGGATACTTGGGCGACTGTTGCTTGACATATACCTCACGTGACGACGCCAAGCCTACACACTTGGACGGCGTCTGTGAGGCGGGGTATCTTGGAGGTTCACGAGATGACAGGCAGTCTTCAGCTTCGATCATGTCGTTTCGTCTCATGGGTCGTGACTGAGAGTGTCCATTGTCCACTGCATGGGTACGACGGACCGTTTGAGGGCGCTGGCGAGACGCAACGATGTAGCGGCCATGCCCATCATCGTACACTGTCTGAGAAATTCTGTCCTCAAAGCGTGGATGCTTTGGCATCATGGTTGCCTGGCGGTCTGGCGTTGGTGCGTTGGTCGTTGACGACATGGCACGGAGACGAGGAGTAAGCTTAACGGCCAGCATCAATTGCGCAAATGCGCCAAGAGTGGAACTAAAGACTTGTTGCAAGAACAAAAGCTGGATTGGTGAAGGGAGTATGAGGGGGTGCGGTGGATGTATTATGGAAGTGGTGGGGAATAGGAACGATGGTGGGAGAGGTGGGCGGTGCGAGGTATATACTATGCGAGCTCCCGCCAAGCCCTCCCCATCAGACGCACCTCGACTCTCAGGCAGGACACCCGACCCTTCGGCGACGTTGTTATTCCGCACCAATCGATTACAGAACCCTATTTGGATGCGGCGAGACTATGTTCCGGCATGTAGAGGCAGTGTTGCAGAACTTGCACATCTGGTGAATGACTTGGCATGCCTCCAGGACACCTGCACTGGCGGCCTCCGGTCAAGGACGCGGGCCAACACGCGGGATACGTTCATACAGTCCAACTACAACCCACATCTCTCTGTGAGGCTGTCAATGTTTGATGCATCGTGCTGCAATAGCTGTATTTCTTCACCCTCGTCGTCGCCATCACATGACCACGTTTCATCCATCCGCTCAGCGGCGCCATGTCAGGACGCCGTGGAGGTCCAATCTCACACGGTGTTGTTCTCGCCGCTATTCTAAGCTTCACTCCATCTTGAGTCTCGTTGTGGTTGTGCAAACGACCTCATTAAGTTCCAAAGCTCACGTTCATCCAGACGAGCGTGCCAAGAAGCTGAGTGACAATCATACTGCGAAGGAGCCCCCTTACCCGAGGCTTATATAGTAAGCCTTTGCGACACAGCACCCGTGCTGGTCATAAATCTACGATCTACGCTTTCGCACGTCCGAAAACCTCGTGGTCCTTCTGGCTGAATCAGATCACGTGCCTGGCCTGCGGTCCTGAGGGACTTCAAAGGTCACACATGTATGATACACTTACATACGCCATTTCTTGTAGGTGAAGGGTTCGAATAGATTAGGCGACAGTAAGTGGAACTGATGGGAGAGGTCCACCAAGCTCAACCTTTCCTCTATAAGTCAGAGCGCAGTGATGTAGCTCAATGACCTTTACTCCCTATACTATACTGTCGCGTATATGTATATGCTCATTGTTACCGCAGACGTTGAAAATCATGATTTGCGACATGGCTACCAACGCTGATAAGCTGTGCAAAAAGGGTTGAGTGCAGCTTTGTAGGTGCCTAGGTTCTACGATGAGAATTGACCTAGACACAGTCAATGGTGCAAGATAGCTGAAAATGCTTATCACACTGACATGATAGGACAATGGATACCTGAATAATTTCAGATATTGTTTTCAATTTGCCCACGCAATGTGCAGTTGGTGTGTCAAACCTTCTCAAGAGCTAGGCAGCCACAACATCAACATCATCAAAAGCAATTACCAAAACACAAATATACACAATCTCACAGCAGGATTGCGCATATCCATGTATTTACTCTCCATCTCCATCTAACTACGACAGATCCAACACGACTCTTCCCTTAAGTTCTCCCCTGTGCATCTCCTCAAAAACACTCGTCAACTTCTCCATCTTCTCCGTCCTAAAATGCGTCTTGATAATCCCCCTCCTCGCAAAGTCCATCGTCTCAATCGCCTCGCGCCGATCACCCACCGCCGACCCCACAATCTGCAGCGACTTGCCCACCATCATGCCCGGACTCGCACACTTCATCGGCACGACATCGCCCTCTGGAATACCCACACAAACCACCCTGCCCCCAAATCTCAGCAGATCCAGCGAATTGGCATACGCGGCGTTGTTGGCCGTGCATACGACGACGGCGTGTGCGCCCAGTCCTTCGGTCAGTTCTTGCACGGCGGCGACCATGTTCTCCGTGCCGTCGACGGGAATGAAGTGCTCTGCGCCGCTCTCCATGATTAGGTCCTTTTTGCTGCTGTGGTCGATTCCAATGACGCGGTGCCCGATGCCTTTGGAGGAGAGTTGCACGGCGAGATGGCCCAGGCCGCCGCCCGCGCCGGAGATGATGACCCATTTCCCGGACTCTGCGTTTGTTTTGCGCAGCGCGGAGTAGACGGTTACGCCGGCGCAGAGGAGGGGCGCGGCGGCGGCGGAGTCGAGGCCTCCGGGGATGGGGGTGACTGTGAAGAGTTTAGGTTCAGTATAGACATGTAGGGAAAAGGACAAGGACTTACCGTAGTTAGCGGGACTGAGCACGTATTGCTGGAATGTTCCTGGGGTGTAGTATCCCGAGATTTTCTGCGGGCGGAGTCGTCAGTCAGGTTCATTTGCTTTTGTGCTTGATCGTTGAATACACGAAGGACGTACTCCGTTGAAGCAGTTGCCATCCATGCCCGCTCTGCAAGCCTCACAGTTCAGGCAGATGCCAGCCATCCACTTGATGCCCACGCGGTCGCCGATCTTGACAGATGCATTGTCTGCTCCAGGGCCCAGCTTTACAATCTTGCCGACGCCCTCGTGGCCGCCTACTTGACCTGCTTGTGTGGGGAAGGGCAGGATGGACCACGTATTCATCATCACGCCCATGTCGGAGTGGCACACGCCGGAGTGAGTCCTAAGTTATTATTAGCATCTTATCGTGGCAGAAATATGGCAATGAGGTTGAACGTGACTGGACTTACAGATTAATCAACACCTCTCCAGGTCCCGGCTCCGGCATGTCCAGCTCCTCAACCTTCGTAGAGATGGACCCCGGCTTATCGTACACAGCCGCCTTGTACTTCTTTGGTAGATCGACTGCAGCCATGTTGTCTCTAATTCTTCGTGTCCTTTCTTCTTTGAAACGAATAGCTTCTCTTTCTCGGAGTCGATTGATTCACAAAGCGCGAAATGCAATCAGAAAGGTGCTCGCCCTGCAAATTATACGTTACGAGGAAGAAACAGGCGTAAGCCATGTACCACATATGCTCCAACTTCCCCCCAACCCCACCTCCACCACCTGCTAGAGCATGCATATCAACCAATCCGCAGCGCTCGTGGCTGGACGCGTTCACCGAGGCAGGCGCACATAGCTACCCCTCAATGCGGGGTGTGTGCAGCCACCAAAGCCAAGACTCCCGGAGCGCGGTCCTACGCAACGTCAGCACGGAGGTTTTGTGGTCGGACCGGCAGTTCGAGTCAACTAACGTGAGTTCGCATATGAGACGGAAGCGCTGAAGTTTGTCTGTAGATGTGACACGTTGTAAGCCTCAGGCTACCCGCCACGAGGGAATTAAACTTTGATCGATCGGACGAACGACAGATTGCAAGCGGTAATGATTGCGAATGACGTTTTGTGTACAGTTCAAGTTGTTTTGAGATTGAAAGGGTTGGTTGATATAGATGGATATAATACAACTCCATACAAGGCACCATTATCATCCCGCCAGCCCATCAAGCGATGTCGGCCTAGAAAATGGTTCTCTCCCATGCACCAAATTAAGCAGCATCTCTAACAAATGTGGTATTGTACAGATAAAATATCTTTCGTATGAACACGTTGCGGGCGTGAAATGTGAATAAGAATGACTGGGTAAGATCCGCTTCCCAGTTGGAGAAGAATGTGTCGTCAGCTTGCCTTGCCGTGTTCCCACATTTTGCCAAATTCTCCGATTGTGCAATAATACTCCTGCATATGATGTGCTGTAGTGCGCCGTGTACACCGTATACCATGGTGGGGAGTGAGAAGGCTGAAGAACTAAGCAGCGCCTTGGTTCTTGATGAATGGGCTGTCCAGTAAAGCATCGGCGCTGGGTCGCTTCTCATGGTCGATGAGGAAGGTTTGTGCCAGGAAGGCCCGGGCATCGTCACCTGCGTTCTCGGGGATCGTGGGACTCGCGTCGCCACTCCCACCAATTTTGAAGATTGCCTGGAGCTGGGTGCAGTTCGGGTGCGGGTGGCTACCAGTGAACATCTCCACGACGAGACAGCCGAGGGACCAGATGTCGGCTTTGCGGGTGTAGGCGGTCTGACGAACGACTTCCGGTGCCATCCAGAAGACCGAACCTTGTAGCGAAACGCGTTGAGCCCCCTTCTTGCTGCCACCGAGAGTAGATGCTTCGATGCGCTTGGAAATACCGAAATCAGAAATCTTGACTGAACCCTTGTTGTCGACAAGAATGTTGGCACCCTTGATATCTCGGTGAATAATGTCGCTCGAGTGAAGGTAAGATAGACCTTGCAGAATCTGGCGTACAAAGTTCTGGATAAGCGACTCGCCCAGTGGACCGTAGTTGATGAGCATGGTAGCAACGGAACCACCGGGAACGTACTCCAGGAAAATGTTGAGGTGGCTTTCGTCCGAGTTCGAGCCGAGGTACTGCACGATGTTGTTGTGCTTGAGCTCTCGTAGCAGTCCGATTTCATGCTTCAGAGCTTCGACCATGTTCGTCTTCCTGTGGTCCATCTGGGACGTGCCGATCACAGAAGGCAACTCGACCTGTTTAACAGCCATGAGTTCACCGGTAACGGCATGTAGAGCGAGATAAACGCTGCCGAAAGAACCTTGTCCAATGAGTGCTCCCTTCATGTACTTGACGTTGTCCCATGAATCTTGCTCGAGATATTCGGTCAGCTCGTCATCGTCCTCTTCGTCATCCTCGGCAATAGCCTCGGACAGGCGTTTGTTGAGTGAGTCACCATTTTCGGTGTTGCTGGTACTGCTGCCGGTAAGACTGCTCTGGCCATCGTCGAAATAAGACTGTAAAGTGGTGTTGCCCTCAGGGTCCGTGACAGCAAGGGTGTCCGAACCACTGCCGTCACCGAAGGACACGTAGGATTTCCTATTTGGCTCGAGGGGCGACTCTTCGTCCAGTGGCTCCAGTACGGACGATGCCATCGAGTCGCGGTAGTTTGACTGGGAAGGAAGGCCAAGTCGCATTACGGACAATGGTCGTAGAGGTCGGGCATTACTGCCACCTGCGAGCCAACTGTCTGCGATCGATGGTAGAGGGGGGGCATCTTTCAAGCTTGATGCAACACTGAAATTGGAAGCCATAGAGAGACGCGAAGCAGCCCTACTTAGTCGACGCGATCGGCGAATGGACATGCGGACAGTCTTGTCGATCTCGTCCTTGCCAACATCCGGGAAGTATGAGGTCAGGTCAGAAGTGATGAGTTCACTAGGTGGCCTGGCGCCGTAGAACTGCTTGAGTTTGCGTTCCCGTGCCTGGAACTGTGGTGATTTTAGAGACTTCCCTGCGGGTCCCTCGAGGTTTTGGGCAGTCGAGTTGATGTGTCGTTCCCGTTCTCTCGCTGATGAAGGAGATAGCGGGTAGCTGACAGCAGCAAGTGACTCTCCTGTCAGCTTTTCGATCTTGCTCTGGCTGCGATTGCTTGACGGCAGGTATACGGTCTGCGTCTGTTGAACGTTCTGCTGATTGTAGATGGCGGCCGCTGCCTTCAACTGATCGTCGTCAGGCTCCCCAGCGTGGACCTTTCGGAGGATGAGTCGTCCTCGCTCATGTCGATTCGCGTCTTTGCATAACCGGAAGAGCTCGATGTCGCTCAGGCGTTCTGACAATGATGGATCCGGCTCACCACTGTTGAGGATGTAGAAGCAGTAATTCCGCACTTGTGCCTCATTGAGATGTCCCTTTCTTAGGGTCTTTAGCATGACCTCCTCGGCAGTCTTGCATCCCTCAATGTTCACCACAGAGGTCCGGCCACCGTCGAAGATGACCCGTACGAGGGCTTTGTCTTGCGGCAGAATCTGGCTGTTTGTAGCGCTATCGAGACTTGGAGCACCGCGAGTGTGGTGGGCAAATCTAGCGGTCTGGGGAGTCTCGGTTGGAGTCGTCCGTTGGGGCTGTGCGAAGCGAGATATCACATTTGCGGTGGAGGCACTCAGTGGGTGTGCACTATAAGAGGTCTTTCCAGGCTCTTTAGGGCTGTTCATTCCATTCCGTGCGCTTCTCAGGCCACGATTGTCCTGATCGACCAGGGGGGAACCTGGCCGTGATGGCGATTTGCTTCCGTATGCGTAACTACTGAGATCAGAGTTTGTGATTTGGCGGGACATGCGCTTTTCGGATCGAGAACTGGTGGGTATTGATCGTGCTGAGTTCAGGGGCCGGGGTGAGCTGGAGGTTGGCGGAGTGTAGGAGGCTTTGTCGAGCGTTGCTAATGATAGCTGCGGACTGTCAGACTTGCTCGGCTGGGATTGTTGGACGAAGACTTACCCTATTTGACGTCCGTCTTGAGGCCTTCTTGTACTCCTTGTTGCGCAACTGCTTGGCTTGCGAGCCGATGCGGACGCGGTCGCCGACTTTCTTGATGCCCATGTCCTTGAGCTGGACCTGGTCCATCTCCATGAGGTTTTCACCGTTGATGTGGTTGTCTGCTGGCTGTCAGTGAGATTCGCCACGCAGGTGTGTCCTACGTACACTTGAAGAGGTCGACATATTGGCTGCAGTTGATCCGCTTCAGCCAGTCTGCAACCCTGTCTTCGTCCCAGTGCCTGCGCGTGTTAGCCGTGAATGTCGGTGCCGGTCTCGGCTTAACATACCTGACGGCGTCTGGGGCGTCGTATATCTCGGAGAACTCTGATTCGGTGGGCGAGGCAAACATGGACTGGTCTGCCCGCGCATTCGAGGTGTGGTTACGGTAGCTGGATATGCTCGAGTTGTACTGGGCCGAGGCCTGGGAGCTGGAACCGCCCAGCGAGGGCGTGGGGTAGGGCGACTTTGAGGCTAACATGGCCATTGTCTGATACGGGGCGTTCGGAGTGGGTGTGTATCGCGCGGTCGGGCGGAGTCGTCACTGGTTGACGCCAAGGATCGCTCGTTCGTGTATGCCGGGTCTCATATACACATCGGGGGCGCTCGTCGGATGGGAGACGGGACGGTCGATGACTGACGCGGGCCGACGGTGGTGGTAGTCAGCGTGGCAGCGTGGCAGCAGACGTCGCGAGGTGTGTTCGTCGAGGTGGCACAGGACGGGGTTAATGCAGCGTGCGGCGTACAGCGTGCGGCGTCGTGAGCCGGCACAGAAGCAGCACCACCACTCGACAGCAGTGCACTAGTCTATCAACACAAGGTTTACGCCGTTCCGCCGTCAAGACGTGTTGGCACAGCAGTGAACGGGCGCAGGTGCAAGGCGAAAGTCAAAAGCGAAGGCGAGGCGCGGTGTTCGACGTCGGCGCTGGCGATGGCTCTTTGATGCGGGCGGGGGGTCTTTCAACTTCAACGGTTGGGGTGCTTTATTGCGGCACCAGTGTCGGGTCCGGGGTTTGTCTGATGTCCAGAGAGCTAGATGAGCAAAGAAACAGCGAGCTGCGAGCTGCGAGCCGCGTGTTGGCAGTCGAAACACTTCACCATGCGCGATCAAAAGGCTCCTTCGCCGGCACCCTCACGCCGCAACGCGCTTTGGCCCTGGTCAGTGAGACGGTGAGACTCTAGTGCGTTTCGAAAGTCAAATGTAGCCCAGGGCCTCCTATTCGCTGCCATCCCGTCCGCCGTGAGAGACCTTCCGCATGGACGGCTAGCATTTCTCATCCATGCAATATATCCTCGACGGCAGCATCGCTCCCAGCACGCTTCAGGAAATCGCAATCACAATGCGCGCCCGTCTGGGTAGTGCGCGCCATGGCTCACGTGAGCTGACCTGTGCCGTCCCGGAATAGCCACGTGGACCCTGTCCAAGGCCAACCATGCTCATCTATCTCAGGACACAGGAAAACTGCAGCCGGGCCTCGCGTGCATGTTCTGCCTCGCCTGTCGCAGATGCTGTCAACAATAACAACAGGCGCCTGCTGGAAGGCACACTGCCAGCTCACGCGCAGCTGTGTTTCAGACGGGGCGTGTCTTCAGCTCAGTTGAGCCTCACTGTTGCAGCTTCGCAGCCGCCGCCGGGATAGCCCACCAGTCACCGTCGGCGGCGAGTGAGAATGTTTCCGCTCGTTCAACAGGTGGCTCGCCGTTTCAATCATGTTTGGCGACCAGTTGGCAGGGCGGAGAGACTGCGATTCGGGCTGACTACGGTGACCCTGCCGTGTGTCTGCTAGGCAAGCATTGGTCAAGTGGAAACAGCCCTGGGGTGGAGAATGACAGCCGCCACATGGCAATGGAACCAACATGTCTGCGAACGCATCCTCGGTGACCTAGAAGGATGCGGGCGTCGCTCAAGAACGAAGATGGCAGCGCCGTAATGCATGTGTCGACGCCTCCGCCGTAGGTCTGTAAGCAGTTTCAACTTGGATGATATGACGTCTTTCCAACCTCCCTGGGATGACGTAACACAGCCTCACGAGAACTGGGCTCTATACAGTTGACAGTCCAGTTGTCTGCGCTGTGAGCTGCTGCACAGGGAACATCGAATACTACATCCAGTCAAACTCGCTGGAATCAACGCGGTCCTACCCGTACTTGCTGCTTCTTTGATCCCACCAATACCGCCTACTTGTCGCCTTCTAGAAGACGTACAGCGGCACACTGGGTCAGGCTCAGCCGTGCTTGCAGCCCATCTCTCCACTTTGTCCAAGATATATCCTCGCTCCCTGCGCGCACTGCTATCGTCGACTTTTGCAATATTTTCTGCGCACTTCGCATCCAACGCTCCTGCATGACACCACAGCAATAGCATTCGCGCCAGCCAGCGCTGCACCTCACCGTAGCTCGTTCCGTCGACACGCGATTCGGTATCCTGACAGCGTCATCACACTAGCGCAATGGCCTCCTACGACAACCACGCCGATGCTCATCATGCATCCTACCCACCGACCTACGATCACAGTCATGTGCCTGCCAACCACGACTATGACTCGCAGTACCGCCCAGCTGTTCGTGGCAGATCGCGCGCACCGTCCAGCGTCGGTTCTGACAGGCACGCCCCGCCCTCTCAGCAACCGCTCAAGAATGCAATTGGAAATGCCTTCGAGAAGTCGGATGCAGCACGGGTCGTGGACCCAAACCTGATTGCCCAGATCACCGAGCAAGTTAAGAAGTCGGTGCTCGAGGAAATCAAGATGAGTGTTGCAGCCAGTGTGACACAAGCGCAGCCTGCTGCGCAGCCTTATGTACCACCTTCGCCCGCCTCGACCACTGCCTCGGTCCCAACCCGCGATGTCTACACCCCTCCATCACCAAAGCGTACTGAGCATTCAGCCCACGCCTCTCCAAGTCCAGATCCCCTAGCTCGTGACCCTCTTCTTGACGGGAACCACGATACACCGACTCCGCGCAACGAAAGGAGCGCACCTGTCGACATTCCAACCGAGCGACCCGTACGGCCTGCACCCGCAGTGAGGATGATGACGGAAGACTATACGCCGATCGAGAAGATGTGGCAGAGGCTGTTCGATACTGACGGCCAGCCCCTGCCACGCCTAGGAGAATTCTTGCGGGGTCTAGCCTTGCATCTTGTAAGTTGCACTACCCCATCGTGATTGCGTGATTGCTCGATTGCTAACTAGTACTTAGGTGGAAGATTATGAGCCCAAGCGCAGTCTGGTTATCACCCCCGCAAAGATGCTCAAATTCTACGAGGAGGTGAAGCTTCCAGACGAGACATATCCATGGCAAGGCAAGTCTAGACTCTCTTCAGGAACTGCGATCCCGACTAACAATCTGTAGCAATTTTTGGGACGCTCTCGTACTCCTCACTGTCAAAGGTGTATCGCGACATGCGATGCCAGCATCACCTCGTACAAGAACACCCCGCAGAACAGCCTCACATTCCCGCTCTTACCCCTGAAGGCTTCCAGGAATGGATGACGGCGATGATACAAGCCTATCCCGACGTGGAGTATCGACGCATCTCAAAAGCCGTACTGGACATGCCGATCAGCAACGCAGATGACCGTAAAGAACGTTTCCCCAAAGAACTACCGCGACGAATGTTCCCTTTTGTCGAGAACCTGCACGCGCAGCAGCGATGCGCCGCAGCACTCTCCTCAGAGGGCGTCGGTCCGCTGCGCAGAGCTCCAACGTTCCCTCCCCCACCACCAAAGGCCCAACCTACCAGTACGAACACAGAACGGGAGCGCAACCCGTACGCGTCACAGCCAGAGGCAAGAAGCTTCTCCGAGGATGAGATTATTGAACCATCACCCTCAGTACCAATTGAGCGGCAGCGGAAGCCATATGCAGCGACTCCTGGTGGCGGCAAGCTGTATGAGGAAGACCTCAATCGGAGCGCTACTGCCGATGCAGCTACACAGGATCAACGCAAGCGGAGACAGTCTACAGCAGGTCAAGGACCGTTCGCTCCGCCACCAGCTGAGCCCTACGGCGAGCCTCAGCCTCGAGGTGGACAGCAATCAAACTCACGGAGAACTAGAAGCCCTAGTTTCTCCAACCACGGCACTCAATCTGATCCAGCGGTACGAGATATTCCCGGGAGCTATTATGCCTCCAACATTCACAACTACGACGATGATGCCCGCCGATATGGCAAAGAGACCGACAGCAAGAGGCGTGATCAGCATCGTCGAAGTACTGCAGGTACAGATAGCTCATACGACTCGCAATCCCGTTCGGTTTACGAAGACGACGAATTCCGAAGCCGACACGGTAGCAGCGGCTACGACAATAGGGGCTACGATTCGCGCCGCTATTAGCAGACGCATTGTACTATAGCTAGCATGGACGATAGTCACGACTTTATGATTTCTTATTGGAATACCCCCGTCGCTTAGATGGAAGGCTCTCATTTGTATATTGAACTAGTTTTATACCAATGTTGGATCGGTTTTCGGTTGTGCATGCCTTGCTGCTTCGGCTGAGATGGATGTTCGCTGGATGTCGGCACTACCTATTCGGCAATGAACGTTTACCCATGTTCCTCACCGTAGTTCAGAATACTTGTATCATAAGAATATTTGATTGAGAATCATGACTCCTTTTGCACAGATTTGGATGGTGCAAACCCGTGACCTCGGGACGCGCTGGCGCCAAGCCACTTTACGCGCTACTCAGACATTCGCGTCGAACGCGTTCAGACTAAGGAACATTGAAAGTGTACAGCTACACGACACGACATATACTCACAACACATCACAATGGCGTTACTCGTAGACAAACACCGGCCGCGCAACCTCGAAGCTCTGAGCTATCATCCAGAGCTTTCAGATCGTCTACGAGCTCTTGTAAGTCCAACCTAACTACACACTCGCCGCTAGATACAGCCCACTAACTCAAGATGTCTTCCAGGCACAAAGTGGAGACTTCCCACACCTTCTCGTCTACGGACCGTCAGGTGCTGGCAAAAAGACTCGTATTGTTGCAACCCTCAAAGAACTCTATGGCCCCGGTGTCGAGAAGATCAAGATCGATGCGCGCGTCTTCCAAACGACCTCAAACCGCAAGCTCGAGTTCAACATAGTAGCATCCGTATACCACCTCGAAATCACGCCTTCAGATGTTGGAAATTACGACAGAGTAGTTGTGCAAGACTTGCTCAAGGAAGTCGCACAGACACAACAAGTCGATCTGGGCGCAAAGCAGCGCTTCAAGGTTGTGGTGATCAATGAGGCTGACCACTTGACGCGTGACGCACAGGCGGCGCTGAGACGGACGATGGAGAAGTACAGTCCGAATTTGAGGTTGATTCTCCTGGCGAATTCAACGAGCAACATCATTGCGCCAATCCGGAGTAGAACACTACTCGTGAGAGTCGCAGCGCCCACAGAGCCAGAGATTTGCTCAGTGCTGAAGAATGTGGGCAAGAAGGAGGGATGGAAGGAGGTGGAGAGTCTGAATCAACGGATAGCCAAAGACAGCGGGAGGAATCTAAGGAAGGCATTGTTGATGTTCGAGGCCGTTCACGCTCAAAAGTATGTCTTCAGCATTCGCCGGCATGGTTATCTCGAGAAGACGGCCACTAACAAGTAGCAGTGAGAAAATCACAGACACCACACATATCCCACCGCCCGACTGGGAAGCTCTTATTGAGCAAATCGCCCGTCAAATCGTCGAAGAACGAAGCCCGCAACGTCTGCTACAAGTTCGCGCATCGCTTTACGATCTCCTCTCGCATTGTATCGACTCCACAACGATCATCAAGACGCTCACGTGGAAATTGATACCCAAGACCGATGATGCGCTGAAGCCAGAGGTAATCAAGTGGGCGGCTTTCTACGAACACAGGTGTAAGATGGGAAGCAAGCAAATCTTCCACTTGGAAGCCTTTGTTGCAAAGTACATGAGGTTATACGAGAGGTACGTCGGCATGGAATGTGGATTCCGAGTGAGAGCTAACATTGCTGCAGTTATTCTATGGGCATCGACTTTGATTCAGCTTAGGCAGCTTGTAGCGCTGGAGTTTCGTGTACAAGGGATTCGTACAATGTGATCGTGTATCCTGTCAAGCAGGCACGGAGTAATAACAAGCATCATAGCTTACGAAAAGAAAAGGCGTTGAGGGAAAGTTCGTTGAGCGCGCCCGCATTCTGCATTATGGGCATTACGTCATAAACATGAAGCTTACCTCGAGCACCAGTCGTAGCTCCCAATACCACAACCACTTCTTCAAAACACCTTCCAAGGTTCCCTAACACTGCAATTCCTGTCAATTTCTTCGAACAACGTCCAATCCTTCACGCAATCTCCCTCCACTTCACTATGTCGGACAAACTAATGGACACCGAGCCCGGCGGCGAACAAACCCAGTACGAAGGCACACACACTTTCGTCGAACCGCACAACAAACAGACTGGCCAGCTAGGCGGTATGAACCCTTCGTCCCATTCTACAGTATAACAGCTAAATCCTGCAGACCCTTCAACAGGAATCTCCACCCAACCCCCAAAAGCCTCCGTCGACGAGCCAAACACCCAAGGCGTCACCAAAGCCGACAAGATTCGATACGGACAGAGCATCCAAGAGGGCGGCATGGGAGGTAAAACGACGAGCTCAACGGGCGAGGCGAGTTCCGAGGGAGGATTTGGTGGCACCAAGGCGATCAGTGAGGACACAGATGGATTTAGGAAGGAGAGGAGAGAGCAGGGGTATGGAAGTGGGAAGGACATGGACCGGAACATTGGTGCATAGGAGATGCAAGAGGGGTAGAAAGAGGATGAAGTAAAGCGTGGGGAGTATGTACACTAGTATACAACAAAACCGAGGTTGAGCCTTGCGCCGCCATTCTATCGTGTCTTGAACGCCATCGCTATGCAAAAGAGTCGGGACATCGCTGTACAAGAAACAAAGAGCAGAGACGGGGTGTCGTGTCGTGCCAAACATGTGTAAATCACCGGTTCATCGCCTCATCAGCCCTCAGTTCCGCCTTGGCTAACCGTCTCGCCAACGCCCTCTCCCTCGCCACAAGATCTCCCAATCCCTCACTCTTCTTCCCAAGCTCCACGCCCCTCGCGCCTCCCCCTCCCCACGCACCCAATCCCCAAACGCCGCGGTTCTCCAAGCCCTTGCTGACAATACTGCCCGGCCCATGTCCGTACATGCTGACCCTCTGAACCTTGCGCAGTTTCTGGAGGCCGTAGGCAGCGACGATGACGCCGAAGACGGTGCACCAGGCGCTGATGCCGAAGAAGCCGAGGTCGCTTTCTTCGATGAAGTTTTTCAAGTTCATGCCGTAGAGGGCGGCGACAAAGGTGCCTGCTGTGATGGCGAGGGTCGCGACGGAGAATTTGAGGTCCAGGAGCATGAGGGAATTGCGGTTTGCGTCGAGGATGGCTTTGACGCTGTGGGGCTGTTAGTGATGGTTGTGGGAAATGTGTTGAGGGTGAGTATTTACATTTCTTCAGTGTTGCGGATACTAGAGACCAAATTCTCTGCTGCTTGGACGATTTCGTCGGCAACTTTGTGGTAGGATTCAAGCAGCATTTCGACTTCGGTGTGGTCGTCGTCTTCGCGGGTCTTGCCTTCGGCTTTTTCGGTAAGGTACATGGCGGACAAGTCGTCGTCGGCTTCGAGGAGTTCTTCCAGCGCGTTACGCACGAGACGGGCCTTTTGCTCGAAGCTACCCAGTTTCTTGCTGTAGATGAGCAGGTAGCGGAGCTTGTCTCTGTCGATGTCTTCTTCAAGGTCTCGCAGGACTCGCACCACGGGCTCGCTGACACCTTCGAATTCCTTTTCTAAGCTCAATGTGACGGATATGAGGACGGCTTCGAGGGCGCGGAATTCGTATGCGAGTGTGCCGTTGGCGGGGGTTTCTTTTTGTCGGAGTTTGAGATCGAGATCGTACATAAAAACTGACTGAGACTTTGAGTCTGTTGTTCCGTATGCATCGAACACAAGCACTTGGTTGTGCTTCAGCAATACCCTCAAGTTCAACAAGTTGATCAGAATGGCACTTGGTCGAACCAGAATATGTGGTAGCAGACTCGAATCGATCTTCCGCAGATCTCGTGGGAGCAGACCGTACTTGGCAATCAATTCGCTCTTCTTGAATTCTCCGCTGACCAGTGTAACATTCCCGTGTTCATCAAGTTCCGTACATCGCATCTTGAGCTCGTTTGCAGGCCGCATTATCCGTCCGAGACTGCTGCCGAAGCCTGTGGACCCCGGTGTGTCCTCTGTCGGCGGCGAGGGAGCTTGCAACTGGGCTAGCTTTCGTCTACGTGCGGATTTGAAAATGTCCCAGACATTTTGCGGTCGGCTCGAGGAGAATGCACGGCAGCCGAAGGTGGAGTCCGCTATTCTATTCCATGCTTGCACTGTGCTTCGACTTTGTAGTGTACTATCGAGGGTAGGTTGCAGTGCTCTGCATTGTTGTGGGAATTGTCGGCTAGCAGGTCTTGCTATCTGAGCGGTGCTCAAATGTCTTCCTCGGACCCTCTGTCCATCCTGGCTATCCCTAGCACTTGTAGTGTATGTGCATCTTTGTCTCTTCAGTCCCGCGCATTGTGCTGCTGGCTGTTCGAAGGCATTCTTGACTTGAGCTCGAAGAAAGCTCAATACCGCAGGCGACGGGGCTCGAAGCGCTGTAAGCTTCATTACTTGTTCGTCGCAGAAGAAGTACGTATACGCGGTAAATCCATACGGTCGTTTGTTCGAATTTGTTACTCGGCCTGAGCATGGACGTCATGGGCGTCCGCGATCATGGAAAATCGATTCTGCGCTAGTGACGTCACGTGCTCCTGTGTTCCCACTGCACTGTTGATGGATGCATCTTACAGCACCCCTCTTTTCATCAGTAACAAGTCGGTGGCATGTCTGTCTCTCCGTACAATGCACTCATACGCACGCACCATATTACATCCCGAAAGAAGGTCGCCAAATTACGGCAAGCTGCTGCTAATTACAACGTCTACGCGTTGCTTCGCTATGGAGGCTGTCCAGGCATCATGTACTGCCAAGGTACTGAATCAGGAGTGAAAGACTGGGTGTCTACAGTGCAGAGGCTGCGCTACAAGGACTTCCAATTGGTGAAGAAGCCCGCGGAGAAACTGCTTGATGATGATAGTAAGCAAGAGCAAAAGGTTCCTTACGGCAAGCTGGAAGAAATCGACACTGTCAAAGAGTATGGCGCCACGATGGAAGCCCTAGGCGTCCGGAGATGGTGGAGAATGGGAATGGGCTATCTGGGTGAGATATGAATTGCAAGCCTGACGCTGCTTCCTATCATACTTTCTGTGCCAGAACGCGCCTTCAGCAATAACCTACAGCTGCGCCTGCAACCGGCTTGTCCTGCGATCCCATCTCTACTGCTGAACTCGTCCATCTTTTTTCTCACGATACTGTATTCCACTACACATCGTCATATGGATATTGTCATATTCGGTACTTGGTCCTCTCAAACCTTTCAACATGGCTACAAACTATATGAGCGTTTCCGGACTATATTCGGATGCGATAATGGACCTCAACATTTTCTACCAGCCGCTTCGACCGAGCACCCCCATGCAATTTATGGACCGGGAGGCTCCTAACAACGATGTGAAGTGGTTCATCCACGTCAGTGACGACGGTACATCAGACGGCGAACGCGTTTACCAAGTCTCGAAACACTTCATAAGCCATCAGAGCCCTCTCTGGGATGCAGCAGTGGCTCAAAATGCACACCGTGTCGAAGACGTGTACCATTACACGCACGAAGTCCAAGTCATGTTCACGAACGACGATCACAGGGCGATTTGTTTGATCCTATGCATTATGCATCAGAACCTTCATTCTGTACCAGGATTGCTTACTTTGGACGAGCTGAAGAACCTGGCTGAAACCACTGCGAAATACGATCTCATACCCTTGGTTGATCGCTTCCTAGATCATTGGCTCAGCATCTACCGCGGGCCCTTCTACGAACCTGAGCATGAAGACTGGCTGGCTGTAGCTTACCATTTCGGCAACGACGTAATGTATCTGGCAATCGCGAAATATCTTGCATTCCAGAGCCAAGTCGACGAAGGAGGAGTTCTCCTGGTCCCCGAAACAGGTCGACCTCTTCAGAATATTTCCATACCTCATGCGCATTGTGAGTCACTCGGATCTCTTATCCCCGGGGCCAAAGACTGACCGTGCGGCACAGCTTGTATTTCTACTGCTCGAGAGCAAGCGCTATCCCAGCTCCTCGACGTCGTCCGCGATGTGATCGACGAGCCCTGTTGCGTACCGCACATTGACAACCCAGCCCGGAACATCCACGCCTTAGAGTAGTACCTGCTGCAACACGGTCTGTATCCCAAGGGAGACCTTCGACGTACCAGACTCTCCGTTCTTGAAGTCCTGCGCCTCCTCATTGACGACGAGACAGCTCAATACACGAGCTCCCTTGATCTCAATAATCACTTTGCCGGTTGCAACGTGCGTACACGCCTGCGAGATTAGGCACTGAAGGTGGATATGCACCTGTCATGGGCGGCTGATGTTACAATCGTGACCCAGATAGGCAAAAATGCTGGTCAGTGCCACGGTTTCTTGCACGATGTGCTCGGCCCTTATACTGATAGATCGTAGCCAAAAGAGGGCGTTGCTTGCATCCCAAGAGTCGTGGTGTTCGACTGATGCCTCGCGACTGGAGGAATGAGCGGGAAATACACCCTGATCGATCCTGAGTAGAGGTTCTATCTCGCAGTCGGAGGACGTCAAGTTTTGTGAGGTATGCGGATGCGGTCAAAATCTGGTTTCCGCAGCAGGGTGGAGCACTGGCATCGTCAAACGCAATGGCATTGGTCATAAAGACGTTGGCACATGTCTAAGAGTCGGGTATAATGTACAATCCAAAGCCATTCATACAAATTCGCACACGTTCTCGTTCCCACTTACCCGGCAACAGGAGTCAAATGACCGTCCTTGTCGTACTTGGCTTTGAAAAACGTATAACTCAACGTCACGGTCTCGATCCCCTTCATATTCGGATCCATGACAAACTCGGGATCAATGTAAAAGAACACAGGCATGTCCACCGTCTCGCCCGCATTCAGGCGTTGCTCCTCAAAGCAGAAGCACTGGATCTTGCTGAAATACGGCGCCACTTGACCCGGCGTGACGCTGTACGTCGCTACGCCAATGATATCTTCGCTGGACTTGTTCGTTGCGGTGTAGAAAGCGAGCGCCGTTTCGCCAGGTAGGACGCGGACTTCGCGCTGCTGCGGGACGAATTTCCACGGGAGGACGTCTGATACAGAGCCATTGAATGTTATGCGCAGACGCGGGTGGTTTTCAACAGGGCGCAGGCGCTCAGAGGGATCGCGGGTGTCGTCGCCATGGGCGGCGGATTTGATGGGTTGCCCGCCCCAGCCAGTTTGTTGACATATCTACAAGAATGATTTATCAGAACAGCCAGAAGGAAGGTGGGAGTAAAAGTACCATTTTGTACATGGGCACCGAGCCGTAGGTTATTGCGACGAATCCTACTATCACACTAAAGACGTAGTTCCTTAACCCCGTCAGTGCCCGTATTCGTGTACATGCTCAGACCAGACATACATGACCGTCCTGTTCTTCTGCTTGTATCTCGCATGCATCTGGTCCATGCGCGGTACATGGCCCTGCCGGGTCTCTGCCGCCGTGTTGAGCCATCTTCGTGCTGGCGTGAAGGGCGCATTGCGGGTCCGCGGTAACCGTGCCAGTGATCGCGAGCACGACGTACACGTCCAGGGCTGGAATGCGCGGAGCGTTTGCGTTCGTAGGGGCGAGGCGAGAGACATTGTTGGTGGTTCAGCGAATGATTGGCAGAGGAAAGTTTGGTGGAGTGATGAGGGCATCGATGTTTCGCCGCGGGAAACTGCCGTTTTGGGACGGCGCGCGAGAGCTGTGATATTTTCTGAGCACGGCGACTTGGACGTTTACTTCGCGTTTTCTTCCGTTTTATTCGACTGGACCTTGCAGCATCTGCACTGAGTATAGCCTGTATTTCATCATACCTCAGCAATGCCAGACCCCCTCTGCGGCGTCTGCGCCGCCGAGCCCAAGAAATACAAATGTCCAACCTGCGCCCTCCCATAGTACAGTTTGCCCTACTCCTCCACTACCACTCAACTAACGCAATCACAGCTGCTCCTTACCTTGCTTCAAGCTGCACAAGACTACACACCCCGAACCCTCAGCCTCCCCCGCACAAACTCCCGCACAAACTCCCGCCGACATCTCCATACCACAACCACCTCCCCCAGCCCCCATACCGCGCTACCTCAAGAAGAAAACAGACTTCTCCGCCCTCGCAACGAGCCCCAAGTTCCAGGACTTGCTCAAGACATACCCTGCGCTTTTGCCTACGCTTCAGCGCGTCTATGCGGCGACTATCGAGCCGGATCCCGAGGACGAGATGCGTCGGCGCAGAGGCGGGTCGAGGGGGCGCGGGTCGAGGGGGCGGGGAAGGGGGAGAGGACCGGGTGGATTCGATGAGAGGGAGGGGAGGTGGACGCAGAAGAAGGGGGATGCG
>Ga0265780_10000511_pt1 | contig 60094 bp, 52 predicted proteins | sample P1T30metagenome_FD_192432 | JGI IMG/M metagenome (GOLD analysis project Ga0265780, IMG submission 192432) | Plant litter microbial communities from East Loma Ridge, Irvine, California - P1 T30 | ecosystem: Environmental > Terrestrial > Plant litter > Unclassified | place: USA: California... | reverse complement strand
GTGGAGACGGGCTCGAAGATTGTTGTTGTGGAGGGGTGGCGGGCGGCTTGGAGCTAGGTGCGGAGGGCTGGAGAGGACCAGTTTGCGTCTGCGACGAAGATGCTGGGTCGGTGTGGTGAGTTGTGGAAAAGTGATGTGGCAAGGTCGCTGATGGTTGGCTGCGGGATGGCTTCGAGTATGGACATGTCTGCCATGGCGAGAGAGAGATCCTTGTTCGCATTGTTGACCGCGACATATTGTGCAGTTCTTGCAGGCTTGGGAAGGGTTTTGATACCAGCCGTAGACATGCCTTCTTCCTCCAACTGGCTGAGAGCAGCCCGACCACTTAAGTCTTCACCTACTGCGCTATGCAGATGAACAGAACCACCAAGCAGATGAGCAGCTTTCGCGATATTGTGGGCTACACCTCCGAGACTCTGGTTGATGGCTGCCGGGTTTGAAGTATGAGGCAAGGGTTCAATCTGAGACGTGCTCGTGGTGAACGGGGCGTAGTCACATGAGAAATCTACTGCAAGCGCGCCAGCAACAACTATGTCGGCCATAGCTGAAGACTTTGTCGAAGAGGAGATAGAAGTAGCTGGTATAGAGGGCGGTTCAGAGACAATCGATGATGCATCACTCGTATCGTTCCCCACAGCGGCAACAGGGTTTGAAAACGTAGGAGTAAAGTAGGAGCTTGCACTATATACTTACATCAGCGCCAGTCCTACGTAAGCATCAAAGGTGCTGGCTCACCCTTGGGCTTCTTCCTGCTTGGACTCCAGGGTGGCTAGCTCACGAGCTATGATGGCCGCGCGCTTGACGTTTGACTCGATCAAAGCTCGATTTGCTGGGATGCTCTTACCCTTGGTAAGCTCTTTAATCTTGTTTAGCACGAACGGCGTGTTGTCTTTGCCGGACGCATTTGAGGCATCAGCTTGTCGCAATGCTTCCGCAATGACAATATCCATGTCCTCTTTGGGAATCGCATGTTCAATGGGCACAGGGTTGGCAAAGAGCAGGCCAGATTGAATCTGCAGCATATGCTGCGCGTCTATACGGAGTCAGCATTCTGGACATGATGGACAGAGGTAGCACATACGTATAATCGCGGCCGCCTCGATCTCATCTGTGATTGTGGTAGGACTTTTCACGCCACTGTCTCTCGACCAGAAAGCTGGAAAGTCGACCTTGCCTTCGCGGCCATCAGCAAAAGTCCCTACACCTACACCTTCAGTCTCGAGGTATTCGAGTGTTCTAGGAATATCGAGGAAACTCTTGCAGCCGCTGGAAACGACCGTCACTGGTGTTCTGCCCAACTCGGTAAGGTCTGCAGAGATATCCATGCTCGACTCCGCGCCCCGATGAACGCCACCAAGTCCACCCGTACCGAAGATTTTGATACCAGCTAATTGTGCTAGCAGCATAGTACTGGCGATTGTGGTACCTCCATTGAACAGCTTGCCAGTCAATCGCAGGCCACCAACGTAGCTCAAGTCTCGCCGCGAAAGCTTCAATGTAGTCGCCTGCCCAGCAGATGAAGCCAGCCTGATCAATTCTTCTGGGCTCAGGCCGACGCGTGCTATACCGTCTATGATGCCAATGGTCGCGGGTACTCCGCCATTGGTGCGAACGACGCTCTCGAGGAGGGATGCGAGTGCTACATTCTCGGGGTACGGGAAGCCTGGTATACCAATTAGCTTGTAGGTCACATGACGAGGTTGCAGTGAAAGCACCATGAGTGTATATCGTCGTCTCAAGCGCGACGACGGGCTTCTTGGAGTGCAGAGCCTCGCGCACCTCCTCCGAGACGCGGAAGAAGCCATTGTTGGTCAGGTGACGCCTCCCATACGTTGAAACTGGACTGAGGAGCTTCGAAGGCACCCGCGGCCTCCCAATGGCTCTAGCAAGTAGTCTCATGATTGCGTGTGAGTGGTAGGCGGGGAGTTGTGGAGGGGTGAAGCTTGAGCCGCAAACCAATGCCAAGCACGGAGGTGCCCCAGAACTCCGACGAAAGAAGACACGACGCAATACGCGGCGCATGCGCATCAGACCAACAACATCACCACTCGCCTTCTCCCGCCTTCTTCGCCTCACACATGACCGGGTAACGTGACTGCTGCCCAAAAATGAGGTCGACCAGCTTCGTCGCCAGCTGCCTGGCCGCCGTCTCGAGCTTCGCATGCGCCGAGCTCAACCACTCCAAGCCATTGCTCTCCAAGCAGGTGCTACCGAGCACCTTCACCCCTCCGCCGGTGTTCAAGAACAACAACCTGGTCCGGAACATCAATCTCGACAAGTCGTACCCGCGCGAAACCATCAACATCGTAATCCAGAATGTCGACGCGAAACCCCAATCCGAGTACTATCTGCCATTCGAGTCGAGCTTGCTGGCGAACATTGGCGGATTCGAAGTAAGAGATAAGAAGGACGCCAGCAAGGGCACCTTTGAGGTCGAGGTTGTGGGATTTGATGCGGAAAGGTAGCTCTCTCTGCCCAATTGATGTATCAGGTCATGTCAGACTAACACACCGCCAGCTCCACCGAGTTCTACAAGATCCAGCTCCCAGAGCCCCTCGCACCCCAGGCGCAGCAGACCATCAGCATCACCTACGCCGTCCTCTCCTCCCTCCAGCCCGTGCCCGCCCAAATCGCGCAGACGGACAAGCAGTACCTGCAATACACCTTCAGCGCGTACACGCCATCCGCCTACCTCACCGAGAAGCAGCGCACCAAGCTCAAGTTCCCCTCCAGCGATGTGCCCGACTACACGTCCCTGCCTGCCGAGCTCAACGAGGAGCAAAAGGCCGACCCGCAGAAGCAGGGCTCGTCCTTCACATACGGCCAGTACACCAACGTGCCAGCCGGCGCACAGCAGCCCGTAAGCGTGCGCTACGAGTTCACCAAGCCCGTCACCCACGCCACCCTGCTGGAGCGCGACCTCGAGGTTTCGCACTGGGGCGGCAACCTGGCCTCCGAGGAGCGCTACTGGCTTGTCAACCAGGGCGCCGGCCTCAAAAACCACTTCTCGCGTGTCGAGTGGCAGAAGCAGTCGTACATGAACCCACCCACCTCTGCGCTCAGGGGCCTCAGCTTCTTCCTGCGCCCCGGTGCCATGGACCCGTACTTCACCGACGACATTGGCAACGTCTCCACCTCCAAGTTCCGCTCGGGCGACAAGGAAGCACTGCTTGAGCTGAAGCCCAGATACCCTGTATTTGGCCAGTGGAAGTACAGCTTCCGCGTCGGCTGGAACGCCGAGCTGGCCACTTACCTGCGCAAGCTCTCCGCTGGCGACACCTATGCGCTCAGGGTCCCCTTCCTCGAGGGCCCCCGCGCCAATGAAGGCGTCTCGTACGCTCGCGTCAACCTCCGCGTCATCCTCCCCGAGGGCGCTACCAACGTCAAGTTCCAGACCACCGTGCCCATCGTCAGCAACTCGACGAGCCTCCACAGGACCTTCATGGACACGCTTGGCCGTACCTCGCTCGAGCTGACTGCTATCAACGTGGCCGACGACTTTAGGGATCGCGATCTCGTTGTGACGTACGACTACCCCTGGACTGCGGGCTACAGGAAGCCGATTGTCATCACGCTCGGCATGTTTGCGCTGTTCTCGGCCATTTGGGTATTGGGCAGCATTGACACGAGCATTGGAAAGAGCAAGAAAGCGTAGACGATGGATGTATAGTACGTTTTGGCAAGACGGGACAGTTTTGGGAGGGGAAGCGAATCGTGTTGGAGTCACGGATCTGATTCAGAGCGCAATGTTTGTTGGCAGCAAAAAGAACATTTATGTGTAGAACAATATCAAGGCATTTCAATTTCCATCTCCGTCTCTACTATCTCTCTCGGGTATCAATCTAAACTCACCACTCCACCCCTTAAAAAGGATCCCGCCTCCCCTTAACACGACTAACATGCCTCACCACAACCTTCACCCCCTCTCCGCATCCCAACCTCCCCACCTCCCTCTTCACCCCCTGCGCAATCCTCTCCCCAATCGCCACACTCCGATGCGTCCCCGCATGGCAACACACACTCATACTCACCTCCCTGACGCCCCTCTGCCCACACCTCAGCAGATCCTGAACACTCTCCCCCACCGCCTTCCGCGCCTGCCTATCGCGCATCACAACATCCTGGACCACCGGCGAAATGCCCGAGAACTCACGACACAGCGCCGGACCAGGCGGCACGAAGCCACATGCATCGACGGTGTACAAATGCGGAATCGGCGGGTCGCGCGCGGGCAGTTGCGTATGCAGCAAGCGGCGCACGGCATCAGGGCGGTTGGGGATGGCATGCGCCGCGAAAGTGACAATGTAGACAGTGGGGAGCGAGGGGGTGGGATTATCATTGCGCAAGATGGAGCGCGGGACGAGCTGCTTCGAGGGCTGGCGGGGCGGCAGGGATTCACACGCGCCGTCGCCGTTGCCGCTCTTGGGGTGGAAGTGCACGTGGCGGTTGGCGCGCGCGCATGCGGCGCTGAGGTGGGCGATGCAGGTGCCGGCGTGCTCGATGTCGCGGCGGATGAGGCGCGTGGATTGGAGGGCGGTGGCGGCGGTGTATGGTGGGGATGGCGGTTGGGGAGCACAGGTGGTGGTGGTGCTTGGGGGTTGTAGCAGGTGGCATGAGAAAGCACAGGGGCGGGTGATGGGGTAGAATGGACAGCTTGGGTGATGGGACATGATTGTTGTAGCACGCGGCTCACTGGGCGAGGTCACTGGCTGTGTGTCGTGGATATTGCGTGTCTTTCAAATGAGTGACTGGTGTGGTGCAGAGGTTCGAGGATCCAGGACTGAAGAATTGATGAGTAGTTGAAGTTAAGGAGGATGGAAGATGGGGGTGACAGGCTTCACTCCGAGTCGCGGTAAATAGTGCCGTATCACATGGCGTGGTACACTCGTGAAGGTCATAGGCAATCATTCCTCGTGGAGCCATCGTGGTACGGTGTTGTGTCTGCGTCACCTTGGTGAGGGCGCCATGTGGCCGCGCCTTCTTGACGGTTGGAAGCGGCAACAGCATCTTGCAAGAACAAAGAAAAGAGAGAGTTGAGATTGGAATTGGAATTGGAATTGGACTGAGAGAGTTGAGGAAGGGATGATGTTGGTTCTACTTGGAAGGTGCAGTGAGTGGTTGCTGTACTTCAGCTTCATGGACTAGGACGAAAACTACCAGAAATCCAAACACCGTCAATATGAACTCATTTTTATCATCACAGAAACGTGAGAACCGCCATACTGCTATGAGAAGCGGATTGAAGCGTGCTGATTCACGAGCTTGAACATGTCTAGAGGACGATGGAAAGAAACAACACCCTAATTGTGGCAGACTTGGTTGAAAAGATGCGTAATAGAAAACAATGACTGCTAGCAATGGAAGTTTACGTAACCCAACTCACTTCTACTCACCTCAAGACATGAAAGTGCGTACCTGTAGGTCTTATCTCCTTGGCATATCAGCGCTTGAAGCCGAAACGCGGACCACGAAACTTTGCTGCAACGCAACGCGCTTTTCTCCGAGGCCGCGACTGGGTATAGAGAAGCCCAATTAATATGCTTTCATATTCCGTCGAGGCAATGCCGGGCTTTTTCCATAATGCCTGTAAGAGCCACCTCGGGCACTTCACCATGTACCGGTGGAAGCCGGAGCATCGAGTCATAGCCCTGCTGACGGCTAAGCCATCGGCTTATTAAGGATCGATATGCTTCTGCTTTGCTGCCAGGGACGTGTGTCGCTGTGGAGCACATAATATTGAGTGGGAACAATGCTGGAGGTTTCTAGACCACATCGAAAGTATGATCAGACGCAAGGATGTATCGGGGATCAGGAACAGGTCTTCCCGCAGAATGCTCTACAGTTCGTATAAGTAAATCCATGCTCTTTACCTCGCTTGTTACATTTGTCATGCAATACGGTCCATGCTTACCGATTCGGCATCATACATCAAGATGTTCCTTAATAGTACCGGCTCAGCAGCTCATGGCATTAAGGGATGACGAGGCTATGCCCGGGGGTCTGCATGTGGACAAGGAGAGTTGCTTTTCGGAATCGCCTTCGCACCCAATGCGAAGAAGTTTTCCCCAATGTCGACATCCCGATACTCGGACCGCCAGCTAAGCGACCCCTGTTAGCACTTGTGATGGAGAGCGCTTTGCATAGGCGGAAATATGTGATTAACGTTAATCTTGTGAAGAAAGAGGCGATGGGTGAGCCCTGTAGGATCAGCTAGGTGTGGTTAAGAACCTAAACTCGACGACAATCAGATGCCTACCATAGCGCTTCGATGCGAGATCTCAGCCCAAGTCTGCGTTGTAAACTTTTTCCGAAACATGCGATACCGCGCGGGACTGTCGGCGATGATGAGGACCTCCCCCGACACACAAGGCCAACTCGGTCCTATTAATGCGTATACGGTATAGGTGTTTGAAGCAAGCAACCGAAAAAGACGTTGGAGTCGTTCAAGGATTGAGACGACGACGCGGCCAGAACACGGGTCATCGATTACCGATGCATGGAAATGGTCAATGCTGCCTGGGGGTCACCAATATCACAGCTTCGCATCACGTCCAGCCACCGCAATCCTTCTATTCCGGGCTGCACAGTTTCGAGATCGGGGTCCAGGGCTCTTTTACGCCACCGACTCATCGTTGCTGCATGCCCAAAGGCTTTGCGCACAGTTGGACGCCGGAGAATATCTCCTGGACGCACATCGCTCGCTGTGGAATGCGATGAGATGGTTGGCACGGTGCAACATGCAGGTGACGGCACGTTGGCATGCGACAAGCCCGATGTAAACGCGCCTCGTCGCAGCGTTGCACGTCTCGCGTCCCAGTCACTGGGTGGGCATGCATACTTGCCTTGGCTGCATGTCGCTCTACGGGTGGCGCCTCTAGCCGACGCGACACCTGTTTGATCGGTGAGGGACGAAGCGCGAGATTGGTAGATCAAGCGGAGGTGTGACACCCCACAGATCTGTGGTACGTTTGCTGTCAACGCTGTGGCCTTGATGATGGATGCTATTCGGTGAGGAATCGCGGGGCTGCAATCGTTGAGGTGTGACACGGCTAGGCCCAGGACATGACTTCTCATCCTAGGGTAGCTGCTCTCCCTGTGCAAGTCAGCGGTGCTTTTGGGTGAGGCGACGTCTGCAGTCAAGCGACGTGGCGGCGGCATCGAAAGCATAATGGGGCGTGCAAGCCGCGAAGACAGATCGTTGCATGAGGGATTATCGAATTCACCCACGTTCCGCTTTCACAGCATAGGTGACTGTCTCGACGAAGAATGTACAGAAGAGGTAACGGTGGGGTACAGCAGTCTTCAAATGGGGAAAGCCTAGGCCAGTATTGACACTAGGCAAGTATTTGCACTCGTAAAGGGTTCAACACCGCGCTTGGTCCGGTGAAGAGCTCTGTGGTTCTCGCACCGTTGACGGAACGTTCCTTACCATGCAATTAATGCATCTGATAAGTTCTGGCGCTATGAAGCAATCAGAAACCAAGATTCAGAGCTATTTGACGAAACACGTGGGGAATCGGCCCTGAGCAGGCCCCTGTCGTCCATGTGACGTGACGAGCAGAGGATCCTATACCGGACTCAACGACATTCGACATGTTCAGCATCCCGATGAGGAGATCCTGGTACTTCGTATGGAAAAGCGTTGAGAAATGCATGGCATCGAACCACATTGAACCTTGAGTAATTGTAGCAGACACGGTCTCGAAGTTGCCCGTGCTTGATGAAAGGGCACCCTAAAGCGAAATGGGGATTGCGACCTCAGAATATCGATCGCATTATTGATTGGGCATCAAGGGACTATCTCGGAGTTGCTACCGATGTCTGTTGATTCGCGAGGCGTTCCAGATTATCAATGGAGCGAATCCGATGACCGAACATAGCGCCGACGCTTCCGAGCGAAACTCTGTTTTACCTCGAAGCCCCGACGCACGATTGCGTGAATTCCATTTGGAGAAGTACATGCGCAACATGATCTGAAGGTTCTGTTATCTGATAGGCAGAAAGATGCACATCATTCTTTGTTGAACCGGAGAAGGTGCTTCCTTGCTATCTGATCGTCTGTGTGTGTTTCTGGAGTCGAGAGATGATACCCTGCCATTTTGGAGTCGGATTTGCCCATGCCCAGCCAACAGGATCGACGGCACAGTGACATTTCGGCAAAACGGACATATTGCCTAGATTTGTACTGTCTCATCAGAGGTGCACAGCTCTGTACTCGGGTCCGCGTTGGAGCACTGCAATCTAGTGGGATAAATCTATGCTTTAGACGCGGTGAAGCAAAAGCGGCTGCTTCTTCAGCCTCATTTTCCCCGGACAAGCCTAATCGCATGCTGTCGAAAGCCTCCTTGTAGTTTGATACACCCAAGCGTAACAATAAAGCTGGTCTACGTGCGTAGCGGTTTGTTCCAGGTACACCTGCTCACTTGAAGTGCATTGCTCGCTGATCTGAACCCCAGCTTCGCATAGCCGAGCTAGCGCGCCAGCCTGAACACGCGCGTGTGGCCCGGATCGTCTATTCTCCAGCTACTGAAACAAGCACGTGGAGAACATGATCGACCGCTTAGATTTAGGTTGGGCTCCGAGTTGGAGTAAGGTAATGAAAAAATGAGGCATCGTTGCATATGCATCAATTCGCGGTTGACATTGATGAAGGGGGATTCAGCGTCCCGGCCGTCGCGCCTTGCGGCAGCAAGGCGTTCAACGCTCTCGGGGCAATATTGGAGGCGGTATGTGTGTTAAAGTTTGCAACTTTCTGTCCTTGTGAATGATCCAAGTAGCTTGCTCGTTGACCGCCTTGATCCATGGCGACCAGGGATGTTTCGGGGCAAGTTCAGCAATGCCACAGTCTGGTTCGGAGCGGTGCGGTTACGGCACAAGCCTTGACTTCGGTAGTGCCGGTACACCGCTCCAATAGCATCCTGACATCACGGTATATCAGCTTTGTACGCCTGTCCAGGTTAAAACTTTGATTCAACAACCTTGTCGTTATGATGAACACCGAGACGCTCGAGCGCTCACTCGTAGCCAACCATGTACCTCTTTCTTTCATGCAAGACATATTGTCCACGGGAAACTCAGCTATGGCAGAAAAGGACTATGCTCACTAGCGTAGGTGTGGGCTTGCCCCAGACAAGAAAAAGGAAAACGATCCAAGCCGTAACCGAATACGGTGGTAGTCCATTATAGCGGACGAAAAAGAAACTGGAAATGAGAAAGCGAGTCCGCGCCACATTGCCGCAAACATGGAGCGGTAATCATCGGGTATAGAATATTGAGCAAATCGTAAGACTGCAAAACTGTGACAAAGGGCCCACCCATGCTGGCTTGCGCATGCGCAAATGATCTGACCGCCCATGGCGAATCAAATGTGATTCGGACGTGATAAAAATGTTTCAGCGCTTGCCGCCCGGTGATGATGATTGTGTATGAATATTGATGCAAATGCCCGAACCCAGCATGCGACAAAAAAATGAAGTCAAGGAAAATTTCCATACGCCGGATAGGTATACGGAAAGAAAAGGGTATACACAGATGCGCGCGTCGGCGTAAAGTCGATATTGCGGATAAAGCAATATTGATAGCTTAAAATTTCGGTAACTCGAGCTTCTCGCGTAGGTTTTTGAGGATATCAAGGTCGAGCTGGAGGATCGGAGAATTTGGCGCAGTTTCGCCAAGTGCCTCGATGGTACGTACAAATAGCGCATCGAGAGCGCGAGGTGTCAACGGAGTATCGGGGGGCAGGTGCTGATAGATGCTTGATTTGTAGACAGCTGCAAGAACAAGCATGTTTCCGAATTGGGCGTGCATGGTACCAAAAATGTTCGTTAGGACCAGACGTTCTGTACGTGTACTCTTGTAGTTTTCATAGCGGCTGCCTTCTGGTGCACCAATGCGGTCGAAGGCGATGGTACTTCGGATCGCGGCCTCGATACAGATGCATGCAAGCTTAATCATTTCTTTTTGATCCGCAGTCAAATCGACAATTTGCGCAGCCCTGGCCATACCTCCATTGACAGCCGGCGAGGTTTGGTGAGTCCAGGTGTGAGGTTGGCGGTGATGCGAGGGAGGCCACTCGGTCAAGACGGCAAGGCGCAAGTAGGGGCGTAGCATCATATAGAGACCACCATAGTATTTGGCGCGCAGTCGAGCATGATTCCGATCGGTCGAGGGAGGGTCGGTGTCGTGCCATTGCAGTTGGCCAAGCAGCATCGATTTCCAGCTGCGAAGCACTTCCATATGATAATTCACATTAACTGCAACAGCAGAGGCATCGTTCTCGTCAAAACTCCTGCTTTTACCTATGCTTGGTTAACGATGCCCAAAGTGACAGTATTCTAAAAATCTTACTTCCGTAGAGCTGGTTGTGTGCCTCGTTCATGATGACACGTAGATAAATTTGACTGGAGTATATCATTAATTCGATATCCCCGTTAGGCCGTGCCTGAGGTTCTGGCACGACCATAGACATGCCATCGATGGGAAAGCTTTCGCACACTCCCGCTGGATACATTATGAAGCTCTGATAGGTTGTCACGCTGCTCGTGGGCAGTGTGCTCATTTCGGCAACGATATCGCTTGTGTGTGTCAGCAGGAATTGACGGATTGAAAGGAACAGGAAGACCTACGATTCAAGTTGGAGGCAGGTCCAGTACACGAATAACACCAGGTCGAGCTTGTAACGTTCCTTAGGCGTCAAGACCTTGTTAGCTTCTCCACTAAGATACCATTCGCGCCGGAGCTTATGAAGGTCACTGACAAAGTTGTAAGCTCCAGGCCAAGAATTCAGAAAGTATGACGGCTTACGCTTTTAGCAAGACAATCGTGATCCTGCAGGCACTGTTTATCCAGCTCCAGCTCTCCAACACTCTTGCAAATTGGCTGATATACAAAGCTGCCAGAATAAAGGCTTGTGCATGAGCAATCGTCAGACCGCCGTGGTGGTTTCCAAGGATGTCTGTGGCGTAAGAGTAATACGCCATGCCTGGCATCAGGTCAATGTTCCTAGGGCGTGCGTCGTCGGCATCGCTGTGAAAGCTACCATCCCCCCATGGATGCTTCGGGTGAGGACTCTTGTCGCTTTCAGGACTCGGCAATGGCTCCTTTATGCTCTTGTACGAGCACACTTTTCCGAGTGCAAGGACCAAGAGGACTATTGCGTTGCGCAGCGAGCGCTCGATCGTCGCTTTAGGTTGGTGTTGATCGTTGAAGGCGCTGCTAGATCTTTTTCTCTTCATGCCCAGGCTGACATGATGCGTGGCTGGAGACGCGATGTTCGGGCCCTTGAAGTCAGGACTGTACTGTTCTTTGAACTCTCTGAACATCTTTTGGAGTTTGCTGCGATTGAAAAACGGGTGCAGATTGTGCATGTTCCTCTCGTAGGACTCCAATAGGTTATCCATAGTAGCGACACGGAAATCAGGGCGCCCATCTGGTCCAAGTCCTCCAGGATGTTCTTCTCCGTACGATTTGCCATTCATGGTGCGAGGGCTGGCTTTGTCTGGAGGCGGGTGACCCCATAGACCTTCTTTCCCTGTTGCTGGCGAAGACGCATCGGATTCGTTGCTACTCTCTGGACTGCCCGGACCCTGGGCTCCATCGTTAAGGTCTCGTCCTTCTCCGTAGCCCCACGGACGGAGAAGCCCTCTCTCTTGTTCCAATTGCATTGGGTAGTCCGAGACATTTCGCCCAGATTCTTTCAGTTTTACTAGATATTCCGATAACTTGTGCCAGTCTTCCATTGCAGGCCAATCCTCAAATAGCTTATGCGCAGGAGTAGTGTGGTCACTCTGAAGACCAGCTTTGTCTTGTAACCCGACATCCGTGGCACGGCTCATGTCGGTCCTCACACTGTCGGCTGGCGTTGCCGGCTGTTGAGATCCAATGAGGAGGGCTTCTTGTTTGATTGGCGTTGAAGCTTGCGCATGTCCCGGCGAATTGTAAGGAGCCATAGGCGACTCCATCTTCATGTTAACTCGAAGTGAGTGATTTCTGCCTTGCGCTGGGGTCGGCATTCTTGACGTGCTCTGATCCCTTGGCGGAACAGGAACTGTGTTTTCGGGCGAAGCCATGTTCGAGGTGTTCTCGAAGGGTCGGCGGGGTGGAAGTCTGCTCTCAACATCCTGTCGCCACGCACCAAACTCTCCAATGAAGTTGGTCAAGACGTCGGTCATGCTATTTACACTGTCTTGGAGTTGCATCATGCTTCTATCCTGTCTGAAGACTTGTCAGTACGAACGTTGCGGGTTAGTCATAGAACGTACTTTGGCGGGGGAACATCTTTGTACTGGCAATCAAAGTTGTTCTCTCTGCAAAACTGACAAGGTCGTGCTTCATCACACTTCTGCTTGCGCGCACGGCAGTGGTTGCATGCCTGAGTGGCTCGGACCTGTTTTCTGCGTACTTGGGCCTGCTGCGCTGAATACTGGCCTAGGTAAGGACTCGGGGCTCCATAGGGGGCAGGCTGACCGTACGGTTGGCCAGGCGGGGGTTGCGCATGGTAAGCTACATCGTTTGGATGAGGAGGGCTGATTGTAGGATTGTATCCGCTGGAGACGCTGCCGTTGGAACGGTGGTCCTGGTTCACTGACCAGGGAGTCGGATGGCTGCCATGCTCCATGTTTGGGTGAGGTTTGACGTCGACGGGTTCCGGTGCTGTAGCAGATTGAGGAGTGGGAGGCGGGCGGTAAGTGGAAATGCTGTCTTGGGGGACACCAGATGTCACGGGAGAAGGACCGGAGACGCCATGAGAACGCTGACCAGGCGACGGGATGTTCCTAGGATCCGCAAATGCGCGGATGTCAGACGGCGGGAGCGACGGTGAAGGTTGATGTCCAGGATAGGATGGCTGGCCTGGAGACGGATACGGCTGTGATGGTGGTGGCAGACTATGGGTGGGGTATTGGCGAGACACTGGAGACGGGACCTGTACGGGGACGGAGTGGGAGTGAGGTCGAGAATGAGGTGGCAGAGGTGGCGGTGGGAAGGTGTGACCGTTGGAGACAGGATTTACTGAGTCCAAACGGAGCCTCTTGTGGGTGGGCGCGTCAGGATCAGCCATGGTTAGATATGGCAGACAAGATCCGCCCAGGCCATGCGGCTATGCACGCAGGACAGAGCAATTGGGCAACGACAGTAAAAGTTCCCAGGACCAAACGGCAGAAGCCAGTCGGGCGCGGGGGGCAGATGGTGGAAAGAGCGGGCTCGGCGGTCGCAAAGGACAGAGGGTCCAATTCACGAGCACGTCAGCAGATGGTTGGCCGGAGGAGAGTTGCGGACGACGGCCCAATCTGCGTCATGGTCTGGGAGGAGATGGAGGGAGTTTGGGGAGCGTCGCAGGGACGATGCGATGCGCGGAGCCCAGAGTGGGATGCAGCACGGGAACAGGGTCAAGCCGCGCGACGACAAGCCAGCCTTGAGCGAGGGCGTCTTACCATGGAGCCGGAGACAACTATCCGAAGCAGGAAAGGGCCAGTCGTGGTGAGGGCCGTGAGGCGCGCGAGGTCCAAAGCCTATGCGTCGACGTTTGCTGCTGGTCGGCGAGAAGTGGCACTACAACCTGGATGCTTGGACGGGCCGTGCGAAGAAGAGCCAGGGCCAGGGGGGGCAACGAGTCTGCGCGAGACACTGGCGGACCTAGCTCGCTGCCAAACAACCAAGAGGAGCCGCGGACAGATGAGCAGAGCAGCGCAGAGCCGACTAGGTATTCCGGTGCGGCTAGCGTCAGGTCGGGCGCAAAGGGCTCGCGGACGCAGGGCAGGGCACGGGAGGTCAGTTGGAAGGACGGAAAGAAAGACGTTGGCCTGCCATGGGCCATGGGCCATGGGCCATGGGTTGTGGCAGAATGGGGGTTGCCGACAGCGACCAGGAGGGGGCCAGTCTAGCCACCAGGGTGTCACAGGCGAGCAAGTGCACTGGGCACGATTCAGACGACGTCTGGTCTCTGCCATCCTGCCATCCATCTGCACTGCAGCTCGCCTGGAGAGGCTTCGCAAGCCATGGACCCAAGCCCGGGGGGCTGGAGCTAACGTGCCAGCATGCGACTCGTGCGGACACGCTCTCGTCGACGCCAGAGACCGACGTCTATCAAACACGACGATGCCCTCACCCGCTGTGTCGCCCTCTCTAGCCTGCCAAATGCCCTGTCCTGCGCATGCCGCGACAGGCCAACACTGCTCGAGTAACGTGACTTGCATGTTGCAACATGACCATCGCTGCTCTCCGTGTTTCGTGACGCATGCGCGCTCCTCCGCCCACTCGATTCAGCACTCTAAGCTCGGATAGTTTACGCTCAGACAGCCAATTGATGCTGATTTCTAGGGACATGATCCGAGCACACCGACTCTGCCTGCCGCCGTCTTCGAGAAGTCCTCGTGGAAAATGATGCGCTGCTGGCGCTGCTGGCTAGTAAGGGCTGCAGTGGTACTGCATCTATGTACAAGCACCAGCCTGGCTCCGGTGCCCTGCGCTTGGCGGCCGTGACATGACATCTTGCTCTTGTTACGGGTCAATGGTCCATACATACTGTATATCTTGTGGTGCCATTGTTGCGATTCAGGCATTCCGAATGTCCCGTATTTCTACCATCTGTCATAGCCGGGACGTTTGCTGCCCAACATCAACACCCCTAGTCGACAATCACTGCAAGAGTCCTGGCCAAATGATTGACAGCTGCGCGTCTGGATGCGACTCGCTGCGCTGAGCAAATTGGCAGTCCATCGACCCGGTCGGTAGTCCCGGAGAGGCGCCGCCCGTGATCTCTAGCCAGAGTGGTAGCCCCACCCCATCTTCAATCCTAGCGCGCTTGATCCCGAGGCTGTCTCAATGGCGCCAGGAACTCAGGAACAAGTCCCTCCTTAAAGGATCCAGAGGAGCACCACCACTGAGTCCAGGTTCACGACCCCTCCATCATGTTGTTAGTGCATCCCGAAACGCACACGTGAAGATTAAACGTGCAGGATAGCCCATCTCGAGTAACTAAATTCCGTGTCAGAATGGTCAGCTGCCTGCCCGGCATTCACCTAAATGGCAAGCAGTTCCATGTGGCGCTATGCCATGTTGAGCAAGGAACAACAACGGTATTAAGCCGAGCATCATGAAGGGCCGAGTCTGCCCGGCTGTTTAATTCTGTCGAATATGGCATAATGACAACTTGCGACAGCTTCAAGCCGCTGTCGATATGCTTAGGCCCGTCTCCGGGCGATCAAGAGTTGCGTATAATGTCCAGCATACGTATCTGCCGGTAAGCATGCAGACCTTTCAGTCACCTTCCCAGGCTACGCCTAGTTCCAAGAGGCGCCAGTGTCGATGGTCACCGCTTCTCTGAACAAGTTTGCAAGGCCACGATATCGAGGCAAAGCCTAGTTGCGTCTTGCCTTCGAGTCGGTGAGCAGGCTCAATCCGCGACACAGCGTCTGAAAAAGTCGAAGCGATGCGTCGGATCCGCTCCCTTGCCGATCTGTGCACTTGTATCCAGAGCCAAGTATACTAAATCCAGCATTCCGTCTAGAGCATTCGGAGGTATTCCAGGCCTCACTTGAGTAACATCGCGGCAAAATAGTACGAGGTCGTGAGCGTCTTCCTGCATCGTTCGAGATTGAAAACATCTGCAGAAGCTCTACTGAGAGCGCAGCCCATGGAAACCGTACTCGGTACACAACACGGAGCTTGGGTCACTACTCATCTCCCGATGATCCTCCAAGTCGTCGTTCATCTGACCAGTAGTAGACGACGTTCTGTTCTCGTACTGCAAAATTGTGACGAGCGCACGACGGGTTCGAGTTGTGCAGATTCGTTGTGTCGCTACGCCGTGTGCCACAGATGTATCACACATCTGATGCGCACGTGTTCCTGGGGAAGCGAGTGTAGAATGTAAAATGTGTTGCTGTTGTGGGACGTTGCAAGTCGCTGTCAAAAAAAGGTCAGGAAGTTGCCAAGACCTGCACCCTAGCCTCATCCAGATAACTCAGCACACCAGGCATCATCTGTAGTCGCTGTACCTATAAGCAAGTCTTTGGGTCACCTAATTCTTGAGCACAAAAGATGCAATGTGCGTATTCGATCGCCAACTCTTAAGCGAACCCCTTCAAACAGCTTTGAGGCAAGGACACGAAAGAGCTGCCCAGGTGTGCTAACGCTCGGAAAGCGTCCATCCGAACAACACGCACACGACCCTTCCACAACCTCTTCTCCATGTCCTTTAATCATTACGTTTTCCATTGCAGTATACCGTGCCTTCAATTGCTGTCTCGTGGCATAAACAAAGCGGTGCATCATGGCGGTCACCCTGGTCCTTTGTGCTATAGCCGCCGTCGTGTTCTACTTCTCCGCTAATACGTATCGTAATCTTCAGCGTAACATTGCGCTTGCAAAGAGCTCTGGTCTGCCAGTCCTAGTCACTCCATGCGATGTCTTCAGCACGTTTTGGCTGTCTACATTCTTTATTTGGACCGCCATATTGAAGAAAATCCTTCCGGTTTCTTGCCGGGGCTTATGGTTTGAGTATGCTTCTCGCCATTCGTGCTTCTGATAATGGTCTAATCAACGCCTCTAGTATTTTACATCCAGAATGGGGTCATCGCGTTGGTTACGCACCTTTTGAAAAGCTCGGAAAAGATGTTTTCCTTGTCGCATCTCCTACAAGGGTTTCTTGCTTCGTGGCCGATGCCGAGGCAATGGTTCAGATCACAACAAGGCGGGCTGACTTTCCCAAGCCATTGGACATGTACAAAACGCTCAACATTTATGGAAAGAATTTGGTTTCAACCGAAGGTTCAGAATGGCGCATGCATCGCAAGCTCGCGGCGCCCAGCTTTGGAGAAAAGAATAATCAGTTGGTTTTCACGGAATCGATTCATCACGCGAAGTCATTGCTGGGCTTATGGGCTGGAGCCGACGGTCGTGGCAACAAGACGGTAGCTGACCCATCCCACGGGGCGATGAACCTCGCGCTCTATGTCATCAGCAGTGCAGGCTTTGATGTACGCGTGGTGTGGCCGCATGAAGAGGGAATGCCAGTAGCAGACAGGGAAACAGAGGGCAGATCAATGTTTGTGGGCTCTGAGACGCCATCTGGTCACCAGATGAACTATCGTGAAGCAATAGGCGAGCTACTGCACAATATCATGTGGACCATTATTATACCACCTAAGTATCTGCGTAAGTCAAACACCACGCGCGAATTACAGGTCCACCGCTAACCAATTCAAACAGTCAAGTCACCAATCAAGTTTCACCGCAAGGTTGGCAAAGCAGTCGTTGAATGGGGCCTTTACATGGACGAGCTATATGAGCTCAAAAAAACCCAGGTAGCTTCTGGTAATGCTGCAGGTGGTATGGATCTCTTCGAAGCGCTGATTCGAGGAAGTGGCATCCTCGATGAAAAGACTACAGACCTACAGAAAAGCGACCTTCTCGGTAATGCGTTTGTGCTTATGCTTGCTGGTCACGAGACTACCGCCAATACTCTACACTTCTCTCTGATTTACCTGGCCATGAACTGGGGCTCACAGAGGCGACTACAAGAGGATATCGAAAATTCCATGCAGGGCAAACCTTCACAGGAGTGGTCGTACGAGGAGGACTTTCCGAAGCTCTTTGGTGGCATGACAGCAGCAGTCATGAACGAGACTCTTCGCCTGCTACCCCCCAGCACCAACATACCCAAGTCCACCGCACCGGGACGGCCGCAGCAAATTACCCTTGGGGGAGAGCAGCACACTATCCCAGGCGGAGCACACGTCTGGCTCAGTTGCACTATTCATCGAAATCCGAAGTATTGGCCGGGGCCCACAGATTCGTCCAGTACTGAAGGCATACGAGACGTCGACTGCTTCAGACCCGAGCGCTGGCTCACAGGCTCGAAGAACGGCGATGATTTTGTGGACATCAACTACGACGAAGAGGAGCTCCGTGGTCCGTCCGGCGAAGATACGTCTTCGCAGCTCTTCAAGCCGGAAAAGGGGGCATACATTCCATTCAGCGATGGTGTCAGATCCTGTATTGGTCGACGCTTTGCACAGGTAGAGGTAATAGCGGTTTTGGCCATTATCTTCACACAGTACAGTGTCGAGTTGGCAGTGGATGATTTTGCCAGTGACGAGGAGGTTGAAAGGATGCCAAAGGGTGGCAAGCAGAGGAAAGACCTATACCAAAAGGCTTGCGACAGGGCAGACTACTATTTGAAGGAGAAAATGGCCAGTATCGTCACTTTACAGCTGAGGGGTGTCTCGATTCCGATTCGGTTGGTCAAGAAAGGGGAGGAGAGGTTTTTGTTTGACCAATAATTAGTTGTGTACACTACATATTCTGTTGGTGTGAAATTATAATGGCTTCATGCGCAAATGTTTGTTATTGAAAGAGTAGCGTAGCTAACGAGCACAGTAGACGTTGGAGCTACCCCACGCTACGTCATAGGAAGCTACCCCACCGCACGCTGCAGCTCCCGACCCTTCTTCAATGCAAAGCTTTCTAACCTCGATGCTGATCGGTAAGAAGTTGCCCTATCTACGTATTTCCGCTCTGCCATCTCCACTCAATCTTATTCATCCGAAGCTATCCATTCGAGCTCTGATCATGTCGTCCTCAACCTTCCCACCAGAGGAGCTCAAGGCCATCGTGCAAGAAGTAGCTACGCTCCTTAAAGAGAGAAATGAAACGATATCCGTGGCTGAGACTGTAGTATCATCCCTCTTGGAGCTCTTCTAGACCCTAACATATTGAAAGGCTGCCGGTGGACTGATCTCTGCAACGCTGCTTTCATTTCCAGGTGCATCCAAATACTACAAAGGTGGCCTGACTCTCTACACGCTCGAGTCACGGATCGCATTCGCAGGCTGGACGCCCCAGCACATTGAGAACTACAAAGGCCCCACGCCGGAAATAGTCTCCGGGCTTGCAGAGCATACGCGTAAAACACTCGGGAGCACGTATACCGTCAGCGAAAGCGGCACCGCTGGGCCAACAGGTGGCACGACCAGAAACCGCACGCCGGGATATGTGGCGCTCGCTATTGCGAGGGACGGGGGCGAGACAGTGACGAGAGAAGTGGAGACAGGAAGCAGTGATCGAGAAGGGAACATGCAGCGATTCGCAGTCGAGGGCCTGAAGCTCGTAAGAGATGTGATCAAGGGCGAGAAAAAGCTCTGAGAACATGACGTACTCCATGTCCAGTTACGTTAAGCGAATCCTTTGGTGGAGGATCGCATTCTCAAACGTCCTAGGGTCCTCGGATATCCCTTCTCGAATGATACTTTGGCTTGTAGCATGATACATGGTCGCTTCACTTTTCCATCCGCTGTTGTTGAATTGATGTAGCAAGCCATCAAACGCCTGGAGGATCGCGGATGCTGTTACCCGCTGCACCGTTATGGCGCAGTCGTGTATGCGCGAAGCGAAAACGACCACATCGGGGTGCGACTGTTTTATGCGATTACCCTAAGCGGCCCGCTGCATCGATATGGGGCCGTGATAAGCGGCGGCTACTTGCATGCAATGTGCGGACCATTTTGTGTGTGTATTGATTGGTAGGACCGTTGGTGTGCCTATATCTTAGTGAAGCGTGTTCGCCGAGCTGAAAACGGGGTTTACGCCTTTGGGATCGAGCTTACGACCGATTTCAATAATGTGGAAATCTAGGCCGTGATTCGCTTGTATATTGGCATGATCATGTGTGATTGTGATTGCAGTTGTGACGAGTAGAGTGAGGTCGAGCTGTTCTCAGTGTTGATATTGACATATGTGCATTAAGAGAGGTGAAAAAGTAAGTCCGGCTGACAAACTAATTTGGATTCGCCCTTGAAAAAGCCTGTCAAAAAAGTCCAAGGTCAAAGAAAAATGTTAATTAGCCAAAAGACAACCAATTTGAATTAAAACTATACTTCTGAGTGGCGATGCAAACCCACTGAATTTTGCGGGAGCTCATTTTGCGACTCAACATCGCCCACAAAATTTCTTGAGAAGTATAGGCAACTTCAATGGCATTTATCACTGCTAGTCCAGTGTCGAATCTGCTTGCCACTGGTGTGTTGTCACAGTCATGCGCGTAGCACCGTTCAAACATCATTGAATCGGTACTTCAAAGCTGTACCTCTTGCCCATTCGTTCATGCTAATTTATCTACACTACTCGTACAACTTGTCTTTTGCAGCAACACTGCTCCCCACCAAGCCAATATGACCCAGCCACATATCCGGCTTCGTGTCGCCTACAAGCCCAGGTACACCACTCAGCCCATGACAATCTTCGATTTCCAGCGTATTCGAATGTTCAACAAATTGTTTCCTCATATCCTCCGGCAAATCAGCACCAAGCCTGAACATGGTATATCCGTCCAGAATCGCACTCCAGCGTCTCCGGAAGCCATACTTGACGCCTAGGATAGCGCCAACCAGCGCCCAAGCCACAAACAGGGCGAAAGGGACTTCGGCAGGCATGACGACACGCGTAATTACAGTCCCAGACTCGAACTCAGTTACGTTGGGGTTTTGAAATTCGATGTGCGAACCATCTCTGCCCGTGAAGCCCTGGCCGCCATTGTACATGAGCTGAACTGCGTATGCACTATAGGCGCGCAACATGCTTTGTCTTAGCTGCTCAGGCTGGAGATAGCTCAATTGTGTCAGGAATCCAGTGCCGGCGTCAACACTCAAGGGATCGTCTGTATACGAAGCGTATAGGGGAGGTGGGGCGGCTACGGATGTGAACAATGTCGATAGCCACTGTTCCTTGAGTTTGGGCATCACCATGCTGGTTACGTTTGCTCCGAATCGCAACGCACAGCGTTGGGTCTGGTTGTTGATTGGTGTATCGGTGCGCACGAAGTTTGTGTATGTCGATGTAACTCCATCGATGTCTGCAGTGCCCACGTTGCTGCTGGCTTTGCATTGGACGCCGATTGCGCTCATGGGATGAGGAAAGACTTGCGTAGTCGAGTTGGTCTGATTGGAGCTTCGGAACATGGGTAAGAAATTGCTCAACTTATATGCTCCGTACATCTCTGTGATGTTGTGAGGGAAGGTGAAGTTATAGTTATGGGCAACTGATGGCCCACTCAGTGCGCTCTTGTTAAGCAAGGATTGCCAAAACATCGCTTCAAAGACTTGCTCTTGCTCAATACCAGGGTAGTCTCCAGTGATATTCTCGGCCTGGTTGAAGTAGCACCCGGTGTTCTTGTTGAACATCGCATTGCTATCCGCGACACTCAATCGTTGCGGATTGGGCCAGACCTCGTAACCCAATTCCATGACTCCATACGCATTGTACGTCCATTTAGTGTCGGTCTGGTTCTTGACTTCGATGCTAATGGAACCATTCTCTGTCCGATAAGACGACGAGCCGCCAGCGTTAGGTCTATAAAGAGATGAGTTGCGATGGTTCAGAATGCGGAAGTCTTGGAGGCGGTCGAAAATACTGCAATTGTACTGCATCAAGAGGCCCCAGCTGTTTCCCTCGATTGGATTTGGGGCCTGTGCGGCGAGGAAGACCCGCGTCACTCCATCATCTTTAGGTAGGGCCGTAGGCAACTTGCGAAGATAGGAATTTGAGGACCGGTCGTGCCCTTGAGGTGTGTAAAGGGCGCCATAGCCTAGAACACGAGCGTCCAAGCCATTTTGCCAAATGGTCCTAGCCCCATCAGAAACATCTGCCACATTCCGCTCGTTGAAGTTTGAGTAGGAAAAGCCTTTTACTGATGGCCCGCCAGTGACGTTTCGACCGCGAAGATATCCTTGGGTTATCTCCATGGTGGATCCAGATATGGGGTATGCGACGAAGATGAAGATGCTTGGGAATGCCAGGAAGAACCATAACGCCGATGGAAGCTCCAGCTTCTCACCTCTTCTGCTCAGCTGCCAGGACCAATTTATGATTCTCATCCAACCTCCAGGCCCGCTCCAGGTCTTCTCTCCATGCATCATCAACTTCATACCGTTGCTGGGACTCCAGCCAGGTCCCATTAACATACTGGCCTCAACACTTTCAAGACCGTATTTGCTGAGACTCAGGCCGACTACACCAATGACGAACCAACTGTAAAGGATGTACTTGGCCCCGGCCGGTCCGAATGGCACGGGATTATTGGGGTCAATTGGAGCAAGGTAGCACCGCCAGACCGCGAGGTAATATCCAGTGACGAGAATGGGCCCCAGAACACCGACAAGGGCGCGGAAGTAAAAGCGTCGAAGCGGACGTCCGCCAGTCTGGTCAAACTCAGACAACTTTTGAATGGTGATTTCGCTCACGGATGCTGGCTTTTTGGCATTGTCGAGGGACCTGGCCAGTCAGCAGCTTCCACGGGTGCACCTTCCATAGGTGTGAGGGAACTAAGAGCCGTACCTTGTGCCATGCGATCCCAAGTTTTCGCCTTGTGCAATGACATCGTATTCCGTACCGTACCTCATTGTACGCGACAAGAGCGCCAACTATGTTCTGTAGAGACAGTATGAGCGGACCTTCCTACACTATATCTCTTTGTTTTTACCGCCCCCAAACTCGTGTCTTGCACTTTTGCGCACTACTTCATGTACACCATGCCAATCGCGTGTTCCGTACCTTGGTAGCATGGCACCTGCATCTTGGCCCTCGAATTTACTTTACGGACTGGGGAAAGCTTCTCCTTCACATTTCTCTTTACAGCTTAGATCTCGCATCCTGACTCAACCTGCATGCTGGCGTTACCCGTGCAGAGGTCGCCAACCCCGTTGGTGAGGTGCGCAAGTATGCTGTCGAACTTGAACGTGGGCGACGTAAAATTGCTTGTCGTATGGGCGAGACCATCAGGCATGCCAGTGTTGCAGTTATTGGACATTGAAATATGCATGAGCTGCATACATCTTGTGAAATCTGTATTGATTATCGATTGATACATGCTTGATCTAAGACTGAACGAGGCTAGTTGGGGCTGACGCGGTTGATGCTTCTTAGCTTCCTTCCAAAAATGTACGCTTTATAATCTCAGTGTTAAAATAGAACATTTTGTAAATGCTCGTATGCTTCACCGCATAACTTCTTCAGCCTGCCTACATTTGTAGCAGTCTTGCTATGTGAAATGACCGGTGCAACTGAAGACACCTTGCTCCATTTTCTTAATCGAAGACGATGTCAAAGCATGAGAGGTTGTTACCCAATCTGAATTTGCCTATGTTGTAAATTATGCTAAGACATTCTACTCTTTCTCGAGCCTTGCTTGAAGTATACCGTTGTGTGACTTAGATGTGCTCTTCTAGTAGAGTTTTGACCTTACTGCTGTCTAACTCCACTGCTTTGATCCATACAGTGACCTACCTAAACGACAGGCCAGCCTCTTTCTTCCTCCCTCGTAAAGCAAGTATTTTGAAGTGAGAGGGGCATGAAGTGAAAGAGAAGATTTGGTTTCGTTCTTTTGGGTGCGTGAGAGCACACGTGCGAGAGTCTGGATTTGATCCATCATTACGGCCTCTGCGACGAGATCATGGCGACAAGCGTTACGAAACGATGATATCCAAGGAGAGATTCGAGCGGCCAGCGACCTCAGAAACAAAGCCTACTTTCGTCTATACTCAAACTCTATTAATGCACAGCATATATGACACCAAACTCCTCTCCCGGGTATCCCGCCTCATCAAATGCATTCGTCATCCCCAACGCAGCCCTATAACTCATCATGCCCCGCTTCTTCTTTCGGAAACTTGATTGCTCCCTCGGGTCGGCCCAGTTCCTCATCTAGCTTGACGCCACCCTTCTTCCTGTACTTCTCCCAGGTCGCCCAGAAGTCCTTTTCCATTTTACTTTCCATCAGGTCCGGTAGCACGACCACGTATTCGACGTGCAAGTCGCCATACACTTCTCCCTCGTTGTTTTCCAGCTGTTGGTGCCATATCGGCATACCCTCCTCCTTGACAATTTCGATAGTGTTGGGTTGCACGACTTCGCCGCGCTTGCGGGAGAGTTTTACCACGTGGCCGTCGAGATGGGTGACGTTACGTGTCCAGTCGCCCATCCATGCCTCTCGGAGAGACAGGACTTCGCGCCAGAATAGATCCTTGCCGCGCCGGCGGAAGAAGGTTCCATCTGTACGCTCATGATCTTGTTCGCCAAGTGCAGGGTCCTGCTCGGTGAGATGTACCACGAGGTCTCCGGCGACGTAATCGGGACTCTCATCGGCTTCGTTCTCGTATGTGATGCGTACACCCTTGGGCATGCCCTTTTCGATTTCCAGGTCGTGAGTCTCAGATTCGCGAACGACGCGACTGCCGCCACAGACCTTGCATGGGTGCTTGATGGTCTTTCCTTTGCCGCCACATTTGTCGCAGTGCATTTGCACTTGTTGGAAAAGTCCAGGAGCGAGCTGTTGACGTTGGATAACCACACCTCTCCCTGAGCACTTGTCGCATGTGTCTACGTGACCATCTGCTGAGCCTGAACCCTCGCAGGCCGAGCAAACAGCTTGCTTCTCGATTGTGAACTCCGTCTTGCGCCCGTTGTAGAAGTCGCGGAGGGGAACGGCGACTCGTACTTCCATGTTTGGCCCCCGTCGCTCCCCGCCGTGGTGTCCAAAGTGTCCTGAGCCACCAAAGAAGCGCGAGAAGAGGTCGAATGGATCTCCACCTTGGCGCTGTCCGCCACCCTGCTTGCGCTGCTGGATGCCCTCATGGCCGTATTGGTCGTAGATCTTTCGTTGTTCCTCGTCACTGAGGACTTCGTACGCTTCGGCGATTTCTATAAACTTTTGGTTTGCTGATTCATCCCCACTACTTCGGGTCAGTCATGTTCGCATGAGGTGGAATGTTTAACGTACGGATTCTTGTCGGGATGGTATTTCTTGCTAAGGTTTTTGTACGCCTTCTTGATTTCGCGGTCGGTGGCATTCTTCCTGAGGCCGAGGAGCTGTGATAGAATGGTTAGTAACCCGTATGAGCTGGACGATGCCTCAAGGGGATTATATTTCCACGAACCTTGTAGTAGTCCTCAGCAGCCAGCACGAGCAGCGCCAAGCACGTAAATAACAGTGCTATTCTCAAGAGCATCCTGCTCTCTAGTGCACCGCAAGGGTGTCTAACTTGCCGAAAGAATGGACGGAGTTCTCCAAGTGTAATTCAGGGCCAAGTATCTACATGAGATGTAAAGCAGAATTGAAGCAAGGAACTTGGCGAAAAGTAAAGGTGAAGGCGTGGGCGAAGTCAAACGTGGAAGCTGGATAGTTGTTTAATGCGGGAGCTTTGGGACACGATAGCACTAACTCACCAATCGGAGTAAAGTCTTGGCACGCGCGGCTGTCGTTCACTTTTTACGCGGAGGCTAACAACCGTCGAGGGCATCATCAATTGGCGCCCAGCGACACGACACGAGCAGTTACGACTACGCACACACCGAGGACGCATTCGCTTGCCTTCTCGATACCTGATAGACGCCTCACACAAATCTCCGCGCCTCGAGCGCTCCCCCACGAGACCTCCGCAGCCACCTCCGAACCCACTCCACTTCACACACACGCCCAACATGGCCTCGCTGCTCTCACGCACCGTGAAGGCAGGCGCAAAAACGATCCTGCCGCCCTCAATCCACTCGCAGAAAGTCGGCGTCGTGGTCTCCGCCGGGCTCATGAAAGGCGCCGTGCGAGTGCGAGTCGCAGAGCAAGAATGGAACACGAAATTCCGCAAGCACTGGCCCGCGCCGCGAACATATCTTGTGCGCGATCCCAACAGCTCTCTTGTGCCTGGGGATGTCGTCAAAATCACATCTGGCCACCGGACAAGCAAAAACATCCACCACGCAGTCACCAGCATAATTGCGCCGTTTGGCGAGCCGGTCGAGAACCGGCCGAAGGTGTTGACGACGGAGGAGTTGGAGAAGACTAGGGTGGAGAAGCGGTTGCTGAAGGATGTGAGGAGTGCGAAGAAGGGCAGGCAGGTTAGCATCGCGCGGCTTGCACTGGCGAAGAAGCAGGGATACAAGATACCGACACTCGAAGAGGCGATGAGAGGGACGAAGGAGTACGAGGCGGAGATGAAGGAGAGGGGTGTTGGGTCAGGGAAGGAGGAGAAGCACAAGGGCCAGGCTGGACAGAACATGACAGCGAAGCGGAGGAGAATGGAGGAGAACAGGAAGACCAAGGAAGAGGCGAAGGCCGAGAAGAAGGTCAAGAACGGGAGGAGGCAGGCGACGACATAGAAATGATTGAGTCCATACATTCAGGATTCCATGTCTTATTATGTACTTGTATCATGTTTAGAAGGCATGCTGTACGTTGTAGAATACAAGGTGAAGGGTATCGCAATAACATCGAACCACCGTCCCTAGATGACCAAAACTCCGATCCCATGCTGGCAATTGATAATGCGCCGCCCATATGCTTCTTCATGGCCCGTGATGTTTCCCATTCCTTGTCACTCATTTACGCCTCTACCAAGTCGACCATATCCTCGTCTGCTTCGCTGTCTTCGTTTGCCTTTGAAATAAATGGGTGGCGTAATGCCTCATCGGCAGTAATACGCTTTCTAGGGTTGCACTCCAGTAGCCGGTACAGGAATTGCACAGCCTCCTTTTCCTCATCTCCAAGCTCCCTTTTTGGCTGTGTCTTGTCGCCTGTTCGGCCCGTGCACCAGAGTATGATCTTCTCCAAGGTATGGCCGCCCTCGCTGTAGCTTGGGACGTTGGTCTCAAAGATCTGGCCGTGAAGGATGGACGTCTCGCGCATCTTCTTGCGCCCGAAAATAGTAGTGATCTCCAGTAACGCATCAATGTCGTCTGCGCTGTGGAAGAAAGGAAAGCGGCGTGATAGCATGGTGAGAAGAATTACGCCGACACTCCACATATCGATTGAGCAGGTCTGCTGCGTGCATTTGAGAAGAACTTCTGGCGCACGGAAACCACGGGTACCGGCTCGGTTGGCTCGACGGCTGCTACGCGTATCATTCTTGGGATAGCTGGTCGTGTTGTGTCCCGATTGCTGAGTCTGTGCATATACGCTGTGAGCGATTCGGTAGCGGCGGTCATCGTCTGTGAGGTGGCATGTGCATTGATGCCAATCAGTGCCCTCACGCTCAGCGAGGCCGAAGTCGACTAGGACGCCCCTCGACAGAGCAGGGTTGTACAGGAAGTTGGTTGGCTTGACATCGCGATGGATGATCTTCTTTGCATGTACAGCTCGCAGTGCGAGAATGAGGCTGCGGAAGTATAGGCGCATCTCTGAGATCTTCATGTCGCGGTAGTAGTCGCGGAAGTCGCTGTGCTGGTAGTAGGGCAAGACAGCAACAACCTGGTCCAGGTGGCGGAAGGCGGTGATGATGGGGCATACTGAGTCGGCACCCCTCAGGTCGAAGAGCAATTCGAGCTCATTGAAGATTCGTATCGGACTACTAGTGACATAGATCTTCTTGATGGCTACGTAGTGGGGTCGTCTGGCCTGGCGCCGTCGGGTAGCTGGTGACGACCACTTTCGTTCTTCGTGTTCATCGACGTCCCAGCCATTGTCGTACTTGTTGTACTCCAGGTCTTCAGCCTTGTACACGGTTGAGAATGTTCCTGCAGCACATGTGAGCCACCCCACTACCCTGCATGCTGCGTACCAAGTAGATGATACATACCTTCTCCAATGCGGTTAATGAGTCGAAACCGCTTGTTGATGCCAGCGAAAGACTCTTCAAAGCGCGCAATATCTTCCTGCACGGCATCCTCGACCTCTTCGTCACTGCTGTCCACCGTGTGCCCGCTCTCTTCGAGGGGATCCATGCTTTCGTCTAGGGTCTCTTCGGCGTCTTCGTCTTTGATGCCGTCCTCGTGCACGTCAATGGGCTCTGCATTACGCAGCGACGCGCGAGCTCTGACTGTAGTCATGATGTTGTATTCGTCGAGTGAGAACGACCTAGACAAGCTGTAGCAGACCCAGAATGCATCGCGGTGGAAGTCGCGTTGCGGACGTACTAGCCGAATCGGGCTAAACAACAACAATACGACCCTGCCCGCCGCAAACACACGACACGGACGCGCATGTTGTGTGACGCTGCGGCCGGCTACTAGCTTTCACCAGCAAACAGCCTCTCGACGGCGCTTTCGTCGCATCTTTCTGTTCCTCTCCTTTCCCCTTCTTAAGCGATTCTGCGCATCATGGATGCACGTGTGGATTTTGACATCAACGAGGCGATCAAGCTGTTCGACAGTGATCCCTCGACGATACCAACCCCCGAAGCCGCACAAGCACTGCTAGAGTGCGAAGATGACCCGGAATCGCTGTCCTCGCTGGGTCTGATCAACAGTGAGCTCAATCCTGTCGTAGACGCCGTAGCGGAGAGCCCAGATGCGATCACTCGCAGCTCTGTCTTTGACACACTGCAGTTCCTACTCAAGTGTGTGCCCGCCGTCCCTGTCGGTTCCAAGACGTGGAAGTCACAGCCGCAATCTAACCTGTTCAAACTCTCTAGGTCTTCGTCACAAATACCACCCGCCACACTCAGCAAGATCCTCGACCTGATCGTCTCCGCACTTGCGACACAAGCCGACATCATACACGCGGACCTGGAGGCCGAAGAGCAAGATGCCATACCATATCACAAGAACATCCTGGAGATGTACGGCTTCCTACTACGATGGACCATCTCGGCAGTCGAGACACGCGCGCTCGAGAAGTCGGCGTCTGCACCGGCTGCGCGAGGGCGGGGTAAGGGTGCGAAGTCGAAGACCGGGGTGAGCAAAGATGGCACTTGGGATGCCTCAGCACAGCTTGAGACAGCGCTGGACCGCATGAGCAAAGTACTGAAGCTGAAGCTCGGTCGCATATTCGTCACCACCTCGGAGCGGGACACGTTCATCAGCCTCTTCACCAAGCCGGTCTACCACATCCTTGAGAACGAGACCAGGGTCAAGAGCAACGCAATCCGAAACCACTGCTTCAGGGTTCTCTGCATTGCCGTCAAGCACCATGGACATGCATACAGTGGGTTGCGTCCGAATGCTGTACGAGGCTCTTACTGACATTGCAATAGCGGCACAAACCTCGATCAACCAGAGCCTCACATACTTCGAGCACTTGTCCGAGCCAATGGCAGAATTTCTGTTCACGCTTGCCGACGCTTACGACTACCCGCAGCTGACCGAGGAAGTTTTGAAGGACATCAGCAGCAAGGAGTTCAGCGCAACCGATTTGAAAGGGCCAAAGTCGATATCAACCTTCTTGACCAAAATATCAGAACTCACCCCTCATCTTGTCATCAAACAGATGACGCTGCTCGCCAATCTGCTAGACAGCGAGTCGTACACACTACGATGCGCGCTTATCGAAGTATGTGGTAATTTGGTTGCCATGCTTAGCAAATTGAGCCAGGACGACCGCAGCGAGAACCACAAAGCGCAGATCAGGATCTTCTTCGACGTATTGGAAGAGCGCTTCCTCGACATCAACCCTTACTGCCGATGCCGAGTGATGCAGGTTTACGTCAAACTGTGCGACCTGGGGCAAAAGAACCCCAAGCGCATGCTGAAGGTGGCTGAACATGCAGCCCGAAGTCTCGAAGACAAGAGCAGTAACGTGCGACGTAATGCAATCAAGTTGCTCGGAAAGCTGGTTTCGACGCACCCATACACAGCCTTCGACGGGGGTCTCCTCACTGCACAATTATGGTCAGGAAGATTGGACGAGGTGGAAAAGGAAATCAACGCTCTTCAACCCCCAGAGGAGCTGCGCGAACGTGCACCAGGCGATCAGACTGTTGACGAATCGCTTCTCCAAGATGCAACACAGGCTGACAATGCCGCGGACGGACCAAAGGACCCATCTGAAATGTCTGAAGAAGAACGTGCGGCTGTCATCGAAAAGGCACAGAAAGATGCAGCAACTACGCAGGCATTGGCCAAGCTCCACGACTTGCGGAAGCTCTTGATCGAGGCACTTCACTTTGCGGAGGCCATTGATGAGGCCGCAGAGATTGTCACACAATTGCTATCGTCGAAGAACAAGAGCGAAGTCATTGAAGCCATGGACTTCTTCGTCACAATTCATGCCTATAAGGTCACTAACGCGAAGCTTGGCATCCGGAGAATGCTTCGTCTCATCTGGACCAAGGGCAACAGCGACGAAGGCAAAGGAGTCCAAGCCCACTTGCTCGAATGTTATAAGGGTTTGTACTTCGATGCTCCTCCAGGTTTCGATGCCAACGCGACTGCCAACTACATCTCCAAGGGCATGATTAGTCTTACCTTTGGTACTACCCCTGCTGAACTCACGTCACTCGAACAGCTTCTTAGCACGATGATGAAGCAGGGCCTGGTCAATGCGCTCGTCATACAAAAGCTCTGGCAGGTGTATGGGTATCAAAAGAAGGATATCTCGAAGAACCAGCGCAGAGGTGCCATCATTGTTATTGGTATGCTTGCACTTTCGTCGCCAGATATCGTGGTACAAGAAATGGAGACATGCTTGCGCATCGGCCTTGGAGAACTCGGAAGACGAGATCTGGGCCTGGCTCGATATACATGTATCGCTCTGCGTCGCATGAGTCCACCTCCTGGGAAGCAAGCTGCCACTACTGCTCCGATCCAAGTCGTCAAGTTGCCTAATGACCATGCGGTTTTAGTCCGGCTAGCGGCTATCACTGAGATCGTCTCAGACAGCAAGGAGTGGTATGGAGTTGCAGAGCAGGCCATCGGTGCCATCTATGTGCTCTCAAAGCATCCAGACGTCATTTGTTCCGAGATCGTACGGCGAGTGACCAAGCGGGTATTTGCCTCGCAGTCCCGACCACGATCACGTCCAACTACGAGTTCAAGCGCCGAGGGGCCAAGTCAGATGCCAACACCAACAGACGCGGATGACGTGGTACAAGAAGATGTAGCAGAAACAGAAGCCCCCTCCAAGGAGCAGAACTCGGCTTTGGCACTCTCACAACTGTTGTTCGTTGTTGGCCACATAGCCATCAAGCAGATTGTCCACCTTGAACTTTGTGAGCTTGAATTCAAACGTCGCAAAGCAGAGAAGGATAAGAAGTCTGCGCACACGCCTCGCAAGTCGATGACGCCGGCGCCAGAACCCACACCCCTGAAGAAAGGACGCAAGCGAGGGGCTGCAAAAGAGCCAACTCCGGCACCAGAAGAGGCCGCAGACGAGCTCGACCTCATGGCCGGAACTACGGAAGATGACTTCACCGAAGCCATTGCCCACATTCGTGAGCGAGAGTTACTCTTCGGCCCCCAATCACTTCTCGCCAACTTCGGTCCTTTGGTCGCAGATATCTGTTCGAACAACACATCGTACAACCATCCTACGCTGCAAGCTCAAGCAGCATTGTGTCTTGCTAAGCTTATGTGTGTGAGCTCAGAGTACTGCGAGAACAACCTTGGCCTTCTTCTCACCATTCTCGAGCGGAGTCAGGACGCCGTTGTGCGAAGCAATCTCGTCGTCGCGTTGGGTGACATGGCTGTTTGCTTCAACCACCTCATCGACGAGAACACCGACTTCCTGTACCGCCGTCTCAATGACGGTGACCCAAGCGTCAAGCGTACGTGCCTGATGACCTTGACTTTCTTGATTCTTGCTGGACAGGTCAAGGTTAAGGGTCAGCTGGGTGAGATGGCCAAGTGTCTTGAGGACAGTGACAAGAAGATTGCGGACATGGCGCGCATGTTCTTTAGTGAGCTTTCCACCAAGGACAATGCTGTATACAACCAGTTCGTCGACATGTTCAGTGTGCTCAGTGCAGACTCGGCGCTCGACCATGATGCCTTCAAGCGGATCATCAAATTTCTGGCTGGCTTCATTGAAAAGGTACGCCGTTCTGTCCATCAAGAATATCTGAGATGCAATATGCTGACTCTATGTAGGACAAACACGCCAAGCAGCTGACAAGCAAGCTCGCTGCCAGGCTGCCAAGGGCGGAGAATGAGAGGCAATGGGACGAGGTTGCATACACGCTTGGCCTCCTGCAGCATAAGGACGAAGAGATCCAGAAGATGGTATCCGAGGGCTTCAAGGTTGTCCAAGCAGCGGCATGAGTTTTGTATATTTGACGTTAACGGTGTGATGATTGCATGTTGGATATATGATACCTTGGGAACGGATCTGGCACAAAGATATCGGGCGTTGGCTTTTAATGAATCGTTTCGCTACAATCAAGGTGAATGAAGTTGCCTTTTAACCATGAGTCTTATTTTCGATGTGTGCACTGATGGTTTTTGTGGACAGGTCGGAGCTTATTTTCTGGCCTGCAGGTGCTCGAAAGGATGAAGGCACGTGGAGGTCCAGCCCAGTCTCACGGCTTGTCAGCTAATGATATAGATATCCGACATTGGGTTCCTCATTTCCGGCTTTGTCATGACCGCTCTCGCGGCTAGACTTGCAACATCCTACGGCCCTGAGCCGCAAGGGCAGGCGTTCAATCGACATGACAATCATTGCGATGTGTGCCCTGTATGTTCTTGCATTCGTCTTTGTAAATCTATCGATTCTCTTCTTCTATCGACGTACCTTTACCATGTACGAAGAGTGGTTTGGCTTGTGTTGGTGGTTGCTCCTAATTACCATTGTCTTATGGGGTTTGATCTGTGTGCTGCTGTAAGCTCTTCAGTAAGTTGGAATTACGTCTTCTTCATGCGTTCGGGTGACTTTCAATATCTAGGGCGGGTATCATCAGGTAAAGGTGATGCTTCTAATGCCGGTTTGCTAACACTTGCGCAGTAAGTCGAACCTCTATCACTCTGAGCAGTATCGACCAGATAGGGTTTCGGACTTACTTTTCGTAGCGTTGCTAGCGTTGCGGATTACAGGCATGAAGTTTCCAACGAAGCAAAAGCTTGCCCTACTCTCGATCTTAGGCATGGGTCTATTGTAAGCTTCATAGCTCGTGCCAAAACTTCTGAGCTGACTGTGCACAGTGCAGCCGTCATATCACTCGTACGAGGATCGTCATTCCTCTTCCACCCGAACCACGACTTCAATCCAGCGTACGCGAGTTATCTTGATATCGTCCTTACCGCCACTGAGTCTTTCGCCGGACTGATGTGCGCCTGCCTGCCAGTCATGAAATCCCTCGTCCTCCACTGCACACGCTGGTTGCGGAGATTGTGCGCAACCGACGCCAAACATCAGCAACAGGCCACTCTTATTCAGCCGTCTAGAAGCTCTATCAAGTGAGAGTGCGGGATTATGGGGACCGATATTTGTCATGTGCAAGCGCTGTCATTGGCGCAGGTCACGAATCTACAGACTAGAACTCCAGTGGTGAGTGACACAGTGATGAGTTTGGAGAAGCTGTGGCAGAGCGTTGGCCCGTATGAGGCGGCAGCACACTTTGAGAGGATACCCCTATGCAATTTACGAAGGATAGAAGGCATTGCGGACGCGCAGATCACAAGGAAAGAGGGAAGTTCTAGGTCTTGCTGATCCTCTATGAGCCGTACTATGGAAGCGCATATGGGCATACGATCAACCTGGGCTCGGTTGTATCCTTAAGCCAAGAAATCGGCAGTTTGAGGTGCGGTGTAATCGTCAGGATGTGTTGTGGGTGCGAGGCCCGCTCCTTCCTTCCTCGTCGTGGTTGCCACGCGACAGCTCTCAACAAGGGAGTCGTCATCACAACAACACCGAAACTTCCCTCTTCTGTCACATCTGCATTGGCTCAACCACTATATGCACACATCCAGCAACAAAAGCAGAGGTGCATTGCAAACATGGACGACGACACGCCTCCGCTGACGTGTAAGCTGGAGTCACCACCTATCAAGGTCGAATGCGATTGCGAGTCACTGCACGAGGCCCCGCTTACTTCCATCCCAATCAAGCTGGAGGAGGGCGAGATCGATGAAGGCGACTTAAATTCAAGAGCACGAGTGGTCGCCTACTCATCGCCTCCTCCACTGATCGAAGACTGCCCCGCTTTGTGTGAGAGCGATGAATCAAAACTACACGGTGAGTATCACATTTACGCTACCGGAGCAATTACTCATACCGATAGACCACCTTGAATTGTCAACGTATGAGTACGATGCATTGGACGAGCGTTATCGCAAGCTCGTGGATGAACATGGCAAGCTCTTGAATCAACACCGCAAGCTTAAGCAGCTGGCCACAGCCTATAAAGACATCATTCAAGGCTCGACAACTCACGAAGAGCCGGATGTAGGCCTCGAGCAGCTTCAAGCCGAGGCTGGCCATGAGGGTCTCCGAGCGAAGGCCCTGGAGACTGATATACTCACACCCTTCATTCGAGACACAGGCGGACTAGAAGCTGCATGCTTCCTGATGCAATCTGCTCAAGTCCTCATAGATCAAGCAGGAAGTCTTGAGAACCTTTCGCAAATCGTAGAGGGTACCAATATACTCAGCCGCCGTGTGCATGGTCTTGGTGGCTGGCAAGGACTCGACCAGCTTGTCATTGACAGCAAATTGTTGCTGGCGGAACAGCAAGCGCTTGCTAAGCTGGAGCGCAGCGTTGATGGCCCCAACGGACTGAAGTCAAAGGCGTCTAAGTACGACAGACTGAAACAAGTCTTCACTGCGGTCGAAGCAGGCCGTGATAAAGGAGCTCATCAAACAAGTGTCCCAACTGAAAATTCAACTTGGAAGAAGAGAAAGCGTGGCAAGGCCAAGAAGAACTCAGCAGCTGATCCAGATCCGATCAAAGCCTTGCCTTTGACCGCGATCCAGAAACAATACCCGACACTTCCCAAATTGACTGGTAGTATTATTTTGTCATCCGAGTTGGGTGTCATTAATTCCGCGCGAGCTCAGATGCTCATCTCAGAGCCTGATCACGGTGACCCTGATCGAGACTTATATGAGCCCAGAGAGCCTCCGGTCCGCAAGACACCCACCAAAGTTGACGACGCGAACAATATGCCCTTGGGTCGTTCTCGTACCGACAAATTACCCTTAGATTACCGCCCGGATGCATCAAAGAAGCGGAGGCATGAATCAGATGTCCAAATCGTTAACGCGAAGCGTCCACGAGTTGATACCGGGCGTGCTTCGGCCCTGGTACATGCTACGTTGGCAGCCAGTGGTACTGATCCTACCAATGTTTTCCGACCGTACACAAAGCCAGGTCAGAGCCGATCACCAGTCAGCTACAGCTACGAACGTAACGAGGTGATACGCTCAAAGGAAGACAATGAGTCAGGCCACGCACAGCACGTGGGGTTCATCCGAGACCAAGTATCTGAGCTCATCGAAAGTCGCGGAGAATCCAAGGAGGCAGACACCACTACCTCGGTCAGGAGCGATCGATCCAGTGTCGACAGTCTGCTTGGCTCAAATGGCCGTGTTGAGCGACGGATCATCAAGAGGGAGACCCTAAGTGGCGATCACCTTACTGCTTTTTCAAGACCAGTCTGGGCCATCAGACCTAGCAAAGATACCAAAACACAGGTACTGATAGGAGGTTACCAAATCGCGTTGTGGGTGGGAGCCAGCAATGTGGGCAGCTATGACCCTATGGACTTGATCAAGGGCGACCAGATCCCACATTCACTGGCATTCTTCTTGTTCACCGAGACACAGAAGTACTTGGACAATGCCAACGCCATGGTCTGGGCGGCCATGACACCGAACTCGGGCACTTGCATCCTGCGGTACCTGGTTGATGGACATAGGCCTTCGGGACCCCCGCAAGAGAGCAGGGCCTGTAGAACGTGCTCCTCCGCATCGGTTAGGCATCATCGACCCTGCGCCCTGCTCAAGGAAGTTCATGGTGTTCGCACGGTTGTCTTCATGCCTCTACGCGACGCCCTGAGACGGGGTGTTGCGTGGATCGAGAAGCGATTCTGGATCATGAACATTTGAGAAGAGGCTCAGGCAAATGTGGCCATACCAATATGCTTAACGCGAAGTACCATACATGTCTTACACAGGATTTCTTTTCCATACTTCAAAGCCAGTCACAGGCATGCTGAGCTTTTCTCTCTGCATGTTTCGTGACGGCTGTCGAAGCTTCAAGCTGTTCCATGCATGCGACAGTACAGTGGCCCGGCGGCTCACATAGTCTACTCAATATGGATAGCTGAGATAGCTTAATTTGAAAACATTTCAATCTCTCCATGCGGCCCAGAAAATCCTCTCCGTCTTTCATGTATCATAGCAGGCCGTACGATCAGTCCCCACTCCGCTGAGCACTGCCACATTTCCATGATAGCAGTCTCAAGAAGTTCATTCCAGCCAAATTCCACTGTATGAATCGTCCTTGAATTCTGAGCGGCAGCACTGTCTCGCTCAACTTATCATTCCAGCCTCTTCCATCCTATCCAACTGCTGCATCCCCGGCCCCATATCCCCACTCATGGCTGGTCTCTTCAGCGCAGTGCCTTCTTTCAGATACAGTATCAACCGGAATGCCGCATTGCCATTTAGATAATACCTGTGCAGCCTTTTGCTCCTCAAAAAGCCCAGCCGCTCGTACAGCTTCAAGCTCGCGGTGTTGGTGACTTCTGTTTCTAGCACGACTTCGTCTGCATCCCGCGCGGTCATGGCTTCGATGGCCATTTGTACGAGTTTGGAGGCGATGCCTTTCCCGCGGTGGGCTTCTTGGACAGCGAGCATGGCGATGTAGCCGCGAAAAGTGCCGCTGCGGTGGGGTTCGAGTTTGCATATTATCACGCCGATGAGGGAGGATGAAGTTGGGTCGAGAGCCTAGAGCAGAGAGATGAGTTGGAGCAGATTCAGATCTTGATTGGAGGAATGCCTACCATGTAGCATAGGTCACCCCATTGATACAAGAAGTAGCGGTACACATAGATGCTGTATGGCTCGGAAAGGTCTTTGGAGATCAATTGGCGGATGGAGGGGAGTTGTTGCTCTTCCTTGGAGGGCTCGTATTGCACATATTGAAGCTCGGACGGTGATACAGCTTTCTCCGCATCTGGCTCGACCATGATCTCGAAAACAACAAGTTTCGTGCACACAAAGAGTGACGCAGTTCCGACGCTCGGAATGTGGACAATGCGGCGGAGACACCCCCGGCTTGGCAGCAACGTGCTCGCAGCCAGATCCTAGTGCCGATCGCTGTCATTCCGTCACATGTCTGTGAAGTTCCGCAGCTCTCGCGGTTTTTGGCTTGTGATTGCGCAGCGAAGAAGTTTGCACCACCACGACAATATTCTTATTTCATAGCAGCAGCAGACGGAAGCTGTACATGTCGTTTCTTCGCCGTCGCTTCGGCGGCGCAAATCTTGCACCCGACTCGCCCATAGAATCCCGCGAACCCTCGCCAACACCCGGCCAGCCCCGTCCGTCGCATCTGCGAGTGATTACGGCGGAGCAGCTACACACACTCAAGAAGAAGGGCAAGAGCAAGCGGAAGAATGCGTGGATATTCGGGCTTGGTGGGCTGTTTGGGCTGGTGGTCGCAGGCTTCTTCGCGAGCAACAATGAGATGATCGACCTGAAGAGCTTGGAGGGTATGAACCTGGATAGTATCCTGGACGCATTACCCGCGAGCTTTGTGAGCAATGCGCAGCAGTTGCAGGTAAGCCTAGACGGCATGCAGAAGCTTCGTGCCGGCATGAGACAAGTGCTGATCTCCTCCACTCAGTAGAAACAAGAACGTGATGCAGTGAACTACGACAGTTTTGCTGTGGGCCTACACGCGAGCAAACAAGGCATAAAAGCACACCACCCCGTCATCATGATCCCTGGTGTCATCTCGACCGGACTTGAATCGTGGGGCACAGAAGAGGGCTCGAGACAATACTTTCGCAAGCGATTATGGGGCTCGTGGAGCATGATGCGCGCCTTGGTGCTGGATAAAGCGAGCTGGAAACGACACATTATGCTGGACAAAGATACGGGACTTGATCCGCCTGGGATAAAGCTACGCGCAGCTCAAGGCTTCGATGCGGCAGACTTCTTCATCACGGGATACTGGATCTGGAACAAGATCCTTGAGAACCTCGCTACTATCGGGTACGATCCTGGAAATGCTTTCACGGCAGCTTACGACTGGCGCATGTCTTATATGAATTATGAGATCCGTGATCAATACTTCACCCGCCTAAAGTCGCATATCGAAGTCGCCGTGCGCGTCTCCAACAAGAAAGTCGTCTTGTTATCGCACTCCATGGGCTCGCAGGTCCTATACTACTTCCTCCACTGGGCCGAAGCAGAGGGCTACGGCAACGGTGGACCAGGCTGGGTCGACGCCTACATCGACTCCTGGATCAACATCAGCGGGTGCATGCTCGGCACGCCCAAAGACCTCCCCGCCGTGCTCTCTGGCGAAATGAAAGACACTGCCCAACTCAACGCCTTCGCCGTCTACGGCCTCGAGAAATTCCTCTCGCGCTACGAACGCGCCGAAATCTTCCGCGCCATGCCGGGCCTCAGCTCCATGCTGCCCATGGGCGGCAACGCCGTCTGGGGCAACGCAACATGGGCCCCCGACGACCTGCCCGGGCAAAACGTATCATATGGCAACTTCGTGCGTTTCCGCGACCACAATTCCACACTGACTGCCAAGAACCTCACCATGGAAGACAGCCTGCCATACCTCTTCAAAAACAGCGAGAAATGGTACAAAGACATGGTCCTGTCCTCCTTCTCCCACGGCGTCGCACACTCGAAGAAACAAGTCGAAGACAACCAACTCATCCCCGCGAAATGGCTCAACCCCCTGGAAACGCGCCTGCCCCTCGCGCCGAAATTCAAAATCTACTGCTTCTACGGCATCGGCAAGGAGACGGAGCGCGCGTACTATTACCGCAATGACGACGAGCCGTTCTCCGGGCTCAACGTCACGCTCGACACGGGGTTCATCAGCGGCGCGGAGACGCCCGAGGGCCCCGTGGATCACGGCGTTGTCATGGGCGAAGGGGACGGCACGGTGAATTTGCTGAGCAGCGGGTACATGTGTGCCAAGGGGTGGAAGCAGAAGCGGTATAATCCTGCGGGCGTCAAGATTACGACGTATGAGATGAGGCACGAGCCCGATCGGTTTAATCCCAGGGGCGGACCTAATACTGGTGAGTTCTTCGAGATGATGATGGATCATCCCTTTTTTTTCCCTTTGAGGTGGGGAATGTGTGCTGACGATGTGCAATAGCGGATCATGTGGATATCCTGGGTCGGTCGAGTTTGAATGATTTGATTCTGCAGGTTGCGGGAGGGAGGGGGGAGTTGATTGAGGAGACGATTCATTCGAATATCAGGGAGTATGCGGAGAAGGTGAAGATTTATTATGATGATGATGACTAGGGACGATGGATGTGCTTGATGTTGGGAGACGGGAGGGTTCTCGCATCTCCTTGGAACGGACGGGTCTGGAATGGGATGATACCATAGAGTGATTCCAATTTCACCATTTCACATGCATGACTAGCAACGATCTTGGTATACGCAATTCAACATCTCAAGACATGGCGTTTATTTCTTCTCCTCCAACGTCAGGTTCTCAATGACCTTCTCCCCACTCTCGGTACCCACATCCACACTCGCCTTATCCAGCCCCTCAACATGTCCATCCGGCTTCGCCTCGACCTTCTTCGCACCGGGATGGAACGTGCCCTTGTCCTTCTTCTTTTTCTCCTTCTTCTTCTCGGCCGGCGGCGGCGGGTATGCCTTCTGCTCAATCTCCTGCCACTCGGGGGTGGCCTGGAATTCCTTCTGGACGGGTTCGAGCAGCTCATTGAGCGCCTTTGTAACCGCCGGCTTGAGGTCCTGGGGCGCTAATATATCCTTGGCGTAGTCATCCTTCATCTGCGCGATGCTGCTGTACTCGAGGGGCTCGGCGTCGCGGCGCTCGACGACGAATCTGGGCTCGCCGTGCTTGAGGCGGCCGGCGGGGAGGAGGACGTATTCGACAAAGGAGAGGATGCCGTTGTCCTCGACGACCTTGGGGACGGCGTGCGCCTTTTTGAGTTTCCGCTTGACTGCGTCGGCGTTGTCGAGCACGTCGATTTTCGAGTCGGGGTCGGAGGCGCTCATCTTGCCGCCCTGGAGACCGGGGACCATGGGGTTCATCAGGTGGGCGCGTTCCTTGTAGCCGAGCTTGGGGAGCGCTTCTTTGGCGAGGGCGAAAATCTTGCGCTGGTCGACGCCGCCGAATTGCACGTCTACGTCAAGGTACTGCTCGTCGAGAGCCTGCATGAGCGGGTAGAGAAGGCCACTCAGTGGCGCATTCTCTGTCTGCTTGACGACCTCGGCACCCGCCTTCTTCGCGTCTCGCTCGCTCGTTGTCGATGCTAGTCGCAGCATGTCCATCATGTAGTCTGGTGATAATTCAAAGCTCGATCCTAGCACGAACTCGAGCTTCTCGATCGGGACGTTCACGGCTTTGAGCAGCGCGCGGATGGTGTAGCGGTAGTATTCTGCGCGGTACTTGACGAGCTCGATGGGTGCTTTCAGGTTGTCGAGGAAGCCGTGGATGTCAGCGAGGAGGACCTTGACGTGGCAGCCGGCGGAGAGGAATTGTGCGATCTTGAGGATGGGAACGAACTAAAACAACAGTTAGTATTCACCACTCCAGTACCCTCTCAACAGACAACATACGTATCCACAATGTGGCCGACCCGTCGTTGCAGTGCCCCAGTAAACCTTCAAATGGCCATTCTTCTTGAGCGCCTCCTCCATAATCTCCGGATTCAGCACTTCTTGCAAGTTGACCTTGATGAGCGCCATCTTGTCGTCGTAGGACAGTTCCGAGCCGGCAAAGTCCTTTGCCTGCGCCTTCTCCAGTCTTGACTTTGCATCTCTCAGCTGTGTTTGTACATCTGCGAGCTTCTTCTCCAGCTGCGCGATCTCATCTTGGATCGCGACCGTGTCCGCCATGGTGGGGTAGCGGGGTATGTGGTTGCGAACAATTGAGGGTGGAGAAAAGGAGGGAAAGAAGGTAAATAAGGAAAAGGCGAGGTCGTAGCCAGTAGAGAGCTTTGACTCCTACTTCTGTGCTGAGCTTTGCTGAGACAGCAATTGCGTGTTGGAATGTTTTGGCGCTGGATGAGTCCAACGTGGGGCCAATTGCGGCTGGACCCTTGCAGTACCCTTTTTTAGCGTCACCGCAGCCCTCAGATGGTAGAACGCGTCTTGATCGTCAACTTAGCTTTCCACAAATATGCGCAGTGAATGGTATTTTGTAAGTAACACCATAGTGCAGCGTATGTGATGATTAGTAAGAGCCCGGTGTCACTGGCTAGGAAGCTGTACACTTCGTCGCATAGAGGTGGTCTCGTGAGCAAGTGAAGTATGCTGGACATTACTCTACTATAGAAGGAATGGTATGGATTAATGAATCTGTTTGAATAAGTCGAAGTCGATGTAACCAACTTCTTCCCCCAAAAACGCAAAATGTCTAATGCAAACCAAAATAAGAACGCTCACAGCCCAAAATGCCACCATCAAGAAGATTAACCAAAGTCATCGCTATGCTAAGAAATCAAAATGTCATGTCCACATCCTCATCCTCCACCACCTTCAACCCCTAGTTCCCAGCCGGCTTCTTGTTGCACTTGGCCAAACACCCATCAATATCCTGCGCCAAATTCGCCGGAATCATCTTCCGAAACTCCTCGATATTCTTGCCATTAATCTCCTTGGTAAATCCAAGCGTAGCATTAACAACATTCTTGTTGAGCGCAAAGAAGCCCTGCGCAATCTGGTTGGTGCCAGGGTCCTCGGAGTTGAGGCCAGCGACAAAGACAGCGGGGTCGCAGCCGTCGTTGAATTGGAAGTGGATAGAGCCCTGGGGAAATACGGTGCCCTCGAATTGCTGGAGTGTGCCGGCGATTTCGGGATTCTGGCCGGCGGCGACGAGCCCGTTTTCTAGGACGTAGCCGAAGCGCAGCTTGGTGTTTGTGACGAGGGTGAGAAACTCGGTGGCACGGGGGTGCACGTGAGGTGTGTTGATGCCGCAGGGCTCCATGAAGCCGAGGGTGTTGGAGATTCCGAGGCCGTTGAGGATGGGGAAGGAGTCGATGTTCTATGTGGCTTGTCAGTGATTGAGATTTGAAAGTCAGGCGAAGAGAACTTACGGCAGCGACCGCAACACCGCCCTTGGCAGTCGTGGAGTTGGCCTTGGGCTTGAATGGAAAGACAATTTGCTTCTTCAGGGCATCGCCAGTGAGCAACTTCTGGCCTGCGCCGCCCTCGGTGAGCAGCTTCTTGAAGCGCGCAGTGGCAGAGATTGCTGTTGAGTATGTAGGCATGGAAGGGAGGGCCTGGACGGCAACGGCCAGGACACCAGCGACGACGAATTGAGTGATGGCAACCATGATTACCGAGTAGAAAAGTGTAAGATTGCTGGAAAGATATCAAATGAAACAAGGTGATGGAGAAACTGGAACTGATAGTGTGGTTTTGTGGTTTGTAGGCAAGGGGACGATTCTTCCAACAACGAACCTCACTGCCGTCTTTATACATCTTCCGCCTTGTGGCTGTACCTCATCTTCCGGGCGAAGTGTAGACACTCACGATCTGGAGATGGCGCCATCCGAAGAAGCGTGGATGCCTCAGAGCTGTACAACTGTACAGTCAGCGACTAACAATAAGCTTAAACTACCAGACATCTGGACTTTTACCAGATCTCACGTAGCTAGCGAAGCCGATTGGTTGTATGAAAACACTTAAAACAAGGTTTGGTAGACATCAGCCTTGTGGAGTCAAGCGCTTATGGATAGCGTACGGCACGGAAACACGATGAGGCGGTGCATCGAGCCTTGACTGCGAAGTGGGTAAGACATGATCTTGGCAAGGTGATTTTTAAAGAGCAAGATATTCTTGTACATCAGCATATCCAGTTCCACGTTCATGAACAAGACTCTTTGTTGGTTGTGGTATGGGGTTAGGCCTCCTGTTGAGATTGACAGACAGAGTGGTGCCTTGGGACCTGCGGGACGTAGTACAGACATACAGACATACAGACTCTTGAGCTGATTATTGGACGTGAGGCAGAGCCCAGCGGTCCAGCTGCTTCGCCGTGCAATCGTTGTCGCAATGCCACGATAATATTGGCTCGAGCGGCTCCTAGAGTCCTGGAGGAGGCAGGCAGAATTGGATCGTGACCTTGCTGAAACGCAGATGTTATTTTAGCATTCCAGTCTTAGTAATGACAGATCGTAATTGCTACAGTCGAGTGTGAGCGTGTCTGAGTTGTGCGTTCGTAGTTAGTCGTGTCCGAGTGTGGTGTTGAGCTCGGACTAGTCAGCGTCCCATAAATAGAGTCAAAAAGATTTTTAGGCGCGAACTTCTCTTTAGGTACCAGCAACCCACCGACGAGATTGGAATAGACGAGCGCCAGCACGCTCATTCATAGAAATGCTGACCAATGGTACAAGTAAAGATAGATGGAATTGCGCTCCGGGGGTAATCGATCTAGCTAACTAACACACAAACGCCGCAAATCGCTCGCTGATGCTAACAACAAGGAAACATAGACAACAATTCATCAAAGACATTTTCAGCATCATCGTAACTCATTTAGAAATCGGACTCGAAGACAGAGAAATCCATAATCTCGCCGTGTTTCCAGAACGGCATCTCGTCCAGTGTGAAAGCATCGTCGCTGGGGATTGACGGTGGCCCTCTGGTATGCGGAATCATCCCCTCAATGGGCTCATCAACCTCCAGAATATTGTTGGTGTTGGAGTACCCAGGATCTTGGAAGATAAGCGACCCCCTCCTGTCGAAGGCTCCCCGGACCCGACGGCGTAGACGGCGCGCCTGAATGTTGGTATCGTCGGCTGGGTCGTTGTCCGAGTAGCTACTGTCGCCCTCGACGCTCTGGCTGTGGCTGCGCTTGAAGACGCCGGCGCTCCATCGCTTTTTCTTTTGTCGATATCTACGCTCCTGCTCTTCTTCATCTGAGGAGTCCTGGGTGAGATCCAGCTCTTTGAGTCTTTCGTACACTTCATTCTTTCCTTTAGACCCAATGTCGCTTTTCGCATCTTCAAAGTGGTCCGGCCTGACGATCTCTATGTCGCTGTCGTAGCCGGGGTCGCTCTCTAGCTCTTCGAGGACGAAGTATGCTTTTTCAGTACGTCGCATCGGACGTATCTCCTCTACCTCGCTGTCTTCATCAGAGGCAAACTCACTTTCCGAGTCTTGCGGTGTGGTTGGCTGGACCCGCCCTGATATGCTGGACGGCCGTGAGGAGAGGTTGAGCGACTGTGGTCGCGTGAACCTGAACTGGTGACCATGTCCAGTTGGTTCGATGTATTCCAGTGGTGGCGTCTGAGCCAAGTGCGACATGCCCATGCGCTTGGAGATAGGGGATGTATGTCTCGTCGTGGGCGCAGAGCGGATCTGCGAACGAGCGCCAGCAGGTGTCATTGGCGGCGAATTGGGGTGGCGATTGAAAAAGGCGGCCGGTGGCAGATCGAGTGTCGCCATGGCGTTGGCGCTGTACACAGTATTCATGCGCTGCTGTGGTTGCGTCAGGCTGGTTGGATGGCTCCGAGCCAATTGTGGAAGCGTGGGTAACAAGGATTCGGTGAGGCGAACTTTTTGCTGATCTTAAGGAAGTAATGTCCGTCGGACGTGTTTGGATCTTAAGGTATGGAAAAGGGAGTTCGTCGACTGTATCATTATGGAAGTGTGATTCGAGGGTGTTTGGCTGGGATAGTTGAGCGGCGAGCGAGGGCGGAGGTGGAGGGATTTACAAGTCAGACCCTGCAACGCCTTGGCTTATCGTGCAGGAAGAATGGGTAGGGTGCAGGCAGCAATGCAGAATGATATGGCTCGCAGGTCAGAAAGCCACAAGAGCGCAGGTCAATTCGGGTGCTGTGCGTGTGTGGCTGACGAATTGGGCGGTGGCAGAGGGCAAAGAGTTCTGGAGTAGCGAACCTGAGGTGGTCACGAATCCTAAGGTTCCAGGATTTGTGCGGGCTGTCGCCAATTAATCTCGTTCGCCTCAGCAATGCGTTGTCCGGCCGCGCTGCGGATCAATATGCAGCTATGCTTTTCTTTCATGACTCCCATGTTGGCCACGATGTGGTCGCAGTCTATTAGTCGCAACGTGGACTCGGACAGTGACACCTTACGTTGGGCTGAGCGAGGAGCCAATGACAGGCGCATCCAAAATTACGATGCAGAGGGCGGGTAGATAGTGCTGGCACTACAATGGACAGCTGGCAAAGGAGAGCATGAGCGCTGCTCTTTGCGGGGCAGTGGTGCAGCACACCAGACCAGGGGTATCCACGCTCGCACAGCTGAGGCACGAAGCGGCTCTGCGCGTCTGGTGAAGCAGACCAAAATCTCGAGCAGTAGCCGCTGGAGTAGAACCCCGTTCCCAGAAGCGTGTTTTGCATGAACGCTTGACATCGTCAGTCTCGTTCTGGAGTCGTGATATTTTTTCGCTGGGCTTCAATGTTCCGCCATGGCTTTGAGCGACAGGCGGCCTGCAGTATACCCTCGTATTCCGTGGAATGTGAGATCATGGCACCTTGTGACGCGGCATCGGAGACACGCCTCAGTCATGGTAAAGTCATTGTCCAGATGTCGTGCTCCAGTCTCATGTGATTTTCACTAAGGGTTCAGTGGTAGGTCACGTGGTGGTGGGGAGCTCGAGGCTAGCGTCCCGGGGCGGTTAGACGTTAATCCTGGCCGTTGCGTGTTCACATCGAACTTTGGCCAGAGCAGCTCGCGGCGGAGGCAGCAGTATCCAAGTAATAGCCAACACCGTGTTTCTTTCTCCTTCATTATACCCCTCCGGACATCCAATTGTCTTCTCTGGCATTGAGGCTGCATCGCGCGCAAAAGAAGCTGCGGCTTCACCCACAATTCCACCATGTCTTCTACTCCGTCCATGCTGACCAAGGTGCGCAGCTCTGACCAATGCGCCCTCACACTTTGCTAATACCACATAGTTTGAGTCCAAGTCTTCGCGTGCTAAGGGCATTGCCTTCCACCCCAAAAGGTGACCTTTCTCCTCCGATTACGCACCACCCCCGCTGACCGCCTTCAGGCCATGGATCCTCGTCTCGCTACATTCCTCTACGATTCAATTATGGGACTACCGCATGGGCACGCTCATCGATCGCTTCGAAGAGCACGACGGCCCGGTTCGCGGCATCGACTTCCACAAGACACAGCCACTGTGAGCATAGTGAAGAAGCTACGGACAATTATATACTGAGACCACGCAGGTTCGTCTCGGGTGGTGATGACTACAAGATCAAGGTCTGGTCATACCAGACCCGGCGATGCTTGTTCACACTGAACGGCCATTTGGACTATGTCCGAACCGTGTTCTTCCACCATGAGTTGCCATGGATAGTCAGTAGTTCTGACGACCAGACCATCCGTATCTGGAACTGGCAGAACCGATCGTTGATATGCACAATGACCGGCCACAACCACTACACCATGTGCGCCCAGTTCCATCCCAAGGAGGATCTCATTGTTTCCGCCTCGCTCGATCAGTCAGTCCGTGTCTGGGATATTTCTGGTTTGAGGAAGAAGCACTCTGCGCCTACATCCATGTCATTCGAAGATCAAATGGCGCGCTCGAATCAGAACCAGGCCGACATGTTCGGTAACACAGACGCCGTCGTCAAGTTCGTTCTTGAGGGCCACGACAGGGGTGTGAACTGGGTCGCGTTCCACCCTACACTACCACTCATTGTTTCCGCAGGTGACGATCGCCTGGTGAAGCTATGGAGGATGTCAGAAACGAAGGCATGGGAAGTAGACACTTGCCGAGGACATTTCCAGAACGCGTCCGCGTGTCTGTTCCACCCGCACCAGGACCTGATTCTGTCTGTTGGCGAAGACAAGACAATTCGAGTGTGGGACCTTAACAGGCGCACATCGGTCCAGTCTTTCAAGAGAGAAAATGATCGATTCTGGGTTATTGCAGCGCATCCGGAAATCAACCTGTTCGCTGCTGGCCACGATAACGGTGTGATGGTTTTCAAGCTTGAGCGCGAGCGTCCAGCGTCCGCTGTTTATCAGAACAACTTGTTCTATATCACCAAGGAGAAGCACATCCGGTCATACGACTTCCAAAAGAACCTCGAGTCTCCATCAATGCTTTCGTTGAAGAAGCTGGGAAGCGCATGGGTGCCTCCAAGGACGATATCCTACAACCCCGCTGAGCGTTCGATCCTCGTCACCTCACCGGCTGAGAGCGGCACCTACGAGTTGATCAGCTTACCGCGTGATGCTTCTGGTGCTGTTGAGCCAACCGACACGAAGCGCGGTTCTGGTAACTCTGCCGTCTTCGTTGCGAGGAACCGCTTTGCTGTTTTCACCCAGGCGAACCAGCAGATTGACATCAAGGACCTCAGCAACTCTACGACCAAGACGATCAAGCCCCCTCACGGCACAACGGACATCTACTTCGGCGGAACTGGAAACCTGCTTTTGATCACCCCTACCAATGTCGTTCTCTATGATATCCAAGCCAAGAAGAACCTTGCGGAGCTCGCAGTCAATGGTGTCAAATACGTCGTCTGGTCGACAGATGGATTACACGTAGCTTTGTTGAGCAAGCACAACGTCACCATTGCCACAAAGAACCTCGAGCAGGTCAGCACTCTGCACGAGACCATTCGCATCAAGAGTGCAACATGGGACGACACTGGAGTTCTCCTCTACTCTACTCTAAATCACATCAAGTATAGCTTGATGAACGGTGACAATGGTATTGTTCGCACTCTGGAACACACCGTCTACCTGGTCAGGGTCAAGGGCCGTAACGTATACTGTCTCGACCGTGCAGCTAAGCCAAAGATTCTGCAGATCGACCCAACTGAGTACCGCTTCAAGCTTGCTCTCGTCAAGCGCAACTATGACGAGATGCTCAACATCATCAAGACCTCCAGCTTGGTCGGTCAGAGCATTATTTCATATCTGCAGAAGAAGGGTTACCCTGAGATCGCGCTTCAATTCGTGCAGGACCCACAGACTCGTTTTGAGCTTGCGATCGAGTGCGGAAACCTCGAGGTAGCTGTCGAGATGGCGAAACAACTGGACCGACCCAAGCTCTGGCAACGGCTGAGCACTGAGGCTCTTGCTCACGGAAACCACACAATAGTGGAGTCTACTTACCAGAAGCTCCGCAATTTCGACAAGCTTTCCTTCCTATACCTTGCAACTGGCGACCAAGATAAGCTCAAGCGTATGGCTAAGATCGCCGAACACCGAGGCGACATGACTGCGCGATTCCAGAACGCTCTCTACCTTGGCGATGTACAGAACCGGATAGAGATGTTCCAGGAGATTGACTTGTACCCGTTGGCCTACGCTACCGCCAAAGCAAATGGTCTTGACGAGCAAGCTCAGTCAATACTTGAAGCTGCTGGCGTGACAGAAGATCAGATAAAGCTTCCGACAGTAGGAGGCACCCTCGCTCCTGCCAAACCTATTGTCCCCACATACAAGACCAACTGGCCAACACGTGCAGCATCATCGACAGTGTTTGAAAAGGCGCTCATGGGCGAGGTAGATGGTGTTGGCTCCGAAGAGCCAGCAGCAAACGGCTATGGCGACGAAGATCTCTTGGGCGACGCAGAGGCACCGAGTGCGTCGGCCGAGCTTGGTGGTGATGATGCGGAGGATGACATTGGCGGATGGGATATGGGTGACGATGGAGACGTTGAGGCAGAGGATGACTTCGTTGAGGTTGAGGGCGCTGAAGCTGGTGCCGGCAGCAGCGAAGCAGATCTCTGGGCACGCAACTCGCCATTAGCAGCGGACCACATCGCAGCAGGATCATTCGAAACTGCCATGCAACTTCTCAACCGACAAGTCGGCGCCGTCAACTTTGCCCCGCTCGAAGAACGCTTCCAGGAAATTTACCAGGCCACGCGAACATTCCTCCCAGCTACACCCAACATGCCGTCCCTGGTCAATTACGTGCGGCGGACGGTTGATGAGACAGACTCACGCAAGATCCTGCCTATCATTCCTCGGGAACTGGAGTCCATCCTCTCTACTGACTTGACGGCTGGAAAGCAAGGACTCTTGAAGAATAAGTTGGAAGAGGGCGTTGTCTCTTTCAAGAAGCTTTTGCATCTTCTCATTGTCAACGTCGTTGCGTCACAGGCAGAGTTAACAGAGGTACGATCCACTATGTTGCATGCTTCAGGCTGGTTGCTAACATGATACAGGCAAGGAAAGCCATCAATACCGCCGCGCAATACATCATCGCCATGTCCATCGAACTCGAGCGCCGTGCCCTTCTCAAAGGCGCAACCGATGTCTCTGCCCTCTCCGACGACGACAAGAAGCGCGCCCTGGAACTCTCGGCCTACTTCACCATCCCCGAACTCGAAGGCCCACACCGGTCTATTCCTCTTTCGGCCGCTATGAACTTTGCACACAAGAACAAGCAGCTGAACACTGCGCTGAACTTTGCCAACGCCCTGCTCGATCGCACGGGCAACGCAAAGATGAAGGAGAGCGCCAAGCGCATCAAGACCGTCGCTGAGCGCAACCCCGCGGATGCCATTGAAATCGACTTTGATCAATTCGCCGACTTTGAGATTTGCGCCGCGAGTCACACACCCATCTATGGAGGCAGTCCCAGCGCGGCTTGTCCGTACGATGGCGCGAAGTACCACGCCAAGTACAAGGGCACTGTTTGCAAGGTGTGCGAGGTTTGCCAGATTGGTGCGCCGGCTAGCGGGCTCAGGTTGGTTGGATGAATGGTTGAGGGTATGTGATGTGCTTTATGACTTAGCGTAGCATGCAATGGACGATTAGATGCGGAGGTGAAAAAAGGACAAGCTGAGGGACGGTGGCTTTTGGTGTGTTCGTTGAGAATTAGAAAATGCTATACGAGTATCATGTTCATTCTGTGTTTTGTTTTTGCACGATGCTTGAAGTTGCTGTTCACTTTGCTCCAAGTTGAGGTACGCTTGGTGATCTTCTGCAAGCGCATACATACAAAGGCAAAGTGATTTCCTTCAACATTACACTGCGGCTGGATGACGGGCACCAAGGACCATGGCAAGGCAACATGCAGTAGCGTTGATCGTCATAATTTAATGACTATCCGAATAGAAAATATACATTGAGAACGTGACCAAAAGGCAATAGGTATCCGAGCATAAACACCAACCCATAACGAACCCATGGCTTGCGCATCACATTCTTCCAAAGAGATGAATTCCTTGAACGCCTTGCCATTCCCAAACCCACTCAATCCTCACCTCTTGATGTCGTCTCCGCCAAGAGGACTCTATCTCACGATACCATCGCCCTTGGTCGGCGGGGGGCCCGGTGGCGGCGCATATCCACCACCATACGTTGGCTGCGGCGACTGAAGCTCGACACCATTCTGCTGGCCGTTGTTGTAGTAGCCCTGATTCGCGCCGCCACTGTAGTATCCCTCATGCGCGTTGTTTGGAGGCGAGTAAGGCGGCGCCGGGGCAGCGTAGTTGTTCTGGCCGTTGGCGTAGTAGGGTTGCGCGGTGTTGGCGCCGTTTCCAGGACGGGCGGCCCAGCCGGTGCCGTAGAAGGGTTGGCGGCCGGCTTTGCGGCGGCGACGGGCTGTTAGGCAACTGGAGGGTGTGTTAGTGAAAGAAGTTGTGGTGTGGTGGAGGGAGAATCGGCTTACCTGCACAAGACGAAGAGGAGGAGGAAGCCGATGACTACGACGCCGAGAACGAGCCAGCGGACCCAGTTGTCCCAGGCGCTTCTGTAGCAGCGGGTGCGCCCGAGGTTGTCTACGTAGCATCTAGCCATTGTGTATTAGAGTGATGTTGGGTGTTGTGAGTGGTGGTGTGGTGAGGTGTGTAAATGTGCAAAGGGTTCAGTGTAGTGTACAAGTAACACTAGGGCTGGTGAATGTATGACGTTTGCGCATGAACCTGGAGCTGGGCGCAGCTAGATAAAGGAAAAGCTCGATCCCGAATACAAGGCACTGCCACGCTTGGAGAAGACGTACCGGTCATAATCATCATAATCCCGTACTGCTAGATACATCTTGGCCGTTGCAAACAAGCACTGTCGACTTATGAACTAGGGCGTTAGGTTGGCGACGGCGGCGATATGAGAGGATGGGATGAGGGCTGAGGTGGAGCGATCTGGGGTATGACGACGATGGAGCGTCTTAAAGGCATGATGCGTGGCATGTACAGCCACAGCCAAGCGAAGAAGCCGGCTACAACGGAGACGTTGCGACTGGCCGTGACGACGCTTGCTTGCTTGTCATTCGCCGAATTTCTGGATTTGCAAAGGTTCGACCGAACTGCTGATGTTGCTGAGAGGGCGCAGTCGCGACAGTGCGTGGAATGTTCCCCCTTGCTGCTGGCGTGGTCCTTGCAAAGTCCGGTCTGATTGTGGCAAGACCTCATTTGACTTCAGGTGACCGAATTACACTTCAGTAAATACATTCACTACCTGATCAAATTTGAGTATTCAGCTCGATAGTTTGTTGACTGCTTCAAGATATGTCTTGGTAGAAGTTCGCAACGCAGCCTTGCAATGTTTGTACCGAGATGCAACGACAGCTGATGTTCGGAGGTTTCATGTTCGGGGAGCGACAGAATGCTGTCCAGAACTCTACCAGATTGTTACTTCATCCCATTTCGCGCATTATGCACGTGCCCTTTCCCTCATCCATCCCATCGAAAAATGCTTCACCAGCCTCACCCAGCCACATGTTCGTCACGCCTCTTCGTCTTTCGGCTCACGTTCCCATTCCATGCAGAACAGGGGTACACCATGCTGTGACCCAAACTTTTACAGCGAATCAGCTGCGGTACAGCTCTGATTCCCTGGATGGCGCTAATGCAGGATGAGTTGTTCAATTGTTGTCTGCGCTGTGGTTTGGGGTCCCCACTGCGCTGTCAAATAATATTAGAAAGTTTCTCGTCGCAGGTTTGGTTTCCGTGTTCTTTTGCTTGCCCTCTCTCACCATTCTCTCGTGTTGCCGTCCTGTTGCTATGCGTTGTGAGTTGCTTTTCCGCCGTGGAATGCCGCGGACCACGGCTTGTGCGACTGCTTCTGGAGCATCGCGGCTTCCGCATGCGGCGGAGAAAGAGTGAACCAGGACTTTGCGACTGCGATTGCGATTGCTCTTGCGAACCCACTGCGACGGCTATCGGCACGACCTGAACCCTCAATGTTCTTGTGGCTTCATCACATGTTTGTTTTCGAGGCGCGCATCACGAGATATAAAAGTCACGAGCACTGCAGCGCATCGTCGCGGCGAGAAAAGGATACCATTATACCGAGTACACGAAGTCGAATCGCTCTGCTGAGTCGCTATCACAACATTGCTCGAACAATGAAACACGAAGACGCTACAGGATGAAACAAATATACTGGGGACAACATCTGATGCCTTCACGCAATCCTCCTGCGCATGCTGCTGGTCCTCTCACCGGGCCAATATGGATGATCGTATGAATATGGTAGAAACGAGGAACGTGCTTGAGCTGAGGAACCGAGAATGGCCATCGCTAGCCTGCAGAGCGATCTGCCGTCTTTTCTTCCGTCACGTCGTAAGAATCATTAAGTATGTCGTAGAATGCTGACTACCGTCATTCGTGAGAACGTAGGCACATCAGGGTCGTGAAAGTCGCGAAAGTCGCAAAAGCCGCGCAACACCAGTACCGAGTCGAAAGCGTTGCAAGCGGCACGTGAACCCAGCCCCTTCGGTCACGTTACCGCCTCATCGAACAACAAGAATCTATTTGCTCGCGCGAGCAATTAGCCACTGGAGTACAGCGTCGAGGTTCGTCTCCTCTTTGGCGCTGATGCCGTAGCAGCTCACTTCACGGTGCGACACGGCCTTGAGGTTCAGCGCCTCAATAAGCTCATCAACCGAGAGCTTGTTAGGCAGGTCAGACTTGTTGCCCAGGACAAGCAAAGGAATGCCTTCCAGCGCTGGCTTCTCCAGGAGAAGATTGAGCTCTTCACGCGCAACTGGTAGGGCCTCCTTGTCGGCAGAGTCGACAATGAACCTAGGACGATAAGCGTAGTCATCGAGCACATGCCAGCAGGTCTTACACGATTGCGTTAACGCCGCGGCAGTACCGCTCCCACATGGAACGGAACCTAGGTTGGCCTCCGAGATCCCAACTGTTGCCGCTGGTCAGCAGGTACACCTAGGATGCGTAGATTGCCTGCACCCCGCAAGGCTGGCCCAAAATGGCTTGGCGCTGCAAGAGTTGGACATGCGTGACCGGGGCCGATATCAAGTACTCACCACTTCAAGGTTACATGACCTTTCTGGACGCGCTTCATGTTGAAGCCTACAGTGGGGATGGAGCTGTGTCCTGGTCAGCGCATGGGCCACATGTGATGGGGCTCATGGTAGCGCGAAGCTGCAGAATCGGAACAGAGATGGAACACTGTTGCCGCCAGCTTGCGCAGTTAGGAGCTTGGTGTTGACGTACTCGACGGTAAACTCCCCTCCCTAGACGCTCGTGGTCAGCTCAAACTCGCGCCGGCGCAGTCATGTCCGCATCAGGAAGGGACTCACCGCCAGAACTCTCAACAGCGACGTCTTGCCGGCATTCTGCAGCCCGATCATGGTGATGTCCATCTCGGTCGCCCTGCACAGTAGAGACAGTCAGCAGTCATCTCAGGTCATCGTCGCACACGACTTTGCTTTTTCCGAGGGCCAAGTTTGATGAGGTGGAAGTATCAAAAGGCGCATCAGGCATCCAGGCCGCGCACAAGGAAGACGATGAGAGAAGGCAGGCATACCAGAAAAGGCGCAGCAGCCAGTCGTAGATGCGTCGGAAGAGGTTCGCCATGGTCGCTGGCCGGGTAGTGCTAATGACTCGGGGTGGTTGTCGTCGGCCTGCGCTGGACTTTCGATGGGTGGTGCTGAAGTCTGCGAACCTTGATCCTAGAAGCGGGGTCTGACTTCGGGTAGTAGCAAGGCGATCGCGGCGTGAAATCAGATAGCGACAATAGCAGTGAATTGACAACGCTCCAAATGCATGCAGAAGACAGCCCAGCAATGAGTGAGAGAGCGAGAAGCGGGAGCTGTGCCGCCCCAGGGAAAAGCTAGGAACCTGCGCGGTCGATGGGTGTGCTGCATCAAGCCGCCCGCGCAGGTGACGTCCCAGTACGGGCCAATGGGGGGCCGCGCTAAGGCGGATCCACAGAAATGTTCAAGAAGTTCGCGACAAATTTAATGTGAATTGCACAAGACACCGCCGTGACCGCCCACCATACTGAGATGAGCGCGCGCGTCTCGTGAGAGCTGCGCCCCATTCTCCTTCACCCCACACATTCCAGTCAGACGCTGTACGCCTCGCAGTAATGGCGGTCGCCAAGACTAAGAAGGCGCAACAGGCGCCATGGACAACCGCTTTTGACACCAAGCGGCGACACGACCTCTTTTCTAACCCGCCAAAAGACAGCACGGCTTACCCCACGCTTGCTGCAGCTGTAGACCCCCACATCAACTCCTTCAACAGCATATTCGCTGCGGGCGGACAGCTCGAAGAAGCCCTCAAGGACATCGGCACCAAGGTCTTCCTTGACGGCAACCCATATACGCGCCCGGAAGAGGTCGGCCAGAGGAACAGGCTCTCGCTGCGTATACAGGATGTCTTCCTCGACAAGTCAGTCCTGCCGCCCTCTAACAAGGTTGCGCTCAAAAACCGCAATATTTTGCCCGCCGAGTGCAGAGAGCGCCATGCCACCTACCGCGGCAAGCTGCGCGCACGACTTGAGTGGAAGGTCAACAACGGCGACTGGCGAGAGGAAGTGTGCGATCTTGGCTCCGTTCCCATTATGCTGAGGGTGAGATCTCTCCGCTGTCTCGGGATGCGCGAGGCATGTGCTAACAGTCCTCGTGATAGTCAAACCGGTGTCACCTCGAAAACATGAGCCCGGACCAGCTCGTCAAGGCGAAGGAGGAGAGCGAAGAGCTTGGTGGCTACTTCATCGTGAACGGTATCGAAAAGATCATACGAATGCTGCAGGTGAACAGGCGCAACTTCCCCATGGCCATCAAGCGAGGCGCCTTCACAAACCGCGGCCCCGGCTACACGCAATATGGTATCCTCCTCCGCTCCATGCGTCCCGATCAGACGTCACAGACAAACGCCCTGCATTATCTGAGCGACGGCAACGTCAACCTGCGCTTCTCGTGGAGGAAGGCGGAATACCTTGTGCCCGTCATGATGGTCCTGAAATCTCTGGTGGAAACAAACGACCGGGAGATCTTCGAGGGCCTGGTTGGTGCAGCTAGCTCAGAAGGGCTTGCGGAGAAACAGTTTGTGACCGATAGAGTGGAATTGCTGCTCCGGACGTACAAGGTGTATGGGTTACACTCCAAAGCGAAGACGCGGGCATACCTAGGACAGAAGTTCAAGGTCGTACTACAGATCCCAGAGGACACCAGCGACGAAGAAGCCGGTACCGAATTCCTGCGAAGAATCGTCCTGCCGCATTTGGGCGCATACCACATTACACCCGCTCAGGATGCTGACAAATTCCGCATGCTCTTGTTCATGATCCGGAAACTATACGCCTTGGTGGAGGGCGAATGCTGCGTGGATAACCCTGATGCAGTGCAAAATCAAGAAATTCTGCTGGGTGGCCAGCTGTACGGCATGATCATCAAAGAGAGACTAGACGACTGGATCCAATCGATGCGTCCAGTTCTGCAAGACTGGGGACGTCGCACAGAGTGGAGGCCGTTCACATCACAAGAGTTTCAGAAAGACTTCATCTCGAAAATCCTGCGAAGATCCCAGACAGACATCGGACGAGCCATGGAGTACTTCCTGTCTACCGGCAACCTGATCAGTCCCACGGGCCTTGATCTGCAGCAGACTGCTGGTTTCGTCGTCGTGGCAGAGAAGATCAATTTCTACCGTTTCATCAGTCATTTCAGGATGGTGCACAGAGGCGCCTTCTTTGCTGAGCTCAAAACGACCACAGTCCGAAAATTGTTACCAGAAAGCTGGGGCTTTATGTGCCCTGTTCACACCCCCGACGGAGCGCCATGTGGGTTGCTCAACCACTTTTCCCACAAATGCAAACTGGCGACACAGAACGTTGATGTTTCAGCGATCCCCAAGTTGGTCGCACAACTGGGCGTATCTAGCAAGTCATCCGCCTCAATCGAGGCGAGTGTGGTCGTACAACTGGATGGTCGCGTCTTGGGCTTCTGCTCGCCAAAGCAAGCCAAAGTCATTGCGGACACGCTCCGATACTGGAAGGTCGAAGGCTCGCATAACGTGCCGCTGGAGATGGAAATCGGTTATGTTCCAAACTCAACCGGTGGCCAATATCCCGGTGTTTACATGATGTCGCAAGTCGCACGCATGTACCGACCTGTCAAGTATCTCCCGCTCGACAAACTCGACTATGTGGGGCCCTTCGAGCAACCATACATGTCGATCGCGTGTACAGACGCTGAGATTGTGTCAGGCGACTCAACGCATGTCGAGTACGACCCCACCAACATCTTCTCGATCGTCGCGAACATGACACCATTCTCCGATTTCAACCAGTCTCCGCGTAACATGTAGGCTATACCTTCCCTCTAATCAACTAGCATATGCTAACAAACACTGAGGTATCAATGTCTGTCCGCTGACCATGAAGTGCTCACCAGCACTGGCTGGAAAGCTCTTCCAGCGATCAAGGATGCAGATCAGGTAATGACACTGGATCTTCAAACAGGCACTCAGCAATGGAACTCTGTTCACGCGACGACTCGCTTCGCCCGCGAGGGATCTCTTTACAGACTCAAGAGCGACGACATGGATGCTGTCTGTAACGGGAGTCATCGCTGGTATCTCAATACGAAGGACCAACCTACTACCTACGCAGCATTTACTACACAGCAGATGCTGGACAACCAACTGGTAGCACCGAAGAATTCTTCTGGCAAGGCAACAGATCAGTGGAATCACGAGTCCGACACAACCACCCATGCCAATCACAACATCCCTACTGTTGGACACAATGACAATGTCATGTACTCGTGGTCGGATTGCTCCTGGCTTCCCAGGGAATTCGTCGCGGACGAAGGGTGCAATCTGGACTGGTGTCGATTCATTGGGCTTGTAATGGGTGATGGCGGTATTGAACGCGTTACCGATGCTCAGGGGCAAGAGCATTATTCCATTCGGATACATCAGCGTGCCGGAAACTCTGCTGTTAAGGCCAACACCGAGGACGTTCTGGGGCGCCTTGCTGCGAAGCTGCCTGACTTCGTGGTACATCCATCAGGTGTGCCTGGCGCCGAGGACAAGCACACCTGGACCATTAATCACCGCGATATGTACCAGTTCTTCCTTCCTATGATGCGCGGACCGCAATCATATGATCCTTTGGACGATGCGATGTGCCGTACCTATCAAGCACCTGATTATCAAGCATTGTCAAGGTCAGGCAATGAGCCTATCGTACCTGTCCCCGCAGGCTGGAAAACCGACAACTGGTGGCATCTTCGACGCTGGATCAACTACCCTTGGCTCTTTTCACTGGCCCAAAATCAGGCTCGAGCCATGATCAAGGGGATGGCGGCTGCCAATGGCGACTGGAAACCTTCATTGAAAGCGGGATCGGACAATGGAGACAGTGGAGTCGTGCGGGTATTCAGCAACTCGATCCCGCTGATGCATGACATGTCTGTGTTGGGCCTGTTGGCTGATACTAGAGTCAATATCGGTGTCGACCACAAAAAGGGGCAATCCATTTCAAGTACCGGTAACAGCGCCAGCGCTACTGGATGGCGTATATCCTTCTCCTTCGCCGATAGCGATCTTGCTGTGGCCGCCCCCAAGCCGGAGCCATACGAGAATCCTCGCCACGATGGATTCGTCTACTGTTTGACAGTGCCCAATGGCAACTTCCTTGCTCGACGCACTATCGAATATAGCGATAACGACAAGACTCAGGAGGTTATCGACGCAGCGCAGAAGCCTTTCTTTACCGGAAACTGTCAGATGGGTAAGCAATCTATGGGTACACCTGGAACAGCTTTGCGCTACCGAACCGACAACAAGACCTACCGATTGCAGACTGGTCAGACACCTGTTGTGCGACCGCCCCTCCACAACGAATATGGCTTCGACAATTTCCCGAACGGGACAAACGCCGTCGTGGCGGTTATCTCGTACACTGGATACGACATGGACGACGCCATGATATTGAATAAATCTGCACATGAGCGCGGTTTTGGTCACGGAACCATCTACAAAACAAAGATCTGCGATCTCGAGGAGGGTGCCAGGCGAAACAGGTCGAGCAGGACAATCGGCAAGCTTTTTGGCTTCGCCCCAGACAGTCTTGTCCCGGCCAGCAGGAAGGAGACACTTGACGAGGATGGCTTTCCCCGTATTGGCACGTTACTTCGCAATGGTGATGCCATTGCCGCTTGGCATACCGTCTCCTACGATGCTGCATCCGATGACTACGTCAACCGTGATGCCAGCACAAATTACTTCAAATACAAAGAAGACGAAGTCGCCTTTGTTGAAGAGGTCAGGATCATCGGCTCTGAAGATGGTAACCAGCCTTGCCAAAAGCTCTCGATCAAACTTCGTGTGCCTCGTTCGCCTGTCATTGGCGACAAATTCTCTTCCCGCCATGGTCAAAAAGGTGTCTGTTCACAAAAATGGCCGTCAATCGACATGCCCTTTTCCGAATCTGGTATCCAGCCCGACGTCATTATCAATCCCCACGCTTTCCCATCTCGAATGACGATTGGTATGTTTGTCGAGTCGCTCGCTGGAAAAGCCGGTGCGCTCCACGGTATCGCGCAGGACTCCACGCCATTTAGATTCGACGAGCAAAACACCGCTGTCGACTTCTTTGGCCACCAGCTCATGAAAGCAGGATACAATTACTATGGCAACGAGCCCATGTATTCTGGTATCACGGGCCAGGAACTCGCTGCCGATATCTACATTGGTGTTGTGTACTACCAACGTTTGAGGCACATGGTCAACGATAAATACCAAGTGCGTACCACTGGTCCAATCAATTCGACTACTGGACAGCCCATCAAAGGAAGGAAGAAGGGTGGAGGTATCCGTGTCGGTGAGATGGAACGAGATGCGCTCATTGCCCACGGCACGGCGTTCCTACTACAGGATCGTCTGATGAATTGTTCGGATTACACAAAAGCGCCTATCTGCCGCGAGTGCGGATCCTTCTTATCAACGGCCCCGACGGTCAGCGAGTACGGACGCAAGAAGGATCGAGGCGCTCAGCTCACGATTCGATGCCGGCGATGCGCGAAGCCCGCGGATGGCATCACAAGCAAGGCAGATGTTTGGATGGATGGACAAGGCATGCGCTTCCAAGGCGGCGAGAACATTGGTGTCGTGGCTGTTCCCGGTGTCTTAAAGTATCTCGATGTTGAGTTGGCGAGTATGGGTGTCAAGTTGAAGTTCAAGGTGGAGCCATAAATCGGCAGCATCACAGGGCGTTTGGGTTAATGTCTGTATGGTTGAACAAAAGTTTATGGAGTAGCTACGCATCGGGCATTTCGACGGCGTAACGTGGGTTCCTAGCCTAGAATAAATGATGAAGAAATTCAATTCATTATCGTGTTATCAATCGGGCTGGCTAACTTGAAAGTTTTTCTTCAGCTCTTCGCAACGCAATCATCAACCATCAAGTCTATTGGAGCTTGTACAGGAGATGACATGTGCTCTCTCATAGTAAATCAAGTTTGAACAGAACGCGCACGGCTTATTGCTACACCTGGTGGTAATCCATCCCTCCTTCGCGTCATGTCGATCCCGTTCCAAACGAGTCCCACCGCCTCGAGCAACATGCGGAGTGCATATCGCACCTTGCCCAAACCAGCCTAGCACGCCGTGACATACCATTCGTACCCTCACGTGCAATTCCTCGTTCCCATCCCTCACCCTCCCTCCCCCAAAGTAAAATGCCCCTCGAAATCGCATGCTTCACCCCAGCCTCCGCCATCTCCGCCTCCAAAGCCGGCGCAGACCGCATCGAGCTGTGCGCCAACTACGCCGCTGGCGGCGTCACTCCGGACATACACTCTCTGCTCGCCATTCGCAGAGAGGTGGGAAGAGATGTACCAATCAATGTGATGATCCGCCCGCGCGCCGGGGACTTTGTGTACTCGACGAAGGAAATGGAGGTGATGAGGCATGACATTGCGCTGTTTACGCCGCTGGCTAGCGGGTTTGTATTTGGCATCTTGGATGTCAATGGCCGCGTGGATGTGGCGAGGAATAGTGAGCTGGTGGATATTGCGGCGCCGCTGCCGTGTACGTTTCATCGGGCGGTTGATGAGGTGGGGGATTT
>Ga0265780_10000510_pt1 | contig 60125 bp, 47 predicted proteins | sample P1T30metagenome_FD_192432 | JGI IMG/M metagenome (GOLD analysis project Ga0265780, IMG submission 192432) | Plant litter microbial communities from East Loma Ridge, Irvine, California - P1 T30 | ecosystem: Environmental > Terrestrial > Plant litter > Unclassified | place: USA: California... | reverse complement strand
GTGGCCACTCTCAGTCAAACGTCTCGTTTACTACCAAAGTCGGTTCCCACCCACGTACGTTAGTCCGCCCGACCGGTACACTATTTCTTCAGGTGCCCAACTAATAGCTCGATGGAGAGGAGAGAACAATCATACCACCTAGGTACCAGAAGTCGCATTATTACGCTGCCGGCCAATCTTACGGCTGATACGAAAAATGTTTGGGAATTCATGTGGGCAATGATCAACAGCATCATAAGTCACTGTAGAGTATTATGAGGTCTGCAAAGTGGGCCATCTATTTCCAAACTCCGCCCGATTTCTATTGACCAATCGACTGACCACGATACTATATCATCTTCCCCACTGTATCCATGCTCACAAGAGATGGGCCCTGAAGGTGATCACTTGTTGCCCTTCTGGCTCTACAGGAACATGTACGAAGTCAGTGTATGTCTCAGGCATCTTGCATACTTGGATTTCCTTACGCGTGTAGCATCCATTCTCGGAGAAGGTGGAGATGGGGTTATTGCACCCCTCGCCTGAGAAGAAATCCACGGAGTACTTGTCCGCTCCGGTGGGCTGCCTGATCTGGACGCTCTGCCAATTGTAATGGCCGTTGATCTCGCATGCTTCTGGGGCAGTGGACGCTACATCAGGGTTTGTGCCTTGGGAAACAATGTCAGACCTATGTTCAAAGGGAAGGAATATCCCAGCATACGTACTAACGTAGAAAGTCGAGGATGTGCCAACTTTGGTATCGCCACAGCCGTTCTCCCAGAAGGTCACGTAGAGCGTATCTTCAGGTCCGCGACCGGCGAGAAGTCTGGGTGCAGCAGCCGCAAAGGCGATGCTGCTGAGAGCAACGAGGGTAGTGGTGAATTGCATGATTAAAGTCAGGAGGCAAGAAGATGGGTGAAGTGGACTAATCCTAGTGTAGGTGGATTCAACGCTCTTATGTAGGTGTAGGCGACCGATCGTGTGCTGCTAAGATCTTACTTGCAGCTCACCAACTCTGCCGTGTCCGAGCCGTAATCTGTCAGTCCATATTTCTATGACGAATTGTTTCGCCCCCGACGAAAAGCCTGCCTGATCGAGCGCTATGCACGACTATTATCACCTTGTTGCTGACTTCTGCAATGTTTGCGGCATACAGTAGCCGTTAGAAGCCCTGATGTGGTATAAGATTAGCTCATAAGGGTCCGCCTGTCTCTTGTCGTTGGCTGGGGTGAAGTACGTACATCTTCGTTAGCCCAAACAACAATAGTCAACACTAATGTATACGAAGCGAGCCGTGCTTGACAGCGGGTATCCCGATTCACTAGTACGCATTACTAAATCACTCGGGTCCAACTCCGCGGTAAGCGCAAGCGTACCTGGAAACTAACCTTCTACTAAGTTCATAATAGCTGGGCCGGTACATGGACGAAGGGCTGACTCGAGGGAGCTAAGCTACGTGTAGTTTGGTTTCCATGTATGTCCAGCACTGAGGTACTATGCGTAAGCCGATGTTAGACATCTCCGTCGCAGATGCATGGCGTTCAGCAGATCTGCATGTCTGCATTCCAACACTCGCGGACTGTTGATCTACCGGCATGGCGAAGTAACCTCAAACCCAAATCGGACCCGGTGCGACACGGCTCCTGCAACGAGAGAACCGGCTTGATCCTTCTGTAATACCGGTTCACGCCGGCAGGGATCTCTTTGTGTACACTACCCCCATACACGGCTTCCTAGCGCTTCTCCACATAGCGACCATCGTAGACTATTTTGTCCAGAAATGTGACGTCTGTTGCATGTCCCAACACACCGTCTGGGTCGCTCTGACATCATGTGGTAAGGCTTCCAGCACTTACGCCATATGGCGGAGAACAACGCCAATTCGGCTCGCCCGTTGTCTTGATCAAATTGTTAGCGGTTATGCATACTAACAAGGTGCATGTGGAGAGATACTACGCCTCCCTCGCACGTAGACTATGTGTATCCCATCGTGGATGCACAATTGGTCACTATTCTCCAGGAGGGAGAGTGCCGGTGTCCGAGGAAATCGTCTTGCTTTGACCATCGACGATCTCGGAAATTGGAAGACTGCGTGGGAGGTGACTTTCGATGTCTAATCGAGAGCGCTCATCGCGAGGCAAACTCGGGGCCAAATAACAAGACATACATATAAAGCAACTTACTAGCCAGTCACTCGTCTCTCACCACTCAGTCCATCTTTTCACCTCCTCCTCTACACACCTCAAATTTCTTTGCAAGGCATTTCAAGTACTCATCATGTTTTCCTCCTTCTCCATCGAGGTCCTCATGGGCCTTCTGGCCGTCGGTGCTATCGCGCAGGAATCACCTGTGAAGCTATGCAACAGCGAGGACTGTGACTACTGTCCAAGCTCGATCACGACAACTGGCACTGGTTATCCCTCTTGTGTCATCTACGTAAGCTTACACTACAATAAGCTGAACAAATCACTCACATCGCGATCAGGATCGTGACACGGTTCTAGGTGGCAAGTCCGGCGACTACCCTCCTGTCCGAGGCAGTACCAGAATGATCTACTACGATATCGCGCCTGCCTCAGGAGACTGTCAGACCATGTAATAGCGTCCTTCGAAGACATACAGACCAGAGCTAACCTCACCGGATAGCATCCGCACTCCTGCGGGTACCACTGACCCTAACTGCGGAGTCCCTGTCTACGGAGGCAAAGGCGGCGTGTGTTTCGCTGGAGACACAGAGTCTACCTTTAGTAAGCATCCTTGATATCACTTCATATAGGCAGTGACTGACTCGACCTCACCTCCTAGTGGTGCAGTTTTGCTGCGGAACAGGTGACTGCTCTGCCGCTGGAGTCAAGCGTGACGGCACAATTTTCGGAAACACACTTTCAAGTGCAGTCCTTCGCGATGATGCTGGCAGCGTTGTCGTACCTCATTCAGTCGGCGATGTCGCTGGCGGCGACAAATTCGACATCTTCCTGGAAGACCACGGCGTAAACAGCTCCGCCGCCATCCTGGGTAGCTCGACTGGTGGGATTCCAATCTACAAGATTGGGTATGATGCGCCAGTGCAGAAGCGCGCATGCGATACTTTCTCTGAGAACAAGGCTCCGTACACGAAGACTGGTGCGTTTGGTGTTTTGCTAGGATATAGTGGACTACCATGCTGACATGTGCATCAGGTACCATGAGCCAACAGGTCAGTGGCAACATCTGCGATACGACCAGCAAGGTCACCATCACGAACGAGAATTCTGTTTCTCGCACTACGACGTTCGGTGCATCTGTCAGCGATCCCTTTGGCATAGTTTCCGCGTCTGTAGAATTCTCCACGGAGGAGACGGCTACCCAGTCGTACTCGTACGAGTTCACGCCCAAGGAAGGTCAGTGTGGCCACGTGTCATTCACTCCGTTCTTCATTTGTGTCGGAGGAACGATTACTGGATGCGAAGGTGGCGACCAGACCGGTGAGGTGTGCACTGCGAAGAGGATCAGCGATAATCAGATTGATGGTGCCTACCGCTTTGTTCAGGACTAGATACCTGGTATACGCTTCGGTGGAGCGAGTTAAGGATTATTGGTACGAAATCGATTTTGTATGATGTTGCATGCCGATGAGAGGCGCATGGGCAGGCATAGAGCCGAGAGCTATATACATGATACATACTCCTCAATGTTTAGTACTTTTGGCTCCTAAAGTCCTCTGTACGTGTCTTGTTAACGTATGTAGTTACTTCACATTCAAGAATCATTGGCAACATCGCCCTGGAATCACGTCACCTGACCAATGCTACTTACAGTTGTGCCGGTAATGATGTAGCCTCGAGAATCTAACGGTCTAGTCAGATAGACTTAGAAGTGAGTTGGCAACGAACACCTGTTCTCAACAGGTGCATACTCCGCAGATTCGCAATCCCGTATCGTGAATATTCTGCTATTTGCCAATGCAATACAATCTCACGACAGCTGAGGTAAGACTTCATTTCTTGTGACACGCCAGCCGGTCGTACTGGCGGAGCCCACTGTTCAACGTTGGCTGATTGGAGTGAGTGAGCAAAGTCTTTCAGCGCGGAGGTTCTGGTGTTTGTGTTCCCCAGCCATCTTTGGGTTCTGATTGGGTAGGAAGGTAGGAAGACGCTAGGTACCCTGGCAGGGGCGAACGCGACGACGACCAACGAAGCTGCATCGCTCGAACAACACAACCCGGACGGCGTAAATGAGCCATGGCGGGCAACGTGGATGTGATGGAAATATGTGGATGGCGAAATATTAGCCCCTCAGTGGGCTTGAGACGGCGCCTCTGCTAAGATTGTTCTTCGATTGTTCTTCGTCATCGCTCTCTCTTGCAACTGCTCGGCGAGTACTTCTCGCCTTCCTTTTGCTCCAGCACGCGTCTTTGCAGCGTCCTTTCCAGTTTTCTTCTCTTCTCCGTGGACCTGATTTCGTAATTCCCTTCGCTCAAGACGCCTTTAATCGTAATTCTCACGTTCCACTGCCGATACCTGCCTCTCTAAGCCATCGCTCTGTATCGCACAATTCCGCATGCCATAGTCAACGACACCAAATTGCCTGACACGCTGTATTATCTAGCCTTTACGCCTTCGATATCGTAGCTGCTCCAGACTGCTGCAGCTCACAAGCATCCGCGACGCCGCGACGCTCACTCCCAAGGGTCAGGAGAAGGCATCGAACAGCACGGGTTCCGAGGGTGCTTCAGTGTAGCTACTGGTCCGAGCCACACTCGCTGCTAGAAATTGTTTGGCTCGACGTCATGTATTCGTCTGAACCGACATCGAGCTGACCGCCTAGGAGAACTGTTTGAAGGTAGTAAAGCGACAAGGCAGGCGTGCTTGCTTGGGAAGGACGATCGGATTCAAGAGGTGAAGAAGATCTGAAGAGTGAGGGTGAGAGTAAAAGAGGGTACCTTCCACATCGAACGAAAATGGCGGCTCATGTTCCGCACTCGCATTCACCGCAAATGTCGGAGCGGGCTGTACCGCAAACCCTGGCCCAACGGGCGCCTCTGACTCCTGTGCACTCGCCACACCATTCGTTGACATCTTTGGTCTCGTCTCGTACGCCAATACACACATTATCGATCCACGAGTATCGCAAGTTGCAGAACACGCCGGGCTCGCAAACGGTGACGCCATCGGGGAAGACTTTGCGACGCAAAGCCGCAGCTCCAGCCCTCCACGGACTCGAACGCGCGCCATCCGTCGCCCGTTTGTCAAAACCCTTACATTTGTCGCAATCCGCACAACACCTGCCAAGCCGTCGCTCGCCCTTCGCACAGCATCCGCTCCCCGATCAGCTGTTTCGGTCACAATCTGCCGAGCCGCGCACACAGGGTGGTAGCGTCTCGAGCATCACAACAACAACATCAACCGGAAAAGTACGCCATTTCAACTCCAGAAAAAGGCTACCCAAGCCGCCTGCCGCTGCGGGCAACGCGCCGTTCCCTCCGCGCTTTGCAGACGCGACAATCGCTCCATCACGACGCTTGCATCGACCTGCCACCCTTGAAATTTTCACAGAAAGCTCGCGCTCGAGCGATACACGCACCCCACATACGGCGTCGACATTTTCGCTTTCTCGATTTCCACATCCGCCGCACTTTGTTGACCTTTCGTCTGCCCCTCAACAGAATGAAAGTGAACTCACGCGCCTAAACGCCCTTAGCTTCGCGTCAACTGCGCGATCACCAGCTACTCCACCCGCGACTCCAGTAATTCAATTCGGTGGAACGAGCTTTAATTTAGTCAATCCCCACGACTCGCTGCTGCTCCACGATATTGTCACACCCTCTCGCGACTTTGGTTCCAGTGAGTATCTTGTTGTACCAGACGACGAAATGGCGCCGAAGCGAGCGCTGTACGGTGACTTCACAGCTGCGCATGCTGGAATTCTGAGGCGCGCAGACGACTCGTTCAGCAGCTCCAATCTTGAGCTCCCCTTGCCACCCACACCAGCCGCAATAAGCCCAGACTCATCGTCCTACGCGTCGCCAATATACAGTCCACATTCGAACTTTGCGCCGCCTCCCTTGGCTCTGAGCAAAGCGCCGACAGATTCGCGATTCTCGTTGAAGCAACTCACCCGCACGTTGACGAAGAGGTTGGGAAGGTCTCCAGAGAAGCATCATGGACAAGAGCTGCAAACACTGTACCAAGGTTCACACGTCGCATCAACAAGCGCGGATTTTCACGCTCAACCGGCCCGAAACAGGTCTGCCGTGGCAACGCCGCAATCAGCATACTTCCCACTCAGCCCAGCTTCGCCAATCACTCCCGTCAGCCCAATGTCTCACCGAGACTATGACTCTGGACAAGGGGAAGAGGAGGATACTGAAGACGACGAGGTCGAATTGCCACGCAGACATGTGTTGCCACGACATGATTCGGAGCCTCTGGCCTCCTGGGTTCCGGAAGACAACTCGACGCAAATCGGGCGGGTCGATGACCCAAGGGCGTCTATGTCGGAAGGACACCTGCTTTCGAGACCATACTACGATGATCTGGACTCTATCTACCCAAGCTCATCTGTGTACACAGGCGAAGACCGTCGCATTTCTGATTATCAGCAAAGTCTAGCAAGTGCTCGCCAAAGCAATCCTTTCCTGCGATACAGCGGTATGGACTCTTCCAGTTTTGCCAACGATTACAACCAGGATAGTCTCTACGGGTATAGTGTCCGCAACAGGCGAAAGTCCAAGCCTCTTTCACAGGAGATGTATCATCGGATGGCGAATCAGGAGAAGACGGACACTATCGGCAAGATCATAGATCAATACGACCCAAATACGATCTCGGACAACACACTTTCCATGCAGAGCCAGGAGACCATCGATGAATCTCCGTTGTTCAGAACAGTTTCTGGTACAGCTAATCAGCCTCTTCAGACCACTCGTTCAGGGCTCAGCCAATTCGAGTTCGAAGTGCACCATGGCGATGTCGCCTCTGTCGAACCTATGCTTGTCAGAAGGCCGACGATAGTTCGGAACATGGGAGACCCTCCACGCGAACCAGCGCCGTTGGCGCCGCCATTTCAGTATGACGAAGCCCCATTCGTCTTGCCACAGCCAGACACATCTGAGACATTCACCTATCGGTCTTCCAACTCGTATGGTGACACCCGGAATTTGTTGCAATTTCAGACATCACAAGTACGTGAAAGCCAGACCCTTCAACCGTCGTCCTCGTACTCGCAAGTAGATGCCAACCCGGTGGAGAGATCTTCGTCGTACTCGCAAACCGGAGAGCCCACAAGCCCACAAACTCCACAAGAAGCATTGGATCAAGCTGAGCAGATCTTCGAAAGCGCGCAGCGTGGCGAGAAAGGTATCCCAGCAATGTGGGCTAGGCGGAGCTCAGGCAGCATGCTTGTAGGAAAGAAGTCGAACGCTCAAGCTACACGGAACTCGCAGCACTCAGACTCACTTGCTGCCAGCCAAAGTCTCTTCGCTGACGAGACCGAGGCTGACTGGGAGTCTGAGGTCGGGAATAATCGTGCGGTGCGGGACTCGTACGGCAGCATTGCCGACTACAGCAGCAGCGAAGGAACGCGTAACAGTCTAGGCTTGGACTCCAACGGCTCGTTACCTTCCTGGCAAAATCACTCGCAAGGGCCATCAGTCTACAGCCACCCAAGCCCACTGAGAGCCCATCATAATCCCTTCAGCTCTTCACCGCCGCAGTTGCGACAAGACGGGCGAGGGCATCTTGCACGCGAGTCTTCAGATACACCTTTCGGCTCTAGCCCTCCAGGCTCGAAGGTCGCACCGGTATCCCATCCTGTCATTCAGCCCGAAGACGCTGTGAGGCAAGGTGCTGTGGAGCAGCCCTATAATCATGCACCTTGGGCTGATCGATACGCGTTTAGTGACAAGGAAACGCAAGAACTGCTCGCATCAGGTCCGAATGATAAGATCATATTCGACAACAAGCACGAGCAAGGGCGCTCAGACGAGCACGAATTCAACACGCCTCAACACCAGCGTGGTGATATGATGTTCACCTCCAGCTCGCCTTTGAGCATCTTCGGTGGTGCGGGCGGGTTGGAACGTGAAAACACGTTTGAGAAACTGTGTATCATTGGCCCAAAGGGCAATCTCACAGGCACTCCCCAAGGCACGGGGATGCACGAGACTGGCAGTAGCGTAGCTGATACTAGCAGTCCTGGTTTGGCTTTGACGTCAAGTGCCCGCGAGAGCTTTCGCTCATCTGAGTACGATGGCTTCTACGCTGCCCCATTCCCAGCAACTGGGAGCGTGACTCGCATCCAACAATCGGGATCACATAGGGTTCCAGAGCACGAGCGAACACCGTCGCAAGATACGCTCTTCCCAAGACGATCAGAGCTAGAACCTGTTACAGAGACCTCTCCGAAGATCGGCGCGAGCCATCGCACCTCCTTACGCAGCTCCACCACTTTCCAACGCTCGCACCGTCGCGTGAGTCGCACGGCCGCTGTTCCCGGACAAACGAAGCTCAGACAGATGATACTGGCACCTGAAGTCGCTCGCAAGACGCTCTCCAGCGCAGACACCAATTTTTCGCATTTCAAAGCAGATAGCGGGCGTCCGTCAACAAGCGATACCAACACACCTTTGCGTACCCGATTGAGCGTTCCGACATTACCGATACCGATAGGACGGACGTTGATCGCTCATCAGCATTCACCTCATCTCCTGTGTCCGGAACGAGCAGCCAATTCGGTTGACGAAGAGCGTCGCAGGAAGCTGTCGTGGGCAATTCTTGCGGTGTTCTGCTTGCTCCCACCATGCATCATCCTCTTCCGTGTGTGGGGTGACTCGATCATGATATCGCTCACTAAAGGTGGTCTGGGACACTGTACGAACAAGTCCAAGAGGGTTGCCCTGATCGCGGCCGTCACGCTCAACATTGGCTTAGCCACTGCTATTGTGGTTCCCATTGTAGTCGCGCACGCGCTAGGAGCAGCTTGAGATGGAGGAGTTGCGCAAACGCACGACGTAAGCTCAATTTCTGGTTCTCGGTATGGCTCATGCTAACCTTACTGGCAGACATAAACCCTACCTGCGGCTCGTCCGCATTGAGTTCTTTCTCGACGTCCGGCTCAATCGTTCTTCGGTTTTTACCATTTGTTTTTCTGTGCGCTGGTGGTATTTGGTTGGCGTCTAGGATGGTTCGGAAGCGTATGGCTCGTATCTGAGCTTGGTTGCATTGGTGGGCGCATGACACAGGGCAGAAGAACGCTCGCGTCCGCTGTATTATCTTCTCATAACTCACGCCTTTTGCGGTGGTTGTAGCAGTACGGTGGTAGTCCTCAGACTCAAGGTCCTGGACGTAAGGAGATGGGACATGTCGTGTAATATCGTTGCGAGGTACATAATGCATGTATTGAAGGAAATGCGACGTGAGATGAACTGAGAGGAGCGTACGCGCAATATCAATTATACGCGCTAAGAACGCGCACCATTCGCACTTCCCTCATCAGCCACTCCAGCACATCTAGCCTCTGCTTCTAATGAATGGCTGCATTGTCAGACATTCACTTTCTCTGTCCATGGTCGTTCAGACCTTGACTTTCTCTGTCCATGGTCGTCAACCCCCCCAAGTTTTGCACGTCACAACGAACGCGATACGCGACTGCAGTGTGAGCACGACATAGCACCTGCCAGTGTGTTGCAGCTGTGCGTGCAAACACCTTCCTCCGCGTTCCATCCCCATATCAGCAAGGAGCACCCCCTCATCAGCGAGAGATCTGCGCTGTCTCCAGAGGAGAGCTGTCCTTCTCTCTCCGCGTCACGAAACACCGCAGTAGTTTGTACACACCTGCAGTGCAGTCTCATTCCAAGACTGCGAGCGACACACCAGCTCGTCCATTCGCCTATATCTCGTGTTTACATTTGTTCGTTTATCAGCTGTTGAGATTCTACGTATCGTTTGAGGTGTTCGTCGCCTTCTGTCACGCGTCACAGTACCAGCTACGCGCGCGACGCGACGCGTCTTGCCTACCGGTACCCCGCTACCAGCACAACTCCTCAAAACCACCATGGGCATTCCTGGGTACGTCTGTGCACTCGACATCTTGTTTTAGATAATTACTGACTCAACAAGACGAAGTGGAAAGATCGAAGCATGCGAGACCATCGTGCCTCTGGCGCAGCTTGCCGAGGAGCACTTCCAACGAACGGCCAGGCCGTTCAGGGTTGCCATCGATGAGGCCGACTGGCACTTCAACAACCTGGGTTCTGAGAGAGTTACTTCGATTCGAGAAGGAGATAGTTGACATCCTTTTAGTAGCTTTACTATATTGATGCATTCACAGACTCAGGGCGAGCCTCGAACCCAGTGGAGAAAAACATTTTCCACGACGTATGCGATCTCCTCACTATCAACATCGAGCCCATCTTCGTTTTTGACGGCCCTGATGTGCCGCCAAAACGCAACCGCAAAGAACACAGTCGCAAAGTTGACTACAAGAAGCGCGCGCTACTGAAGCAGATTCTGAGAGGTCTCGATGTACATTACATTGAGGCGCTAGGGGAGGCAGAAGCAGAGTGCTGTCAGCTACAATCCCTCGGTCTTGTCGACGCTGTGTGGTCGCAGTATTCGGACTGTCTGATGTTCGGTTGTGGACTCTGGATTCGAACACCTCGAGAGGCCAATGAGGGGCACAGCGTCAACCGGAATAAGGGCCACACACGCAAAGTCAAGGACATGGTCCGCGTCGTGGTCGTGGAGGATATGCGAGCACGATTTGGTCTGACTCGCGAAAATTGCGTGTTGTACGCAATGCTTGCTGGTGGTGATTATGGAAAGGGCCTCCTAGGATGTGGTCATACCCAAGCAGCGAAAGCTGCTCAATCAGATTTAAAGCTCGGCTCACATCTCTGCGAAGCAACGAACCAAGATCAGTGCGCGACATGGAGGAACGAAAAGCTCCTACCTTATCTCGAGAAGAAGAAGTTCCGGTACACGGTCCCGGCAGACTTTCCGAACTTCGAACTTTTTGAAGCGTACAACAAGCCCAAAGTCCACGCACACGAGGGTCACGACAACTTCTCGATGCTAAAGCTCAGCCAGACTACAGACGCACCGTGAAAGAAAACGATATTTTCAAGGTCACGTTCGAAAAGCTCAACAAGCCAGGCTCACTATGCATGGAGCGAGTGGCGCCAACCTTGCTTGCTCAATTCCTCACAGCAAGAGATGCGACGTTGCCAAAGGAGGACATTCACGACATTAAGCTTATCAAATCACAAAAGCCTCAGAGAAGCAATTCATTGACGAGGATTAGCTTTTTGCCCTCTGGACTGTCGCAACTGACAATGTCAACTCTTCAGAGAAAGAAGCTGCATGCTGAGAAGGTCAAAGAGAAGTCCATCCATGAGGGCTCCCGTATGAAGTGCTACATTCCCACCTACCTTCTGCGCAAGGTCTTGCCGCCCGAGCTGTTCAACAGATCGACACCTAGCGCAAAGCCTCAAGGCACAAAGCGCAAGAACGGCGGCGACGCGCAGAAGCAAGGCATTCTTCAATTTTCCACCCTGGCTACGAAAAAGTCCCGAAAATCTGAAATCTCGGACCAGAATGGCGACACCTCATATCCAAGTAGCCACACACAAGTCTGTGCGCTGCAATATGTTGACCCAGAGCTGAATATGCCGCCCCCGCCCCGGAGACGCTCTGGTATGAGCAAAAGCTCCAATGTCCAAACGCTGGTCCAGGCTGGCTCAGCGCACATGGTACCTTCATCTGCGGCCATTGGGAAAGAGCTCCAGACTCCTCTAGTTAAGACCAACAACCAGGGAAATCGTGATCGCCGAACAGCGGTTGGCGTGGCCTTGAGCAGTCACAAGCCCTCTCTCGGATCTTCTAGCAAGACTTCAGGAACGTTGGCGAACACACCGAGCAATGAAGTCTTCATTGATTTAACCGACGACTGACGACCTGGCGGCTAAGTATTCACTTAGGGCTAATTGCTTCCACATCACTCATTAATTCCCGACGGCGCCATGGCGTTTGCAGTTCTATGACTATGAGTTCACGATTACGGTTTCACATACGCTTTTTGACGATTGATATAGGCACGACTAGGCGAAGTCTGTGGCAATGACTGAGAAGCAGTAAGCGCGTCAAAAAGTCATCACCACTCTCTTTTACATAGATGAACAGACATTGGTATCATGGCATCAAGCCAAGTATCATTCGCATCGCAACTATAGCCTTGGTAGAGACATCCGAAGAAAGGCAAGGGTATATAAACAAACTAAACAAACTAAACAAAACACCATATTCGTGACATGACTCTCCACATCTACACTCTGCCGTAACTGGCGGAACCGCCCGCAAAGCCAAACTTGCCGCTCTGCATCTGCACCTTGTACTCCTGCAGCTCTGCCGCTTCTTTCTGCTCCTCGGCCAACAGCGCAGCGTGTTCCCTGCGGCCTGCGCGGCGCTGCTTGACGCAGCAGAAGGCGATGAGCACGAGTATGATGCCGAAGAGGGTGATGGATCCGGCGATGATGCCAATTTTCGCGCCTTGCGGTAAGGCGGCCCAGCGGTTGCGTACGCCGGAGGGAGACTGGATTTCCTCAAGGACTTTGGACTTGCCGCCGCTGATGTGGGTCAGTATGTGTTCTAACTTGTGAAGAGTGATGAGGGACTTACCGGATCACTTTAATATTCTCCCACGAGCCTGTGGGGTCCAGCTTGTCCGGCCAGGCGTATTCCTTCGCATCAGTGTAGTCCTGTACGTACACAGTCTGCACCTTCATGGTGAAGGGCCCTTCGTCGAAGTTGGTCTCTCCGCCCGCCCACTCGATGACGCCGAGCTCGTTTTTCTTGGGGTCGCCGGCAGCCCACATGCCGAGGCGAACGTTCATTGGAGTCGTCGGGTAGTTACTGCCGTTGACGCCGACGGAAGCTTCAGCGGGGAGCAGTTCTCTCAGCATCTTGCCGTCGAGCCACCACTGGATGCGCTCCTTGGTCCAGTCGATGGTGTAGTTGTGCCACTCGTCCTGAGGCGATGTCGCCATGGTGAAGTCACTGCCGCGGCCGCCTTGGGTGGTGTTTCCCTTGCCGTAGTAGTTGGTGAGGACCTCGCTCTTTTTGTTGCCGAGGAACTCCCAGTCAATCTCGTCGAGGGCTTCCGACTGCAGGATTGCGCTGCTCACGATGCCGGTTCCACCCGCGGCCTTCATGATGACCTCGACGCGCCCAAAGAGCATGTAGAACTTGGACTGCACGGTGGGCGAGTCGCCAGAGCGCTCAACGGTAAAGGTGGTGCCTTCCTTTTCGTCCCAGCCAATCTTTCCTTGGTTCTGCTTCTTCCATACTTTGTCGTTGGAGGGGATGCCCGTCTTGTTGAAGTGGAATGTCGCGTTTTGGCCGAGGGCCTGCATCGACGGGCAGCCGAGCTTGGTGAGCGGATCACAATCTGTAGATGTCTGCGCGAGCGACGTAGGCAGGAGGGCTGCCAGCGCCACAATGGCGGAAAGAGCGAAGGACTTCATGGTGTTGCGGTCGTGGAGTGAGTGTTGTCGCTGTAAGATATGATGTACTCAAAGGAGGGTGGGTGGTCGCCGCACGTATACCAGACACGCGCTAAGGGACTAGACAAAGGAATGACTAGAATTGCGCACAGGTGAATGAGTGTGAGTCTCGCGGAGGAGAAAGGAGAATGAGCGGCTGTGGTCCTCAAGGGAGTGTTTGAGTTACTTGAGGTGAAGGACAAGAGGTTGACCCCTGCATATTAGGGGTGTCTTAGTGGAGAATGAAGTCTGGCGATACCCATTGGTTGGCAGTCATTAACGAGAAACAGACGCGCCGATCGCTGGCGAATAGCAACACCGCATGGCTCAGGGTGTTCCTTTGTGTAAATCAAGAATTGCGATTGTGGTGGATTGACTCAGTATTGTAAGACTTTCAGCCTCGTTGTGTGGTTCCCAACGCGCCTGCGTGACGATGCTGTGCCGCTCGAGGACACCTGCATCCTTGATGCAGGAACGGGCGGGTGGCGGCAAGTGCCAAGAAGGTTCTGAAACAGGGTCATCTTGCGCCACAGCTCACGATCAACACACATGTGCACCTGCAATTGCGGCGTGTTTTCTGCATTTCTTCACACAGATCAGTTTAATATGGATCTGTATTCTGATGTCTGCAGTCGACTTGTTGGTCGATCAATCAATCTCTCCCTCACTGTCTTTGTCTCGCCCCCTCAAGCGCGGAAGAACGACCGTCTTGGCGCGTTGCAAGTGACAAGTGACTGTTTGATACCACCGAGATAGGCCGCAGTCCGCTGCTGCACGACGACATCACCGGCTCAGACGTCCCTCCACGTCAGGGGCTCGCCGCTCGTGGTTTGTGTGACTATCGAGAGCGCCGCCCCAACAGCATCTGCACGCTCACTCTCAACAGGCTCCAGTGCGCTGCCATGCGGCTCCTTCATACCCTCATCTTCAGTCACAGGGGACGATACCTGTGCCGGGGATCGAGACGCGCGCCGCGAGAGCCCAAAGAACACGTCAAGCGCCACGAGCACTTTGACAAGTCTAGTCCACGAGAAGCCGTAGTACATCTGTGCCCCTCGTCCATCTGCGCTCTTGTCAAATCTCTTCAGTATACCCCATGTATCCGCACCTGGATCTTGCGCGCCGTTCTCAGCCTCATCAACCAAAAGACTGTACATTCTCAAGAGTCCCTCCATTGCCTCCAAACACCCATCCTTGACTTGCCGCGGCGATCGCGAGAACATCACCGCGATGCTTTCGTACCGATTCCCACTCTTGAGTAGTTGCAGGCAGTGCAGTAGTTGTTCAGTGCGACTAATCGGGAGTGAATTCTGGAGCAGGTTACGGTCGATGAGCCATGCTCTTAGGGCTTTGATGTGGTGCTTTTCGATGGAGTATAGGTTTGGGAGCACGACGGCGGAGTTGGTGAGTCGCATCATGAGCATTTGGCTGATAGTGAAGCCGCTGCAGCTTCCTGTGCGGATGCGGTCTGGCTCCCGCAGGGTGGTGGATGCGTTGGATTCTTCGTGGCGGATAAGGGCGATGACTTCGGTGCGTGTGGGACGCCTGGTGGGCGGGCTGATGTTTGGAACAGTGCCTCGCAGTAGTTCGTCTGGAGAGATGTTCTCGGTAGGTAGGGCGCCACTCATGGTGTATTCTCCTCCATCTTCTTTCCCTCTCGCAAACTGTTCGCGTTCTCTTCCTTCATCTTCCTGATGTCTTGCAGATTTTCGAGAGACGCGCCTGACTCCCTTGTTGTCTTCGTCCATCCTTGCAGCACGTGAGTGTCTCGATCTTTCTGTGCTATCTCCTTGTTCTTGTGCCTCTGTCGCGCGCGTAAGTGATGGTTCACGAAGCTGCTCACGAAGCTGCTCAACATATCTATCCGTGCGGTGCAAGCGTCTTGTCAAACACTGCAGCCTGTGCGAAAGCTTCTCCAGTCGCCTTTCGAACTCTCTCTCGAATGATGTTCTGGGGCCTGGCGATTGGGCGGCATTTAATTCGTTGTTTGATCCATCTCCCTGTTCTAGTGTGCTGTGGGGCCGTTCGTGCGCCGAATTCGACTGTTCTGTGAGGCCCGGCATTGTTGCATTATTAATTCGCAAGTCGTGGTGCTTTGGCAAAAGATGTACTGAGAGAAAGTGACGGATAAAATCGGTGCTGCACCTCTGTGCTGAACCATGGTTGACTTTGAAGCTAGCCTACGCCGACCCAGATTCATGATGTGCACCAACCCACTCTTATTCTTGCCTATATTTTGTCTCTTCTCAATCAAATACTATGCCTTCTTGTTGTTTCCTTTGTGACAATCGCTAATGTTCACGCTAACACATCTGTATGTCATGTTTCCAAAAGAATACGCAAGAACAATCCTTCCCTCATAACATTGAGCGTTTAGCAGGTAACTTCACTTTGGCAGAGGCCATGAGCGGCGTGCTTTCGCGATGGCACGGCCAATGCAAGCATACCTGAGAGACAGATATACATCAGCTTTACTTCGACTGCTTACGTCCAAATGCAATCTTTTTCGTTTAGTGCAGATGCGTGAACGTCTTACTTGCTGCACGTGTAGTGAGGGTGACTAAGCGTGGGTTCGCTTGACCACGATCAGGCAGGCGCACCGTCACTCCTACACAACAAGCCGTTTCACACACATGTCATCATCGCGAATTCAACAAGACTTGCAATTGATGGAACTCCGAATGAGCGCTAATTACACGACACCCTGTAGTGGCTTCTACGCTCGCAATACGAAGTACACACGAAGCTGGCGCGTCGATTGCCGATTGTGCCTCCTCAATTCAATTCTACTCAACGACTGTACCACCGCTGATGAGAACACTTGACAGCAACTAAATACACCTCGCCCATGTATATTCTCTACTAATCTGCCCTTGTTACGCTATCGACTTATGCGAACCGCTGGTAAGTTCAAGGTGAAGTTGCGTTCATGTCATGTAACATTGGCATTCGTAGGACCTCAAGGTACCGATTTCTTTCTGTCTGCTTAATATCAGCTTCTGTCGCTGATCCTCGCGCAGTCATGCCTCTTACTAAGTTGCGGTTTCCGGGGTATCCCATGAACCACTCAGCTTCTGCGACGTCTCACCTCCGCTGCGGACATCGGGATAGGCTGCTTTCTGCGACTCTTTCGCTTCCGCGTCTCCTCCACGTCGTCGTTCTCTTGCGCCCTCTCTCTCTGTCTCGCAAGCTGTTGCTCCTTCAACTTGGCTTCTCTGTGCGCCTCGTATATATTCCAAACCTGCGGGTCGCATTCCTCCTCTGGCGTCAAAGCTATCTTCTCCTTGGGTGGGCTGACTCTGTGGACTTCTCCGGTCGAGGCCGGATCGATATCGACACCCAGGTCAGTCAGCATCTGACGGGCTGCAGCGGACATGGGCTGTGCGAACAGATCCTCAGTGTTTACATTGAGGTCTGTTGATGCTACTGGTGAGCTTTGGGAACCCTTTGATACGCCGGAGAAGCCTTGTGAATCGGAGCTGGCGGCAGCGAGGTTGTCTTGGAGCGTTTCAGGCGAGTCACCTGCGACGGCTTGAGTGTACAGTAACCTGTTGAGCTCGTCGACAACTCCCTTGGCTATCTCCTTACCCTCAGGTGTGGCTCTGATAGTCGTATACCTGGATGTGCTCTCGGCCGGCTTCCTCGGCTTGCTCTTCTCATCCGTGCCGGCCTCGACATAAATGAAGCCAGCCTCCCAGTGTGGAAGCCAGCGAGGCATTCTGTGCTCTCTGTTCTTCCAGGCAGCCTTGATCCACGCGTTGTGTCCTTGAGCATAGGTATGCTTCATGCATCCCGATGGGCTCTCCGGCGCAAACCGACAGCCACACATGCGCAGCTGGATTCCGCCATCGCCATCTGATCCGTACGTGAGGGTAGTACAGAAGGCCTGAACGTGAAAGTGTCAGCTATAGTGTTTCATGGTAAGCACTCGAGCGTACCATGTGCTACACCTGTCAGTAAGAAGTCTGTCGAGGAGGAGTGTATGACACTTACAAGTTTTTTTATGCAACTGGGCTTTATTGACTTCTCGCACGTCGCTTTCGCAAGTCAGCACGCGCAAGTCAGATTCGGGGTATGGACCGACAGCAGTGATGCCCCTCTCGATCCTCTGCGTTGTTTCTAGGGACGAAGTTAGCGCATGTCCTACACATGTCTCGTAAAAGTACACTTACATGATATTTCGAATTGCGCTGATCTTGCCAGTCACCATTCCTTCGGCGTAATGCTTTCCGTAAAGCAATGGGAGATCGAAGTTATGACGGCCCATCTTCGCTTTTATTCTGGGATGATCGCTCAACTCTTGTGCTATATGCAATGCACTGGAGATGCGAATTGGGTGTGATGAGGTACGTTTGGTTATGAGCCGTTAAAGGTTGAGGTGATGAGGGTGCACAGATAACCTTGAGGGTCGGAGTTGTGAGATTGTTGTTGTGGTCCACGGGCGGATGCCAGCGGCGGTGAGAGAATACTTGCTGTCAACACCGCGAAAGTCCGCTGTCCACATGGGTAAGGTCACAAAATCCAGCCGAGGTGTTTGCAGTGGCGTCAGTGAGTGTCTTCTCGAGTCTCAAGGTGACCGCGAAACTATATCTATCGAAATTGTCAACACCACGCAAGGGTATATGTATTCACCGTGTATATTTCGCGTTTTGAGCTAGGCTACAGACTGCTAGAGGGTTTCAGTTGCTTGAAAACTTGCGACGGGGGCTCACAGGTTCTTGCTGACAATCGTAGTACAATCCCGTGCCACACGTCATTCTTCGGTCGCTATCCGCGGGTCGTGGCCTTTCACCTTGATCCAGTGGGCACACTCACCGTTAAATCGACGCTATTCTAGCGCGATACTGTTCGCGGCTTGAATATGGGTTATCGCACATCATCCAATACAGCTTCCAAGTGCCAAATCAAGAGACGGGGCGCATGCACAAGTTACGTAGCCTGCGAATGTCCAAATCCCGCGCAAGTCGCCAACTAAGAAGAAGCTTTGACGCTCATTATCTATAAAATGAACGTAGTTGACTTAATGCGCTTTTGGATGGGAGCGAACGTTAATGATCAAACTGAATGACTTGACTATCGATTTTAACCACACAATCAAGCCGCGGATCTCACTTGAATTACAAGTCTCATACTCTACCTCCTGAGAACCCTAACACTATGAGCGCCTCAGGCGACGCTTTCAATCATACATCTAAAGCTACTGGCTAAGTTGAACTTTTCAATATCTTTGTCTACAATTGTATCAAGCTTAAAGATGACAAATCTATGGCACGATTGACTGGAAACTATCTTATAACCCTGTCTGACTACATACACAGTATTGCAATACTATGGAAAATGACGAGTCCACCAGCCCGCCGAGCTTGAATTGAGCATACGCCACAGTTATCCAAATGACAACAACAGCTCAAGTATGATGCTGGCTGCTACTTGACTGCAAAATGTTCGCGAACGCCATCTTTGGCGCCCTTGATCTTCTCCCAGATGCTTCTTACGGTCTTGCCCTTGATCAAACATGAACATCGCTTCGAATCGCGTAACTATGGTCTATATGCAATGGTAAGCTCACTAAAGACTTTTCGCTAGAACACGGGTAGACACATGGACCTTCTTCTTGCGTTTGTTCTTGCTGGCGTCTTTGGCTGTCCCGGCGTTCTTGTCCTTCTTCTGGGCCATTTTGCCACCAGCCGCAACTTCCTCCTGCTTGGCTGCCTTCCTCTCCATTCACTGTGTCTTTACAATGTTCGCATAATACTGGTTGTATGACAGGTATGAGTGCTGGTTGTTGAAGACGTCGTCGTCTGCCTTTTCGAGCTCGGCCAAGTTTCGTATCTGCTCGGGCTTTCGGAACTTGACGTTTTCCAGCTTCAAGTCCTCCTCACCTTCGTTATCCTTGACCTCGACACCAGCAAGCAATAGCTCCATCTTGGGAGTCTTTGCGACCTCGACGAACTGTACGGAATCGTCTTTGGCAGAGCTTGACGTCTCCACCGCGCGGAGGTAGTACGAGTCGTCCATGTACTTGCCGATGCGAAGAGTGACTGACTTCTGGATGTTTCCAAGCTTCTGTAATTCCATGCTCCAGCCAGGCTGCAGATGCGGGTATATCAAAGCGAGCTCGTATTCAAGGTTCTTCTTGGCTTTCTGGAAGAACCGGTTGGCGTCATACCCCGTGAAGTGGTGGAGCGAGCAGTCTTTCGGGCTCGTCACGCCGAAACGTATGCCGCAGAAGCGAACGAAGCCGTTTCGCATCCCCATCTCGGCGCAGCAGAAAGCAGCATGAAGCTTGTTGTAGCAGCTTCGCTGAAGGGGCCACATTGCGGCTCTGGACAATGATGGCCCTCCTTGTCGTGCTCCATGGTCCATATGTTCTTGGACTGAGAGTCGAAGTACTCAGGAAGAAATCCTGGCCCATAGAGAAGGTTCAATGGTAGAGTAATCTTGGGCATGTTGATCAGTGTATGGGATCTGGCTCTTGGTGCCGGCTGTCTGTTCTTGCGGGGTGCTCGTAATGGTAAGATATGGTGCTAGAAGATTGCGGTGATTGCTAGTGTAGTTGAGCTGATATTCGAAATATGAGCAGTGGTGGGTGGAGGTATATGAGGAGCCTGAGTACGAAAGGTGCATGGGAATTCATCATAGGGGTCAATCAGTAGATTCACCAGCTTTCGCAGCGTGAATCGCAAGTTCCATCCCGGCACCCAAAAACAGCATTTCCCAAGAACGAAGAAGACTAAATTGCGTTCACTGACATTGACCCAATCAACATTCACTTCACCAAGAGTGACTGTGAAATGTGACACGTTGTGTGTGCTCATCACGCATTCACAAAAACCGTTCGTTCACCACGCACTCCTTGTCACTTCTTCCCTCTTGACCTCAACTCCCATACAGACTTACTCACTGCTTCTCATACGCTCCACCAACATAACGCCTTATTCAAACAACCAAACATTTCGCAGCCACTCATGAAGATGCTCGACCAAGTCCGCCGATATCTCGGCCGCAAGACAAAGAGCGGCAACTCGAAATCAAAGAGAACGGGGTCTGCCACTTCCGTACCGAGCTATCGAGAAGACGCACACGACTCTCGAAAGCATGGCAAGTCTTCTCAAATCGTCTGTGCGCTCCGACGATCCTTTCGGCGCAGATCTGAGGCGGAACAGGCTGCTACTGGGGACAAGGACACGCGAGTTGGCACAAACGCCGAACACTCCAAATTGCCAGAATCTGATGTCGCCAATCCACCAAGCAGCAATTAGAACTTTCGTGAGCCGACGGAAATATATGGCGCAGAAACCGAAGTTGCAACGCGAGTTGATGGAAAAGTGGGAAATCTCGACCTATTGCCACAGATGAACGACGAGCGCGCAGCGGTGCCTTCCTCCGCTTTAGACAAACCAGTTGTCTACACCTCTACCGTCGCTTCAGCTATTTCAGACACGTCGTTTGTGACTGCACCTCCGGAGATAGCGGTACCGACGGCTGCAGAAACTTTGGAGGAGAACGCTCGCAACGTCTTGAGTGCCGGTTCTTGCTCATCGCGGAGCGACATTGACATCATTAAAGAGAAAGAAGTAGATGGGAACGACAGCGACTGTAGCGGCAGCAGCAACAGCAGCAACGAACGCGAGACGTTCATGGAACGACACGATTGGGAGCCCGTTCTATCCATTCTTAACCAAAAGCTCCAACAGCTCTTACACATGACGCTCAACCCTTCAGGAAACAACAAGCTCGCCGTCGAAGACTTTCAAGTAGTGCAACGTTTCAATGGTGGCTTCAACCACATCGTCATGATAAAGGCAACCAAAATCTCTCACACCGAGCACTACATCATCCGCATACCAGCCGTTGGAACGTCTGCTCGTTGGCAGGAGGGCGACGCGCACAACACGCGCTGCGAGATGGCTCTCTTGGAGCATCTCCAGCAAAACACCACTATACCCGTACCAGAAGCCATTGCTTTCGACGACACACTGAAATCTTGCATCGGCGCACCGTACTGTGTTATGGAGCGACTGCCCGGCAAGCCGGCGCACACCATCTGGTTCGAGGGCCAGCAGAAGCCTGATCGCATCACTGCGAACCATATTTCCGCAGAGACGGAGGCTAAGCGATGTAACTTCTTGCGCTCATTGGCGCAGGCTATGGCTGGTCTTCAGGCGCTGGAGTTCGGTAAGATTTGTGCGCCGGATCTGGAGGATGGAGAAGCGAGCGTCACGCATTTATATCGCTGGACTTCGCCGGATGAAATGTCAGCGGAAGACCTCGAAGGCCCGGGCCAGATCTATCAGTACGGCTCGTTCGACAGTAATGCTCAATATATGACGTTTAAACCCGACCAACCACAATCCAACACCGACGGCTCCGATCTCGCGGACGGATCTAACATTGACGAGGACGAAGAGAGCGACGACGACGAGGACGATAGCACCACAAATTATCGTCTCGGCGTGCAAAAGATCCGCTCCATCATCCACTCCCACCCGACCCTCACCCACTCCTCCCACACCCCCACGACCCCAGAGTCCTTCGTCCTCCGAAACCCCGACCTCGACCTCCAAAACATACTTGTCGACCCCCACGGCAACGTAACCGGCATCCTAGACTGGGAGAACAGCATCGCAGTCCCGCGCTGCGTGGGCTTCTCATCCGTACCCGATTTCCTGCGCCGCGACTGGCGCGCGGGTTACTCGCTCACGCAATTGCCGCACATGACGTGGCAGCTTGAACACCACCGGCAGGTGTATGCGCGTGCGATGATGGAGACGGGTGCGCTGGATGCGAAGTTCACGGCTAAGTCGGCGACGTATCGCGCTGTTGTTGATGCGTATAGTGAGGGCGTGCCGGCGGATGTGGTGGAGAAGGTTTTGCGGTGTGTGCCGGGTTTGCGACTCACGGATATTGAGGAGTTGGTGGAGCTTGTTGGGAAGGGGTGCGGGAAGGCGGAGGAATATCTTGAGGCTGAGATTGGGAAGGTGTTGGATCCGGAGACGTGAGCGGGATGAGCTTGAGTTAGGATTCTTGAGAATCTGGAAGTGAGAGAAATGGGTGCAAAAGGAAGCTGGAGAAAGAAGGAAGTAAATAGAAAGGCTGGATCTTGCTCTTAGAGTCCATACTCAGTGCAGAAGTGATATGTATTCTCGCTCACTAGGGTATCATTCAGTCATTCAAACCATCAGCCAGTGCCTCATTTCGCCCCACCACTCCCCTCACCCCCCGTCTCCCTCCCCTGCCTAACCCTTTGCCTATGTTCCTCCTCCAACAAACTCTGCTTTCGCACATACTCCATCACAATGTCCTCCTCCGTCTTCTGCTTCTCCAGTTTCTCCATACTCTCCTGATGCACCTTCTCGCTCAACGCTAGCGCCTTATTCAGCTCCTCGTCGTCATCAGCGGGGTGCGTCGGGCCATTCGCGCCCGTTGCATCGGCAATAGCGCCCATGATGCCCGACTCCTGCGCGCCAGACGCAGTCTGGTATTTCTCCGGTTGCTGCTCGTGCATGTGTGCGAGTTCCTTGGACTCGGCGACAATGCGCTGGAACTCTTGGTCGTCTTCGGTGTCGGATGAGTCCCATTCTGAATCGTCGCCGTGCTGGCGGCGCAAAGATGTGTCGAGCAGACTCTGGCGGATCGTGTCTTCGAGCTGCTTTTGTTCTTGCTCCGTGCGACCTTGGCGACTGGCTTCCTCAAGGCTGGCTGTCAGAGCGCGTTGGAGGGCTTGCTCTTCTTCTGCGGCACCAGCGTTCTCGGGAGTGCGGTCGAGCTCGGCGATGGATGTGCGGATTGCATTGGCTACGAGCTTGTCTTCGATTTCGTCGCCGTGGGAGTTGTGTGAGATGGAGGCTGCAATAGCGGCTTCGAGTTCGCGGCGCTCGGCTTCTTCTTCAGCTATCAGCTCAGCTTCAAGCGCATTCTGTTGAGACTGCGTTGTTTGGGCGCTGGTGGTGCGTGGAAAGGTTGCGACTGGTCGCTGCCTCCATGCTGGCTGCTGTCCTTCAGGAAGGGTCCGAGGTCCTGAATTGGTGACGTTGCTTTGGTAACTTGTGGACTGAGTCAACGGCGGCTCCTGATAGCCACTGTGCTCGCTCATCGCGGGAGGGAAAGATGCCTGTGCTTCTGGGCGCTTGAACTGGTGGTTGACCCTAGCCCAGCGCTCTTGTCTCTTCTTCCTCTTGTCTAGTACGAGCGTGTGCAAGGAATCCATCTGGTCTGCTCCAACATTCTTCTTCTTCTTGATCCCGACCTTGACGTACTTCCACCTACTGACAATGTCGTCTCTTTCTCGTTTCGACAGGCTGTTGGCCTCGTCATAACCTTGCGCGATACGAGCCGCGATGATATAGTTCTGGACAGTCTTGCCTTTGCTCTTGATCATCTCCTGATACAATCCTTTCATAGCATAGCCAGGGACTGCCCAAGCGCCTGCCGCGACGCGAAAGGGAACACTGAAGATGCCCTGGCCGACACCTTTGACAAATCCAGCTGCGCCTTCCTTCTTGGCGCCTTTGTAAGGATCGGTGACAAGGCCAGTAATGCCATCATAAAGACCAAAGCCAAACCCCTGCATCTAGTTAGCATGCTATTGCGCAATTCTGGAGGGATACGTGCCTTAGCCGCGGTTCTCAGACCACTTTGCAAGTCTGTCACCTTGTCCACCTTCCTGACGTCTGCACCATAGAGCTTTGGCACGTTGTGAAGACCCTTGGCCACGCCTAGAGAGAAGTCCATGGGCGACCGGAAGCCTGCCCCAACAATCCTAGCTAAGCCTTTGCCGGTGTCAATTGCCGAGTCCACGCCCTCGCCGATGTCAGGATTGTTGATTTTGGGTGCAGGTGAGGCAGCTCCATTCTTGTCCCTCGTTTCTGCTGTCGAAATTGAGCTTGTACGACGGCCACATCGATCTCTCGACGGTGATCTTGAGCGTTGAACAGACTCCGAAAATGCCTGGGCCATGAAGGTCGACCGATGCGTGGACGTGCCGGGCGTGCCGGGCGTGCCCGGGCTGTTAGCTGCGGTGTTTTCGTCGCTGTTACGGCCAGATTTTGACAGCATTCCTTGCAGATTGCTTGAGCTGCTGTTGTCTGAGGTGCCGGTCGCGCTTCTCTCTGCAGGAGGTCGACCATCACGGGCAGAGTCTGCGGTAGATGTGGCGTCATCACCTGAAGCCTTGCTTTTTCCCTTCTTGTTGGCCTTCGCATCAGGGTGTATGTTGAGCAGCTTCAAAGTTTGGATTGGCATGTCAGCGACACCCATCATCATTTGCGTGGCTGTACCCATTATAGCTACTGCGGCACCTGAGATGGGATCGGTGGGACCGTCATCGATCGCATATTCGCGCGCTCGGTATCTATGGTCATTAGATATAGCACATGGGAACTGCTTTGACGCTTACAGTTTGAGTTCAGAGAAGTTAATCTCTCCTTCTTGGGCGAGCACCGTCGCAGTTTGGGCGCTCAGCCTCGTCTGGGTTCTTTTCACCCTCCAGACTGCTGGCCGACTCGGAGTGACGGCGCACCGCAACTCTTCATAGTTCAGCATCTGATGGAACATTTGTGCACCTTTCTGGTTTCCGTCCTCCTGTTTTATGCTGTCGCATAGCTCTTGAGCTCGTTCGAGAGTCTCAGGTTCAAGAGCTTTGTTGATTGACTCAGCCAACTTCTCTGCGTTGAGGTCCTTGTACGGTGTGGGCTCGGGGCCAGCACCAGCTTTCGCTACCATAGCTCCCCAAAAGGGCTGGTCGCCGAAGAACGGAACGATAACGGTAGGTCTACCAGCAGCAATACCAGCAGCTGTTGTACCAGCTCCACCATGGTGGACGACAGCTGAGACTTTCTTGAACAGCCAGTCGTGCGGGCAATTACCCAGCATGAAGACACCTTCAGGGATACCAAGCTCATCGGCTCCAAGACCTCCCCAGCCTTTGGAGACCAGAGCCCTCTTTCCTGTAATCTTGACCGCATCGAAGATCATCTTGGTCATGGCATTTGGGTCGTCCACTACAATAGATCCAAATCCAATATAGACAGGCGGCTCGCCTGCCTCAAGAAACGCTGCGAGGTCTGGAGCGGGCGTGTAATTCTGCGCAAGATCGAGAAAGTAGAAGCCTGCAACGGAGATGTGGTGGTTCCAATCCTTTGGCTTCGGGATGAGCGCTGGCGACCAGCAGTATGTGAAGGGTACTTTGAGTCGAGCAAGCATGGCTGGGGCCCATACGATGCTGATGGGGTCGAGGTGGAGGTTGTCCTTTCGAAACCTGTTGATGACATCGCCGAGCCCTTGCCAGGTCAGGATGTCAACCATGATGTAGGAGATGTAGTTCGTGATGGAGGCGTCGGCGTTGGAAGACTGGATGTTGGCGAGTGGGTGAGGGAACTGCTGGGTAGGCGACCACGGCATGGTGAACATCATGTGTAGCGGTATACCCAGCTTCTCTGCGCAGTGGATGTGGCCAAACGCTGGCGGATTGGCAATGATGGCGTCGGCAACGAATGGCTTCTTCAGCTGCTCGGGTAGTTGATCTTCGATGCCCATCCACTCCTCAACCGTCTGCTTGAGCGGGTCGACGCCAAGACCGTTGCCAGTCTCGATACATGATCTCCATGTTCCGCGCAGGATCTCGCCGATTCCCTTCCGCCTCTTGCCAATGTCGCCGCTTCTGAGCGTGTCGAAGCCAGGCATCAAGCCGGGGTTCTTGACCATGAAGGCCATAAGTTCGGCAGGGTCGCCGCCAATGCAGAAGAACTCAAGGCCATTCTCAATGACAAAGTCTTTGAACGTCTCGTGTGTCGCGAGGCGCACGCGGTGGCCGTATGTCTCCTTCAGCACCTTGCCAAGCGCCACGAAGGGCTGCACATCGCCACGCGAGCCTACCACCTGTATCACAACGTTGAGCGGCGGCGGGGGGTTCTGCCCGGGTGCGCCACCGAGAAACTCTGGGACGTATGCCGGCGGCGGGGCGGGGTCTTGCTGGACCTGGGTGAGCTGGCGCTGGATTTGGGGGAGGATGAGCTGCGAGAGGGCACGGCTCTTCTGGTCGATGCGGATGTTGACACGCCCGTCCTCTGCTACTATCGCATTCGTGCCCAGCCCATTTTCGGCATTCAACTGGCCTGGCAGCTCGGTGTAGGCGGGCGGAGGGTGGTCTGGGTTCGCCGCCTCGTGGTCGCCGGGCTGGTGCGCGCCATAGTCGAATCCTGGCGCGGGAGACTCTGCTTCAGCGTCCTGTATATCTATCCTGGGCTGCGCAGAGTACCGCGGCGGTTGTTGTGTAGGTAGTGGTGGGGCGCCGTGGCGGTGCGCGTCATTGCTTCGCGTGGGGTTCTTGTGAGAGTCCGACATGGAAGCGAGGACTCAAGTGTAGGTGGGCTATCATGAAAAGGTAGGGGGAGAGGGAGAGTGAGAGAAAGAGGGCATGGTAGGGAATATGAGTGCTTGCGTACAAATAGACCCCTACTTTCAACTCGAAGCCTGTATCTGTATCCACCGCGACCAACAGCCACCATGACACGCGGTAGTCGGCCGCAGCGAGTTTTGATTGGCTGCCCTAGACCTGCTCAAACATCATCAAGCCGGCTTCGTCATCGGTTACTCTAACCACACCATTACCTGGTGACACTATGTACAAAGGTATGCTCATCTTAGCCGTTTGTCGCTATCGTTGGGCACACGCTCACTCAATCTCTGCATGGAAGCTTGCCGGATCAATATCAACTGTTTCGCAACTATGGCTGACTTGGTATTCTGGCTAGGTGGACCCGGCCTTCGGCACTCCACCTAGCGTATCCTGTCGTATCTCCACGCACACGCATGCGCTCGTACTCGTACTTGTCGTAACTCAGCTCAGCAAGTTTGCCGCAGCAGAGCGAAAGACCTCAAGGAACTTCCCGACACGCCTTGTATTTGCGTACTTGAACATGCATTTTCTACATCCCACCTGCCATTCCCAAAAGCATGTCGAAGCTTAGGAAGTCTGCCGCAGCAGAGCGAAAGACGTGCTCTGACTTCACCACAAATGCGCCCACACCGTCAGTCCACCCCATGCCCGAGTATGTCGTACAAGGTTCGTCGTACTGAACCACTTCTGGTCGTCCAGCTTGGCTTTCACGCCTGTCGCATGTTCGGCGTTGAACATCTCGCTCTTGCGTGGTATCGAAGTCGCCAATGACTGCTTCGCCATGCAAACAAGCTGCTCCGTTCGCGCCGCTGTCTCGTTGCCCTTTTCGTATACCGCTTGTCTCCAGGTAGCAAATGTCTCGGCGTTCGATGTTCTGTGGGTTCGCAGCCCGTCTGTGGCCGAGGCTACACATTTACTGCGACTAGTAATTGAGTCTGAATTGATGCGCCGAGCTGAGGATAAGGTGGGATGTAGACTGAGGCTTCGTAACGTGTATGCAGCATGACACCGCCGTGCTTGTGTAGTAAAACGTATCATGCTCGAATAGTAGAGGGTTCCAAGTTGAGACCAGTGGTACGGGTTCTGTCAAGGCCTTGCCGTCGTCGACTCTTAATGAATAGAAGATTGACCGAGTAAGATTATAGGTGAAGGTCGAGAGAGAGAAGAGAGTCAGCAAGCACGATGTCATCTACACGCGTTTACATAATGCAATTTTGGGAAGGCACTAGCAATCAGACGTATGGAAGCTGCACAGAGACGGGCGTGTCTTGAGTTGTTTGATATGTTCAGTTGTCTTGTGTTTCTGCAAGTCGTCTCAATGCAAATAGGGCTATATTCAGGATCGGGGTGTCTACGATGAAAACCGGAAGAGTCAGAGTACTTCGTAAGATCATGTAGTGGTGAAGGAGTTTTGGAGAGGATTCTTAGCGCATTCGCAACCCCTGCCTGAGAACGGCACGAGCGTGTCATCTGCTCTTCAACATTGACAGCCACAACACAAGCCAGATGACCACACAGTATCGGACGAGATCGTGGTCTTATTGTCCTGAAGACATGCTTATCTCACAGCTGCCTGCTTCACTCTTCACAAACCATCTCCAGCAAAACATGGCTTGACGCTTGTCTTTAACCGCGCGCCTTCAGCTCCCAACCACCCTGCAAGCTACCTACCAGCTTTCTCCGTGACTACATTCGTACTGCCATTTCCTTCGTCTTACTTCAGACTTAAAACTATCGCCGCAATGAAGCTAACCAACATGTTGCTGTATGGAGCGACACTCTTCATTCCCACAGCTTGCTGGAATACGGATGGTAGGATTCACCACGCAGCGCAACGTCCAAAGCTAATACTACGCAGTACACAACCAGCTAGTCTTCATGGCCGAGACCTTCTTTACTCCCGAGACCACCTCCGTACTTGCCCAAATCCTCGAACCGCAGTACAACGGCAGCATAGGGCGCGCAGCAGCCTGGGCGGACGCATACGCACACACGGCCGAGGGCCACTTCTCGTACCAATGGCATTGGATAGACACACATGATTGGCCGCCGATTAGTTGTCACTTGAACTATGACAAGGACTACGCAAAAGGTGGCTGTGTCGTCAGTGCCATTGCGAACCAGACGGGCATACTGCGCGAATGCATGCAGCAGGTGACGAGTGGCGTCTTGAGTGGAGGCACGAACTTGACTTGTTCGTATGCTGCGAAGTGGGTGGCTCATTTCATGGGAGACATACACCAGCCTTTGCACGCTTCTGGACGAGCAGCGGGAGGCAACTTCTACAAGGTCAAGTTTGGAAATTTGTCGACTGAGCTGCATGCTGTGAGTCTTCTCTTACAACAACAACAACAACAACAACAACGCCACCTCAAACCTTGACTAACGCGCTCAGGTATGGGACGGCTACATCCCCTACTACGCAGCGAACGTCAGCAAGCCCTTCTCAAACCAATCCATCGACCCCTTCTTCTCAGAACTGGTGGACCGCATCCGCAGAGACGAGTTCTACGAAGCGCCATACATGTGGCTGAAGTGCAGCAATCCTTCTACTCCCGAGGCGTGTGCTATTCTTTGGGCCACGGAGAGTAACCGCTGGACTTGCGACTACGTGTATGAACATGTTCACAACGATACGGATCTTGGCACCGATGGCTATGCGTTTGGCGCTGTGCCTATTGTGGAGCTACAGATTAGCAAAGCGGCCTATCGACTTGGGACTTGGCTGAATAAGCTTGTCGAGGAAGTCGAGGCGGAGCGCTTCGAGAGAGGTGAAGTGCTGGAGTTGTGAAGTCCTACGCAATGCCGTGGTCATCAATCCTGACATGATGATGTCTTTGTCGATTGCTATATCTGGCATGAGCTTCACTACTGCAACTAGTGCTACAGACATGCCTTCTCCCACCGGCGCCGCATCCATGGGTAAAATGAGCATAAACGGCGGATGCAAGATTAGGATTAGGCCAACAGACGGCGATGGTGAATTGCATGATACTTACCCAGAATCAGGATGTGGAACCAAACGCTTCACCTCCAGCAAACCCTGCGTGATCACAGCAGGCTACAATGATTTGAAGCGCGGCACTGCATATACACAGCATCTTCCAACCACTTTCAGCGAAGATGTTCACAATGGCGCTTGCTCGACGTTCCATCACTGCTGACCTGCCAGCATATAGGTCAGTTCCACCCAACAACTACAGCCGCTGCATCTCCATCAACATCCTCTCAACCACAACCACGCGCTTGACGATACAGCCGACGACGCCAACGACAACCCTCAATAACTCAACAAGACCACCTCCACCAAGATGTGGGGCTTCCTTTCTCTCCCCCGCGAGCTACGAGATCTCGTATATCTCGACGCGCTCTCCGAAGATGGCAAGACCATTAAGTTCACCTGGGTGGACAATAACGGCCAGCAGATGTTGATCGGTCCGAAAGTCCTCAGCTTCCTGCTCTCGTGTCGTCAAGTGTCTCAAGAGATGAAGGACACGATGCAAAACGACCTCACCATCCATCTCGAGACCGGCGACGTGCCAACCCGCCGCCTCCTGGGCAAGCTCCACGCTCGCGAGGCAAAGAACCTCTCAATCTCACGCTTCACCTCGCACACACCACTCTCCCACACACCCTGCCGATCCTACGGCAAAGCGTAACGAGTCAAACCTCTTGTCCTTTGTCAATCTAACTCAACATGCGTTTCCCCAACGCCCGCAAGCTCGAGCTCGGCGTCGACGTATTGGAGTTCCTGCCCAACCACGAAGAATTCGGGGCTTCCGTCGCAATGTATCTTGGTCGTGCATTCCCCGCCACAACACCCTTGCAGTATTACCCCACGTTTAGGACGCTTCACTCGCTCCGGACCCATGCCAACATCGACAACTTACACGTTGAGCTTGTGTGAGGACCTTCCTCGTGGACAACGTCAGCGGGCCTGGCGATTGGGGGGACGAGTTTAAATATAGTTTCATGAGGCATGAGTTCACGCACGAGGTGCGCGAGAAGCTTCGTGTTCGGACGGTGGAGCTGCTTCAGATGGTTCTTCCGGCTGCTACGGTGTCGAGTCGCGTCGCTTTGGAGTAGGGACGTCAGGCTGGACTAGCAAGACATGGATGGTGTACAAGTATGAAGGTGGCTCGTGTCTGTTGTGTCAATGTCCAGGACACACTGAATGCCTGAGTTGGAGATACGGAATATGGAGCGTATTGCGAGGGGAGGATGCGCGGGCGTGCGCTGAACGGCATTTGAGGATGGATATGTAGACTGATACCTGGGGCTGTAGTAATTGGGTGCGCGAAGGCTGGCGTGTAGAGCTAGCAACGGCTTATCCTGTAGATGTGGTTCTGTATCGAGTACCATCATTTGATCCGAGCACCACTTCCACTTCGGTATTCCTGTGCCTACCCAACTTCAGATATAAACGCACTTGAATTCAAACCTCGTGTACAAGATCGATTTCACTATGAAATGCAATATGCGGGTGTGTATGTGCAGCGTCTTTACTTTGAACATGTTGTGAGACAGATGGAATTCGCGTTCAATATGATCGGAACAAACTTCTGTGCGACCTCTGAAGCAGTCTCTCTTCTCACATAGTTGGTGACCTCTTCGCCGGACGAATCACCGCAGACGGGTTTGCTAGTTCCAACGTGGCGGTGGCTGTGCCTCGCCCTGTTTTTCACATCGCCAACGGCAAGGAAACAGAAAAGCCTTGGAGTCGCTCGCATCCTTGACACGAGAAATGATGAGCCAAGACAGCAATGGTTGCGATGCATCCCCAGAACGCAGGCGCGACAAATTCAACGACTTGCTGTACGTGACCTGCCCCACTTCACGCCCGGCCCCGTCGATCGCATCCTGTCCCGCCTAACTTAATAACACTTGCGGGCAGCCAGAAAAGTTACAAGAAAGGGGATATAGCCTTCAGACACGCCCTCGGTCTCGGGGCCACAGAAAATGTCGTTCCAGTCTCTCAGCCCTCGACCACTGGGCCGCCGCGATCAGTGGAGGTGGGATGGCATCCAGTAGGCGGATTGGCAGGCAAGTGGTTTGCCGAAAAGACCGGGCTGGGGAAATTGATCACGGACAAGATCAATGAGTATCCTGATCCGACGCAGCATTGGGCGGTGCTAGTGGGGGAATATGCGCATCAGTTGTGGATGGATGAGAACTTCGACGTCATTTACATCAATGCGCGGATCAGACGAGAAGAGTGAGTTGGTGTGAAGGTATGGTGGGGTTGAAAAGGTGCTGATAATGGGACAGGTGGAAGACGTTTCCTGTGGGTGAGACGTGTTTTAATGACGATGCGCTGCGGAGAACTGGTAAGTCGAGTGTTGCGAGGTGAAAGGGTACCTAAACCCACACGCACGATACTGACTACACGACATCCAGGCGAGGCCGTGATACAGCATATCCGCGCCACGCGCCCCGGCTACAACCTCATCAGCAACAACTGCCAGACCTATGTCCTGCAACTCCTCGACGCAGTCCGCGTCTCGCAGGTCAAAGAGTTCGCCACCACGCGCGCCGTTTACGACCGCCTCTTCGGTAAAGGCAAGGTTGCTGATCTGTTCGTCGATGCTGAAGAAGACAATGCTGCTCCGCATCCACAGTCCGGGAGCCCGCCACCAATTGTGGCTCCCATAGAGCTCCAGGAGACGGGCGTTATTGGCGCGACGGCGGACCAAAGTCACATGCTCTACCATCACCCCGAGGCGCTGCTGCAGCAAGGCAGACACGATACGACGAATGGGCCCACGCAGCAGAATTCAATCGTGTTTGCGCAACAGGTGATGAATGCGAACACTACGCAACTCAATTCGCATGATGAGATGCACAGGAGTGTGCCTGAGAGCACAGATGGAGGCTTGGACGAGCAGCCTTGTTTAACAAACAAGGAGAGGAGCTGGAGTCAAAGGACGAGTGACATGCTGGGAAAGTTGAAGAGATGACCATACTGATGCGGCTTTAAGGTCTCATAACACTAAGAAGAAGAGAGCAAGTCATTTCGTATTGACCTAATTTATCTCTGCCAAGGTCTCTCGGTCATTCTTCATGTTGTATGTACTGTCAGGAGTGTCTGAAAAGCCGAGCAGCTCATGTTACATTGCTGATGATTTAGCGAAGGGGTGCTTGAAAGTACGGGCCTTGTTTACTCGACTCCTGCTCGACGGCGGTGAAGCAAAAGAACCCTTTCTCTTCACGCTGCACGTCTGTCCCGATGCACATCATAGTAGCACAGGAAGATTGGTAACGGGATTAGTTAATACGAAGAAGCTTACTAGAAGACTATGTTGTATGCACATGCACGAAATGGTTATACTTTCCCAAGCCCAGTTAATCCACAACGCCACCGATACCCAGTCCTAGAGACCGGCATCATAACGCCACTCGGCCAAAAACCAGCCCATCTATCTTCACAGCACGTCGCTGATCCACTTGGACTCCCGGAAGCCCTTCGAAGATAGACAGACCCTACTAAAGCTCAAATATTACCCTTCAGAGTACTATCTTCCGCGCATCTCTCATGTGACTCTCATTCGGGCAGTACGGACACTTGAACCTCGCGCTCTTGGATATCTTTTCGAGGGATTCCTGGGCGATGACATGCCCACACGGCATCATCATGGGCGGATTAGCGTCTGTAGTTTGCTCTTTTGACACTGGGCACACAAATATGGAGTGGAAGTGGTACGGTGAGGGGAGGGGAATTTCAACCTGTCGCAAAAGGTCAGCATAGTAGATCCAGTTCATATCGACAAAGCTTACTGGTAGTTCATCCTGCGTCGTCCACTCGGTGCGCTTCTCCTTCATGATACTCTGCATTTTCAGCAGATACGGGAGGGCAATCGCGCCCGCGGTCGCGGCAATGAAGAGCGGCGAATCAGCACTGAGTCCCAACAAGGAGCAGAACTCGCGGTTGAACGAGTGCGCAACCTCTTCCCAGCCCGAATTGTTGTAGAAGATGGATTGGTACGGCGACTCCTCGATGTTCTGCCAGTAGGCCATTGCGCCCATGAGCTCTTGCACCTCGCGCGCATATCGCCGCGAGAAGACGTGGAACTCCTGCATGGCGTACTGATAGGCGTGCAACGGGCCGTCCGGGTGCTCGTCCATGTAATCCTCGTCGCTCCTGCGGTCGATAAACAGCCGCACGTACTGCAGCCGACACAGCTCGAACTCGAGATTACTCCCCCGTGCCTCCAGAACCTCACTGCGCTCCTTGGCCCAGCGTATGGCCGGGTCGAGATTGCGCTCGACGCGCAGCTCGTGCAGGATGTGGTACATTTCGGCGAAGCGCTGCTGCAGCGTCTCCGAGTTGTACGCCAGGTCCTTCTCCCAGGGGGTGTTTAAGGTGGCGGCTTCCTGGACGAAGGTGGAGGCGACGCCGAACTGGCCCTCGCGCAGGAGGTGCATGGCGATGGCGCGGTTGATGAGCGAGGGGTGGGCGGAGAGGGCATCGTCGTCGGCGGACGGCAGCGGCTTGTCCTTGAACTTCCTGTCGAGGGCCTTGCCGTACTTGTTGAGGCCCGAGTAGATGGGCTTGAGGTCCTTTTGGGCGGCGTCGAGCGTCTTCTTGAAGGGGTCCTGCAGCTTTGCGAGGACGAGAGGCGCTGTCTGCGGATCTGCGGCGATCTTAGCGCGGGCTGCAGTGAGCTGGTCGATGGCCCGCTGCACGTCGGCGATGCTGGTGGAGAGGTTTGCGCTGGTCTCGAGCTGCTCGACCTGCTCGCGGAGCTCGTCCATGGTGGGGTTGTGCTGCAGTGAAGGGGGGTGGATTATGTCACTTTGAGGCTATTGGTGGACAGAGAGGTGGCCTGCAAGGGAAAGCTGCGTGCTGTCCGGCGTCTGGCCCTGCTGTCGGCCATTGTCGTTGAGGTTTGGGTGTCTTGTGAGGTGTCGAGCTTCGGCTTCGGCCGCGGCATATGACGCAGCTAAGCTTAGCTCCCGCGCTCCACTGAAGCCGGTCGTCTCTCCAAACATTCCTCTCCTCACCGTCTCAATTCCTTTCGGATGCTGCGCGTCTGCCATGATGATGCATAGAACACTGCTTGCGCCGTCATCGCCTTCACCCCCACCTACTGCTAGGGCAACGTCCTGCGAACGGCGGACTGACTCTGCGCTGGCACCATGAGAAGCGGGCTTTCACATACACCAACACCCTGATCCATCAACATCCGGACACATTCGCGGCCATGGCGACCACCGTGCGTTCACTGCGCACCGGGTCGGAGCAGGACCTGCGCAACCAAATGCCGCCCCTCCAGACAGCCTCCCTCTCCCTATCGCGCACCAACACGGCCCGCACGCGCCCTCAGCACCCGTCCAAGGGCCCGACGGCAGACACGATGCCTCCCGAGGCCATGATCAAGTCACCGGTCTCTCCCGTCGGCCACCAGCGCTTCGTCATGACCGACTCGGTCGCCGCACGCTACCTCGAAGACGACCCCAAGACCACCGTCCTCGCCCGCCGCCAGAGGATCGAGGGCTACGAGATATATCTGGTCGAGCAGTGGGCCTGCTCCCGCTCGCACCCCACCTTCCTCATCACCACATACACGGGCAACCCCGAGGACGTCGTGCTGGCCTCCATCATCAGCGTGCCGGCAGACGAGGCAGCATGGTCCCCTCAGATGCGCTTGTACTTCAAGTCGCTGACCGAGTTCCATGCCCGTCCCAAACAGACGCCCTACGGAACCCTGATGATCACCAATCTCAGCGGCTTCCCGTCCGCCCTGACCGTCATCCCCATACCGGGCGGCGAAATGAAGAAGTACCGGGAGCTGTTCGTCGTCAACGAGGACCTCAAGCGACTGGGCTGCTCGGGTCGTCTGGGACTCAAGCTGGCGCCGGCAAGCAGTGCGACAGAGGCCAAATTTCACCAGCTTTACCGCACGAGTGAAAAGATCCCCTTCAACGCATCCGTCATCGAGCTGGTCAAGCTGTGTCAAGTCGCCCTCGTCCTGTTTGGAAAGCTCGAGCCCGAATATGCCGATGGCCTGCTCTGCGACGTCACCGAAAAGGCCGTCACCGACTGGTGGGTAGAGTTTGGGGCCGAGTACTACACAGTCGAGCCCCACGACGGTATCCTTGGTCCTACGACAGTCGCAGCGCTGTTGGGCATGCTCATGGGTGCGCGGAACAGGCTGAGCGCATGCAGCGCCCCCGTCTCGAAAGACGTCTTCGACATTGAGAGCACAAAACGAGGCATTGCGCACTTTCAAAAGTCCCACCACCTTACCAGAACCCGTCGTCTGGACAGGCAGACTCTCGACAAATTACGTAGAGCGACTCTCAAGGCCGCGACCAAGGAGGGCTGGGCTGTTCCTCGCGCGTTCAAGTCGACAGTAGCTGAGCTAGGCGGAAAGGGAGGCGAAATGGTCATGGGCATGGTTGGAGCAGGTCAGAAGGATGGAATAGCTGAAGTCGAAACCGTCGATCTGGACCAGTTCGTGGAGCTCGTACGTGGCGATCATGCCAAGTGGTTGTGGCATGGCAAACCTCGCAAGTCGTCGGGCGACATGTTCAACCGCTTACCTGGGGAAGAAGGCCCCGACTCAGCAGACGACCAGGAACACAAGCCCAAGGCGCTTACTAGAGAGTCGACACTTGATTATCACCGCCTCATGAAGCGCGAGAACACGGCAGATGCCACGAAAAAGCATGAAGTCTTCTCACCGGACGGCATGGAAAAGGACAAAGACAGAGACCCATTTTCGAAGCGTGCTGCCATCAAGGCTATTCCTGGAAGCGGACTTCGCCACATCAAAGACGCTGTTGGCCTTCGAACGCACGCCAGCAAGCTGTCAAGAGAAGAACACGGCCGGCATGGTCTTCATCGAAGCAAAAGCGATTTGCGCCCACCGCAGTACGCAGAGGCAAATGGTGTACATACACATGGCGACGACGAGCCGTCGTCCTTGTCCTCGCAGCGCACACTCGCGGAAGACGAGCCTTACTTCACCAAAGTTTTGACCGAAACACCCAACGAATCTGCCGCGTCACTTGCCCTTGACAGAGCACCACATAAGTGCCCAGGTCAGCATGAGCCCTCGGGGCTCAGAACGTCTGTTGCAGAGAGCGACGCATCAATCCCACCAGACGCTGCCGTAAACTCCGTCTCGGGCTCTCTATATCATGGCGTCGAACTCAACGAACGCTTGCCTATCGAGGAAGCTCATGAAGTTCCTCCCCTGCTGCGGCGCACTTTATCTGGCGACCCCTTGGACTTCTACCAATCGCCACACGAAGACGAGTGGTGGCCCCGCAACCTCTCCTTCAGCGTCGCAGAAGAAAACGTACTACGATGGCGCAACATCGCCGCCGCAGAAGTGGACGAAGAAGCCATCGACGACACAGACACTTTGACTCACACCCTCACTGCTAAACTCGCCACCCAAACGTTACAATCGGAGCACTTGAAGCGGCTACATCACAGGCTCGCGACACTGTCTAGCACAGATACAACGTGGGTCGCCGCGCGCCTCACAGACCTCACAGAGCTCGAGAACTCAGCCGATGCCGACATTGAGACTCTTGACTCAATCTACTACCCGCGCCTAGACACATATCACGCCCTAAGGGAAGACGCCCATGCTGCCATTACAAACAACCGTTCCCAGCTTACCGTGTCTGTTCGCGAACTTGGCAACCTGGGTGACAAGCTCGACTACGAGATCAGCACGCTACGCAGCAAGGTGGAGGACGTCGAGGATGCACTGGGAGAGTTTGGGAGACAGGTTGAGTTTGTGGAGAGTAGAGCGGAGGAGCTGGAGAGGGTGTTGGGGATGAGGGAAGGATGGGGGCATTGGGTGCTTAGAGTTACGATGGGAATTGGGAGACCACCGGGTTTGGGCGCGTAGAGGTTAGGTGCTTGCATAGGAGTTTTGGGGCTCTTGCGTTTATGGATACCCAGTCGCAGACGCACGCAACTTTAATGTACATTTTTCGTCTCGCTCTCAACGAGATGTTCTATTGTAATCGCTGGCAATGCTCCACTTTCAGCCAAGTGCTAATGCATGTTGACAGTAGGTGGTAGTGGTATGACGAGGGAGTGGCGTCTCAGCCCTGTGGTAACAACGGGACCCCACATCGGCATGCTGCGTTGATCTACTAGACCCCACATGCACTATATTCTCAAGTAAGATATGACATGAAATCGCAATCGTAAACTTAGATTATACATTCATTGACAGAACGCTGATTTGATCTCAAGGATCCAATATCTACACCATGGCGTTTGAAGAAATGAAAGATAAAGTCACTCCTGAAGTATGTTCAAGCCCCACAAAAGCTCACATATTCTGGATAAACACATATCCACCAAGATTCCGCATCAAGAAGTCCATCTCCAGACAGGCAAACTTTACTGACTGCACAACCAGAACCACAGCCGTGAAGCCTCGCCAGCTCGGGGATCATCCGTCGCCCAAGCAGAAGCCATTCCCAAGCCATGCAAGCCTCTCCGCCAGTGGCAAGACGAGCAAAACATCGACAGAGACGCACAAATTAAGCTCACAAAGCTTGTGCACATGCGATACCAGCACCCTGATCTCGATCAGATTACTACATTTTTGCGTGACTTCGGGATGAGCGTGGCGAAAAAGGAAGATGGAAAGAGATGGTTCAAGGGCTACGGCAACGACCAGTACGTGTACTACGCGCAAGAAGGCGAGAAGAAATTTCTTGGCGGGACCTTTCAAGTTGAGACCTTTGCGGAGCTGCAAAAGGCCTCGAAAGTCCCTGGCGCAAGTGCAATCGAAGAGTTAACGGAGTCCCCAGGAGGCGGGCACCTTGTAACACTCCACGACCCCGAAGGTTTCCCTATCAACCTCATCCACGGCCAAGAAAAGAAACAACCCGGCCCATACCCGGAGATACTAATTACAAACTACGAGCACGAAAAGCCACGCGTTGCAAGATTCCAGCGCTTCAAGCCGGGTCCCGCAGCCGTGCACAAACTCGGCCATTACGGGCTGTGTGTGCAGAATTTCCACGATTGTATGCAATGGTACACGCGCACATTCAACATTGTGCCTACTGATTTTCTCTACGTCACCACACCACAAGGCCAAAAGAAAGACGTCGCTATCTTCGCGCACATCGACATCGGCCCTGCGTACACCGATCACCACACCATTTTCCTCTCTACGAACGCGACTTCACATGTACACCATTCTTCGTTCGAAGTTCACGACTTCGATACGCAGAGTCTTGGGCACGAGTGGCTTGCGAAAAAAGGGTATAAGAGCGTGTGGGGTGTGGGCAGGCATGTGCTCGGCAGTCAAATATTCGACTACTGGTGGGATGTGAGTGGGAATATGATTGAGCATTATGCGGATGGGGATTTGGTGAATGAGGAGACGCCGGTGGGGTGGGGCGAGGCGGGGGATGAGGGGTTGGCGGTTTGGGGTGAGTGTATTGCGTTTCTCGATGCAATGAGGATCTTACTGACGTTTGAGTAGGACCGGAAGTGCCGAAGTGGTTTTTGGATTGAAGGGTTGTGCGCGGCTTCGTCTGACACTTCACCACCTTACCTAGCTACGTACCGGGACAATCCAGGAATAGAATGAACCATGGCTCCGTGCGGCTGCTTTGAGTAAACAGAAAGTATGCAGAGTGTGTATTGTCGCGTGTAGAACACTGCGTCAGCCATGTTTGCGCACTTCACCACCACCAACCTACTAAAACAACCAAACGAAAAAAAGGAACAATACAGTCAATGACCCTTCCACTATTCCTGGGAGGCTTATTGAAGCAAACGAAAAGAGTGCGGGGTGTGGTTTTGCTTGTGGCGGCCCTGACTGCGCACTTCTCTCTCACTTCACCCATCACTCCCAAAAAAAATGTAAAAAGATGATTAAACGCAGCACAACTGCCTTCTTCCGTACCAGGGAATCGAACCCTGATCTTGCCGGATCCACAGTTTTGAGAGCGGCATATACTAGCCATTATACTAGTACGGATGTTGAATTGAGTTATGGAAGGTTTCGGAGTTGTTGAAAATTTATACCGCATTTTCGCGGAGGATACGGGTGACAACTTGAGTAAGTTCTGGTGATAGTAACGAGTGTGATGATGTGAATCTTTGGTGCGAAGGGTGAGATTGGTGCGTGTGTGAGTCAATGAAATGGGGTGTGTGGAGCGGACCGAGAAAACTCTGCTGCAGATTTTACTATAACGGCGACGATATTTTGGACACAGGAAGCTGCACACGCTCGAGACAGGGAACATATACTTGAGAATCTTGGCCTTGATTTTGAAAATACTCGTGAGAAAGTACATGTTACAGGAGTGGGTCCCGTCTCGCTTTACTACTGCCATGGAGAAAAGAGGTTTATCACGGTAGTGAACGACCTACTTGATTTGAAAGTACGGACGGAATACATAAGCATCCCGAAATCATCTCGAAACCGTGTCGGTAGGGCAAGTTGACGGGACTGTGGGGTAGAGGATTGGAGAACACCGGAGTTGGGAGGGAAGAACACTACAAGCGCCCCACCGTCCAGTAGCCGATATCATACAGCCTTGTGTCTCTACAAAGGTTACCATCAGTGATCTTCCGTTGTTCTCAGAAACTCTCTGCTCATTGAGTTGAGGGGCTGTGTTGCATGCGGCGAGCTTCGGCCAGTGCGGATTCGTTCCGCGAAGGTGCTGAACGACAATGTGAAGCACATTCTTCTACCTCAACTACGAATGAAGACAAGGCTTTTGGCATCCTCGACCGAAATTGCTCGGCCGGCCGGCAGAGCACGACTTGTATGATGCGACGTGCATTTCTCTTTCCAAAGCACCATCACGATTGGCTCAACGGGCAACTCTGGCATGTGATGGTGTGGCGCCTCCGCACAAGTGCAACCCCAGACGGTGGACCAAAATCGCGGCTTGGAGCGGGTAACTTACCCTGCCTCGGCTGTATACAACTGCGGCAACATTCTTTGTAGCCATAATCTCACGCACAGTTTCTACTCGACTTACTCTACACATACCAAAACACCATGGCATCATTCTCCAAGTCACTCAGGCCACTTCTGCGCACTGCGACGGCTTCATCGCGCTCCTTACGGCCAGCTGTGCGCGCCGCCCCGCAGTACGACCACACCACAGACTGAAGTCAAAATATACGATGCTAACTTCAGCTCATAGAAAACGATGCCTCTCAGTGACCCCCACGCGGCGCGATGCCCACGACCAGATGGACATCTCTGATGTACCACCAACACCCATCACCCACCTGTCTGAGACGGAGATGATGATGGGCGAGTCCGTGTCCAAGTTCGCGAACGATGTCGTCCTACCCAAGGCGCGAGAGATGGACGAGGCCGAAAAAATGGACCCCACGGTTGTCGAGTCGCTCTTCGAACAAGGCCTCATGGGAATCGAGATTCCGGAGGAGTACGGTGGCGCTGGCATGAACTTCACGGCCGCCATTATTGCCATTGAGGAGCTAGCGCGTGTAGACCCAAGTGTCAGCGTCATGTGCGATGTCCACAACACACTCGTCAACACCGCAATCTTGAAGTACGGCTCCGAAAGGCTCAAGAAGGAATGGCTACCCAGGCTGGCCACAGACACTGTCGGCTCCTTCTGTCTGTCAGAGCCCGTCTCAGGCTCAGACGCCTTCGCTCTCGCCACCAAGGCCACACGAACAGACAATGGCTACAAGATCAGCGGAAGCAAGATGTGGATAACGAACAGCGTCGAAGCCAACTTCTTCATTGTCTTCGCCAACCTCGACCCAAGCAAGAAGTACAAGGGCATCACAGCCTTCATCGTCGAGAAGGGCACACCTGGCTTCTCGATCGCGAAGAAGGAGAAGAAGCTCGGTATCAAGGCTAGCAGTACTTGCGTCATCAACTTCGACGACGTTGAGATTCCGAGTGAGAACCTGCTGGGCAAGGAGTTCGAGGGCTACAAGTACGCCATTGGCCTTCTGAACGAGGGTCGCATTGGTATCGCAGCACAGATGACCGGTCTGGCATTGGGCGCATGGGAGAATGCCGCAGGGTAAGCATAACCTTATTCCCATCTCTCCAGCCCTTACTAATAATCCTCAGCTACGTATGGAACGACCGCAAGCAATTCGGCCAACTCGTCGGCGAGTTCCAGGGCATGCAGCACCAGCTCGCGCAAGCGTGGACAGAGATCCAGGCCGCTCGCGCCCTTGTCTACAACGCGGCGCGCAAGAAGGAGGCCGGCGAGGACTTTGTCATGGACGCCGCCATGGCGAAGCTCAAGGCGTCGCAGGTCGCGGGCACGGTGTCGGGCCAGGCTGTGGAGTGGATGGGTGGCATGGGCTTTGTAAGGGAGGGACTTGCCGAGAAGTACTTCAGGGACAGCAAGATTGGTGCGATTTATGAGGGCACGAGCAATATTCAGCTCACGACTATTGCGAAGCATTTGCAGAAGAAGTATACGAAATAGGTGGAAGATGATTGAGATGGAATGTTGTGTTGGATTTTTTTTGTGCGTTTGACGTGTGGTAAAGCATCTAGCTTGTTCCTCTATCAACAGATGGCGGCGATTAATCACACCGCTGTGGAACATGGAAGGCGCTCTCATCATTTTGACCACCAAAAGTGAGGCTCCAGCATCCACCACGCACCCCACCAAAAACAACCACATTTTGACACCCCGGTCCATCTCGAGCACAGGCGTCAGAAAACAAGGTTCCAACACCGACGATCTTTCACATGCAGATAGGATCGCAGCTGGGATGATGAGACAGAGCCGGGTGGCTGGAAGCGAATTGACGCCACGAGCCCAGTCACCCCTCACGAGATGGCATTTCGCAGCGGTGCGATGAGTCGCACTGCATGAACCAGAGAAGACGTGGAAAGCCACGAGTGACGCACAATGCGGCCATCCCATACCGCCTGTCATTGAAGGCGGATAGCGGCCGTGGTGCATGTCAAGCTCGGAGGTCTCTCCACTATCGCACGATGCTTGCGGGACGCAATGACAGCTTGAGAGACTTGCGCCAGCGCTTGCCGGCCACTTTACTGTCGCAATAATGCTTTTGATGCTTCCCCTCACCCGTTCTCTGAGCTGCATCACTCTCTGACGGCTGCACACTTGAATTGAGGCTGCAGCTGCATGCCCAGCGCATCGCCGCGGGACTTTTCTCCACGCGCTATTTTCTACGAGATCTTCTGCCGACGACCCATACCTACTCATCTCCTTCCTGTCGCTCGCGTAGTATTCTTATCGCCCATTCCATCCTTGCCGTTTGACTTTTCGCAACGCATGAAGTCTGCGTTTGGATTCGATGAATCCAAATTGCACGCCAGCAAATCACAGCAACGGCACATGTGGCTGTCGCGTGTCAGACCACCGAACGACCAAATACTTAGAGAAGATCAAGGACCACTGCTCGACTCCACCTGGAAAGTTTGGGAATGATTACTTTAGTCGACCACAAACAATGGCGTCCGAGTTACGGCCTCCGGATGGCGATCAGCGACCTGCAGCACCTAGTCGCACACGCACCGCAGTCGAGAATCTGCTCCCAACTGGAGTCGTAAGAAGGGGCAGCAGACGCCCGGCACATACGCCTCAGCTCGAACGATCGGTCTCTTCGATGGCGGACAGCTTCGTAGATTACTGGGGCCAATGCTCTCGCAATCCTCCAGATGGGGATGGCGCTAAAACACCAGAGCTGAAGAAAGATGACGGGCTCACACCGATATCGAATTGGGCACACCTCAACTACATGAAGACTCAGCGGAACCAGTTGCGCGCGGATCTCACGGCACACCAGGTCGCTGGTGCCCAGGCAAAGCGGTCTGTTGCTTCACTGAGGCGATTGGCATTTCGCATGGCAGTCAACATCTCAGTCAAGGAGAGGAAGATCGCTACCAGTGCGAGGAACTTGGCAAGCAGCAGGAAGAGCGGCTATCTGGAGGGAAAGGATGCGGAGAAGAGGGTGGAGGAGTTGAGACGAGCACTGCGCATCGAAGAGGGGCGGAACAAGGAGATCCTAGAGGCTTTGGAGCGTGCTTCGATGCTGACTTTGCAGTATGCGAATCCTTCCGATCGTCCGCGCAATGTGCTCTCGCCCCCTGCATCGCCCCCGACACGACTCTCCAACCTGGCCATGACAAGTATCGCTGGTCCGCGAACCCCTCCCCGATCGACATCCTCGTCGTGGAACGAGACTGACTGGGATCTCACTCCTGGGCTTGCCTCGCCGACCGAAATACGCACCTCCGACAGTCGCTTGATGCGAGCAAAGCGCGAGTCCGATCAAGCGTTATCTGCTTGCCGACACCGTATAAACGAACTACAAGCGGAGTGCACAAGGAGCAAGGAGAACGGTGAAACGCTCGAGGCGTCCAAAAGCAGTCTTGAAAAGGAGATTGCGGAGCATCAATCACGGATTGCGTCACTTGAAAAAGCTCACGCCTCGGTAGAAGAGACCCTTCAGTCTACGAGGCTGCAGGTGGAGGTGTCTTCAGGCCTGGAAGACGGTTTGAAGCAGATGCTGAGGGCGAAGAACAGGGAGCTGACTGGCTTGCAGCAAAGCAGCGAAGAAGTACAGCAGACTATATCGGCGCTACAAGAAGAGAAGACTGGCTTGCTGGCACAAATTGAGGATCGTAACACTCGGTTGAACGAATTTGAAAATCGCGTTTCAACCCTAGAAGAAGATCTTAGTGCATTGCGCACGAAGCTTGAAACAGCCAAACGGGAAGAGAACTCTCTGCGCAAACAGCTTTACGAGAAAGAGAGCTCAGAGGAAGATTTGAGAAAGAGGCTCGATCGGGGGTCCAAGTACGAGCAAATTCTGCAGAAGAAGATTGCCGAGCATGAGCAGGATATACTCAGCAATGTCAAAAAGATTGAGATCGGAGGTGGCCTCATTTCGACGTTGCGTGAGCAGCTCAAACATTCAGAAAGCAGCAAACAGGATACCGAAGAAGCATTGACAACTCTACGAGCCGAATTGTCGAATTTGGAGTTTAGCCGCGGGACAGAGGCAGAGGAGCGAAACCTTTTGTTGGCAGATTTAGACTCCACGCGATCTGCTAGGAGCAAGATGGAATTGGAGATGTCTACCAGCAAAGATGCTCTGGAACAGGAGAAAGCCGACAAACTCCATCTACAGTCCGAGCTATATAGGCTCGAATCTACCAAGAACCAGCTTCAAGTTAGTTTGCAGGCAGCCGAAGGCCGCATACACTCGCTGGAGAGGCTCGGTGATGCCTCGCAGGCCAAATTCGAGCTTCTTCGGGACGAGAAGGCATCTATTGAGGCTGATCTCAAAGAAGCTCGACAAACGCTGTTTACGCTTCGTGAGCACGAGCGCATGAACAAGTCGGAGCTGAGGGAGCTCAAGTCGTCCAAGTACGATCTTCAGGAGCAACTGCGCGAGTCTCGAGAGCACGCAACTATCCTCCAGAGCGACTTGATGCATGCTCGCGAGGCACAGATAGCAGCAGACAAGCAACACCAAGACGAAGCACGCAAACATTCGGAACAGCACCGCGAACTCCAACTTTCCATGAGCAGCCTACAAGCCAGTCTTGAAGCATCAGAGAAGTTAAAGTCCTCGCTCCGGGAGGAGCTCGAGCGCTTACAAACGTCGAAGACTGATGTTGAGATACAGCTGAATAATACCCTGCGTCTCAAGACCGATTTGCAAGTCGAGCTTGACACCGTCCGGCTAGATCTGGAGAACGTTAGAAATCAAGGCACGCAACTCACGACCAAGGTCGCTACGCTTGAAGCGGACCTGGACGCAAGTCGGACATCCCATGCGGATGTGGAGGCGCGTTCAGACTTCTTGCACAACGAGAGGAACGCACTCAAAGCCTACGTGTCGGAGCTTGAAGTTGCCCTTGCTGCCAGTCAAGATGCGATGTCAAAGGCTGAGGAACAACTTCGTCTTATGAATACAGAAGATGAGGCTTCCGGTATTACAGTCACTGACTTGCAAAATCAACTCAATGCAACGCAAGCCTCCAAGGATGAGGCAGAAGCCAGGCTCACCGAAGTCACGAACGCAAAGGCAGACCTCGAAACTCGACACGAAGCATCGCGGTCGAAATTGACTGAGATAGAGGACAAGCAGAGCTGTGCTCAGGTAGAACTATCAGAGCTTCGAGAACAGATTGCTGGAATGCAGCACTTGAAGGGCGAAACGGAAGAGAACCTGCATACGTCGCGAAGAGCTCAGGATGACCTACAACAGCAACTGAATTCTAAGCAGTCGCGCTTGCAGTCTCTCGAGTCCGAAGTGGAGTCCCTGAAGTCACAGCTAGCAGCAAGCAAGGACGAACTTGAGAAATCACGGGTCGAAAGACTAGCCGCCGCAACCAAGCTGGACCACGCGACGCAGGCCCACACCAGGCTCGAGCAGGAACTAAGTACAATGCAGACAAAGCAAGCAGATCTTGAAAGCAAACTCGCATCTGCCTCTGCCCAATTATCCGATGCTGAAATAGGAGAATCAAAGGCGACTTCCAAGTTGGCAGAGACGGAAGAAGAACTTGGCAGCGTCCGCCTGAGCCAAAAGCAAACTCAACACGAATTAGACGATGCTTTGGCGACGACTGTGACCTTGGAGAAGGAACTGGATACAAATCGCCACCACCTCAAAGACTTTGAAGCTAGACAGGCATCCTTATCAGCGCGGATTGCTAGTACTGATGAAGCGTTCGCAAGCTTGCGAAAGCGCAATGCCCAATCTGACAAAGGCGTTGACAGTCGGCGCTCGTCGGAACGTCAGCTTCTTGACAGCCTGAACTCCGAGAAGACCAGGCTCGTGAACGAGGCGACCTATATCGGAAAAGACATGGCAAAAGTCCGGGAAACGAATGCTCGACTGGAAAGCTCACTCAAGGATGCTTTGGCGCGTTCTAGTGGTCTCGAGAGCGAGTTGCGCGCTGCGCGTGACCAACTTGAGTCCGCGGAGGCCGAAACTGCTGTCATGAAAACTAAGATGGCAGACACTGACAAGGAGATTGTAAGCATCCGAGCGGCAAATGTAAAGCTTACCGGGGCCGAGAAAGACGTGTCCGCGAAGTTGACAGTAGCCGAAAAAGAGGTCCGAAGTGTGCAAGACACGAACAAGCGTCTCGAAACGTTCCTTAAGCGTGTCGAGCAAGACATGGCTAAAGCCGAAACCGCGTTCGAGGAAAGCGAGAAGCGCCTCGAAGAGTTCGTTGAGGAGTCGCAAGCTAAGCTTGATGATGCGCGCAGTGCGAAGCTGAAGTACAAGCGCAGGCTCTCTGAGAGGACCAATGAGATCGAGACACTGCTCGACTTCAATTCTCATCTGCAAACCCAGGTGGGCGAGCACGAGCAGGAACTGGGTGCTCTGATCAAGGGCAGAGAGAAGCTGGAGGAGCAATTGCTTGAGAAGGAAAGCTTTGTGAAAGAAGTTCGGGACTCAACTGATAAGCGGATGAAGTCGATGAACACTGCGTACAACAACTTAAGGTCCAAATACGAACAGCAATTACGAGAGCAACAGGAAATCAGCACAAAGCGCCTCCACGACGAACTGCAAGCCAAAGACGCCGCGATCAAGAGCCTTGGACACAATAGAGATGGCCCAGCTCCTTCTTCAACTGCTCTCGAACAGGAGGTACAAGCTCTTAGAGAGGACAAGAAAGCCTTTGAACAGCTAATCGTACAGCTCCACAAGAAGATTCGTCATCTTGAGCGCTTGGAGGAAACGCAAGAGCCGATTGAGGAAGAAGAAATAGTGAGACCAGGCTCGATCTCTTCCAGTGCCACAAGCCAACACACTCGCGATTCAAGGCCGAATAGCGTCCTGGACGAACTTCCAAATAAGCGCGTTGAGAGGCCACGCCCAACGACGCAGGCCAGTACATGGTCGAAGCAGGAAGATCTCGACGCTTGGGCGCGAGAAGTCGACCGGCTGCGCTCGCTTAGAATTGAGCAAGTCCGACAGCTTCGAGACAATAAGAAGGAGCGAAGCCTCCTGAGACGGAGCTTGCGGGATAGCAAGTCGCAGCTCCAACAAATGGAGAAGCAGGAAAACAAGCCGTACGTATCACAGCTCGGTGCAAAACAATGAACGCGGTGCTAACAAGACGTCAGTATCCGCCAACGTACCGTTCTCAGAAAGGAGCGGCCTCTTGCCAATCCTCGCTCAACATCAGCCATGAGTACGGATCACATGAAGTCAGCGCCATCAACTCCGTCTCGGCCTGCTACATCGGGCGGCCTGAGCTCCTTCCTGTCCGACACACCACGGTCACGCCACACAATACATAACTCGCCGGACACCCCCGACCGACCGAACACATCAACACCGCTTTCATCTAAAAGACCAGAGCGACCACAAACATCTTCCCCTATTTCCGCGCAGAGACCAGAAAGACCACAGACGTCCACGCCGCTTTCTGCACACAAGCGATGGTCCACACTGCATATGCCGAGGAGTTATCACCGCCCAGCGAAGAGTGCAGGCCTGGAGAGCGAGAGGCCGACGACGAGTGCGGGGGAGCGGAGTTCGGGCGAACACAAGGAGAGGAAGAGGTGGAGTATTAGAAGGCTGTTTAAATCGTAGTGGGGCTGATGTTTTGTACATATGTTTTGTGCGTTCTGTGTATATGGTATTTAGATGTGTTTGGATATATGGATGACGTGAGAGTCGATATCGGTCGGGCTGTTCGATAGGTACTAAAGCTTGTTGGTGCGTTAATGAGTATGATTAGCTCCATTGTCCGCGGATTTAGGCACAATCGAACAGTCACCCTTGTGTTGACGGCACCGCCATACATCTTTGCAGCTATTGGCTCATTGGTCAACGCGTGGCACTCCGACAAGACCAAGGTACAATATCTCGTGTGGTATGACTCAAAAATCAAAGTGATCGATTTGATTGCAACTCCACAACAGAGTCGTTCATAATCTCCTATTCTCTCCCTGCTTCCACTACTCCATTTCAATACATAGCCCCCGATACGTGCCGAATCACATCCCGCAAAATCCCCTAGACGCCTTCCCATCAGATACCCATGCATGTACTTTTGAAACCTGCACCAAAGAAAGATTCCAACACCCCCAGCGCCATGCTCGCTATGTACATCGAGAAAGACAACAAATAAAAAGAGAGAGTCGACTTATTAGAAAAGTAGCGATTAGACTTGTAAAGTTGTATCAAGGCGTGACAGATATTCGTGAAAAGGTAGGGTATCGAATTCGAACCAGAGATGATGCAAGATCAAAACTACGACATTGGCGATGTGCTGGGTGATATAGCGGGCGAGTCATTTCTCGCGTGGTCATTTGTAGCAACCATCGCGAATGGTGCTGGAGTTGCGGTCGAAGGAGCGGGTGGACCAGATTTTGGCGCACTGCCGTTGGCCTTCTTTGGGAAATTCGAGCCTGGTGGTGTAGTTGATTCTGTATCTTCTTCGGGGATGGTGGGGCAGTACGTTTTGAGGACGTGTTTGAGAGCGGGGCGACGGATGGGTTTCGAGAGGAAGAAGTCCATACCAGAATCCAGACATTCCTGAGGGGTCGTTAGTGTGTGGAGAGAATCAAGGTGATGGGCTAACATACCTTCACGTTGCTTTCCTCGGCGTAAGCAGTTAGAGCGACGATGGGCGACGAGAAACCCGATTGCCGGATCAGTCGTGTCGACTGTAGACCATCTAAATTAGGCATTTGAACGTCCATGAAAATGAGGTTGTAGGGCATGGACCGCTCCATGCTCTCCATGACCATGTCTAAAGCCTCCTGTCCGTCTTTGGCGACAGTAACATCATATACGTCCTCAAGCTTCAACATTCGCAGGACAACCTCTTGATTTGTCTTGTTGTCTTCGGCCACAAGTACCTTGACCTTGCCGCCTCGTTGAGTAGCTTCCGCTTCTACGCGCTGCATTGCCGCTGCTTGTGAGTTTGGCGACTCCAGTGGGGCAGTTGAAGCGAAAAACGGTTGGCTCAGGCCGACCAATCGTGGCTGCGTGTCGACATCGAAAGTCACAGGTCCCACAGCAACTGCAGGTGTGGTTGCTACAGGAGGACCGCTCGTAGTGGATTGCGCTGACCGGACCGAAGGTGCATCCTGAGTCCAAGGATCGTCGTTGGATAGACTGAGTCGTGGAGATGCCGCCTCAAGCTGCAAGTTGCTCGAACTCGCTGTGCTATCAGCTCGACTTTGTAGATGCTTTATCGGTATTGTCATCGTAAAGACACTACCCTGGCCGACCTCGCTCTTAATCCCAATGGTGCCCTTCATCAGACCAGCAAGTTGTGAACAAATACTAAGTCCAAGACCTGTACCTCCAAACTTTTTGCTGAGTCCAAGGTCGCCCTGCACGAAGGGCTCGAAGATCTTGCCGTGCAAGTTGTCAGGTATACCTGGACCTGTGTCTTCAACCTCGAAATCGAACGATAGCCATCGACCGGGTGGCGGACTCGATGCTCGCTCCTGTGCCATCATTTGGTGATATGTCGTCGGCTTCTCCATCGCGTTGATCACGTTAGCTGTGTCGTAGTGGCTAGGAGCAGCGGAAACTGATCCGACCTCTGAGCTCGTTGCCCTAAACCGCGCTTTCGAGTTGCGTGTTGAGCTTTGCCGCGACTGCATGGAGTTTTTCCGGCTATCTGACACATGCGCTTCGCCTGTGCATCGTATCGTCAAAGTGACGGAGCCGCCTGGTGGTGTGAACTTCAGACTGTTCGACACCAAATTGATCACAACCTGCAGTATTCTGTGTTGGTCGCCGTATAAAATCATGTCCTTGAGACGTCCGAGGCCGAACGGTCCGAGATCACCAAATTTGTTGGGGCGCCCCTTCTCGTCCAAGTTGCTTTCGTACATGCCCTCAAATATAACAGCCAGTTTGATACCACCCTCTTTGGCTTGCTTGTCGAATATGGCCAAAATCTGCTGGCTGACATCTCGCAAGCGGAACTCCTTCTCATCTAGGCTCAACTGCTGGCCAACTTGGTTTTTGCTGCGTGCTATTAGCTACTGCTGAAGTCCTACAATGTAGACTCACCTGAATGTCAGCAGGTCAGTCAACAGATTGAGCAGCAGATCACCACTCTTGTAGATGATGCCCAGTGATCGCCGTATTTTCTGGGGATCTTCCTCCGACATGCAGACTGCACACATGCCCATGATGCCATTGAGCGGTGTCTTGAGCTCGTGCGAAATGTTGGCGATGAACAAGGTCTTGCTCTCGTTGGCCGCTTCCGCAGCTTTCTTGCTCATCTCCAGCTCCGCTGTTCGTTGCGCGACCCTCTCCTCTAGCTTCTCGTACTGCATCATCAGCTCGTCCGTCATCTCGTTGAACGTGGTGGTGAGATCTGTGAGCTCGTCGTGAATGAAGTGCTTGCGATCCTTGACCTTGGTGGGGATGCGGAACTGTCTTCTTCTTTCGGCCTCTTTCCGCTCCGCGCGACTCTGCTTCTGATTCCTGCGGTAGTGTATGATGGATCCAAAGAAGCCTTCCTTCCGTGCCAATGCTTCGTCCGAGTCATCGTTTGGTCCATCGTTCTGTGAGCTGAAATCATCGTCATCGAAGTTCATGGGGGCGACTGTCTTCCTGGTCGCATCGCGTAGCCGTCGTATGGGCCTGCTGGAGTAATGCGCTACAGGGAAAGTCAATAGCAGCATAGCACCCATGGTACCAAAGACGCAAGCCAGGATAACCTTTCGCAAGTTGTAGATCGGACCCCAGACTTCATCGTGTGCTTGCTCTACTAGTACCAACCAGTCGACCATGGGACTGTTGACTACAGCGTATCCCACCGCCACGTGGGTACCATCCTCATCGCGCGTGTCAATCATGCTACCAGCGTTATTGGTGGCGCCAGTGGCTTTGGAGAAGCCTTTGCGAATCGCTGGGAACCGTGCCCAGTCAAATGGCGGCGGATCCAACGCGGTGTCGTATTGGCCATGTCTCTTGATGTTGGGCCTAACAGTGGGAGGGATCAGAAATTGAACCTCGGCGTTCTTGGGTGCATTCGTATTTGCGCTGTCATAGAGGTAGCCTGGAGGGAAGTTGTTGGTTGCATTGTTCGGCCCGAAGAGCATAGTGACACCGGTGTCATCAAGGCCTTCCAATGCATCGATAACGCTGGTGATGAGGCTGGCGTCCAACACAACTGTTAGCCATCCGAGAGTCTCGATGCTGGAAGTATTGTTGATGATGGGTAAGGTGATGGAAACCAGGCTGAAAGTGCTGTTAACACGATAGGGCCCGGAGAGCATATAGCTTTCGTTGTCAATGGTTCTTCCATCGTATATGCCCCTGTACTCGGTGAAGGTGGCATTCATGCGGGTTGGTATGACCTGGAACTTTGGGTAAAGCTGGGGGATGAAGCCATCACGAGGATCGCCCATGGTGGCATTCCGTCCATCGCGGCCCAGATACGGGAGTACAACATCTGACACCGAGTATGCGGTGCGGTTGAAGATGGAGAAGTCGGTCGAGTTGGCTGGGTATATCTGCGCTTGTATGGCGACTTGTGTGCCAGAACGGCCTGTGAAGATGGCATCGTAGTCCTCCAGCGTCCTGACCCAGTTGCCATCGCTCGTATTACCAGCATTATAGCGTTGAAGCGCGGCTTGCGGAGACAGTCGATTGGCAGCTTGCAGGGCGAGGATCTGCATCAGGGCGAGGCTGGACGAGAGCTGAGCGGCCTTGAGGGAGGCGGTCAGGGTGAGGCGGGTAGATCTGATGCCGAGCACGAAGCTGTGGTTTGTCATCCACGTTGCTATGGCTATGACGGCCAGCCCGATCATGGAGGCCAGCAGGACCAGACACCCCAACTGTTCCCGGATCGGAATGCGCATCTTGACCATGACGCTGCCGCCCGGGGGAGGCTTGTAGGTATGTTGCGTGGGCGAAGGGCGAGCGGTGCTCCGGCTCCGGCCCTCGGCGGGTATCAGTCAGCTGCGCTCGCGACGCAGGAGCTGAGAAAGGCGCGAGGCAGTAGGTACTATGTATATGTACACTGTGCAAGTGTGGCGTGTCGTTGCGATCCCATCCCCCGTGGTCGCTGGCTCGGTCGTGCTTGCCGGGCGTGGAACAGCGTGTCGCGAGTCTGGGGTACCGGTACGCTGGCGGGTGGCAGGTGGCAGGTGCGATGGGTGAATGGACACGAGCTGCTAGCCGGATGCAGCGAGCCCCCTCGGATGATGGTGGCTTGTCGACGATGCGTGAGGACGTCTGCTCCGGCGGGGAAAGAAAGGACGAGCTGGCGCGCTCTTGGGGCTGCTTGGAAGTATCTCTGGACGGGCGCCGCAGCTGTGATAGAGTGCATAGGATAAACAGGCGCGCACGTATTAGCTCGGCCGCTGGTCCCACTGCAGTGGAAGCCGAGCAGAACACGCTTTCACGGGCGCGGAGAGATTAGTCCGTCTCATGCGGTTAGCAGCGTTCGCTTGCAGCAGAGACTCAGCGGCCAGGCGACACACGGACTCTCACTCGCCACAGGGTAATCTTTGGGCGAACACGAAAGGGATGGCCAGCAATCTATGTACAGTACTCGCAAGCTGCATGGCATTGCGCGTTGTAGCCATCTGGCGTCTTCGAACCTCCAAACCACAAACATAGCTTCAACATCGAACGAGTCTACAACGTTGTGAAGACTTACACCTACACTCAGCTTTCAGCCTTTGGGCGGGGTGCGTGCTGCAGACCCGCTGTTTTCTGGAGTCGTGTCCACCAGCCCAGCCAGACTGGATCAGCAGATTGGCCAGCAGGCCTCGATTCGAGGATCGTTGGCGCCAATCCCTTAGCAGAAACCAGACCATCCGACAGAAGTTCGGACGACCAGACATGAAACTCAAGTGAAGTCAAAATGATCGTCGCAACCGTTTCGAACTCAACGGCTGTTAGCTGTTGTTGACTTGTGATGCAAACGGCCCGCGCCGCTGTCCTCTTACCACCTAGTTGGACGCGGTGATCATCATATCACGGGGAATTCTCCGTCGGCGCCGTTGAACATCGCCTGAGACCCAGACCCTGGATCCTGATGCGACAACGCCGAGTCGTGCTGGTGTCAGTTGCTCACGACTATCGTTATCCGCTTGCAGAGGCACGTACATGTCTCAATCGCCACACAGGAATGTTCTCAGAAGACAACTCGGTCACTCATTGGTCGCGCAACTGATTATCATATCATCGAGACTCCAGCCGAGGACATGCGATGCGCTGGAATATGCTCCCTGACCAACGACGTCGACCTCACCAGCTCGTTCGACGCATTCGTATACTGCCGTCCCATACGCTTCAAGTGCGTAATGGAGACCATCAGACTGCACACCACCTTGTCCACACCGTCTGCCTCCATCACGACAAACTCGTGCCAGATGAAAAGCGTCCCGACCTCGGCTCCTCGCGCTGCCTGTGTGCCACACGCCGAATATGTAAAGCGAGCAAGAACCACGCTCGATGTCTTCTCCCGTAGCACCAGCGACACTGGGTTTGCCGAGATCGCCCATACATAGCACCGGTCGCCTATGTCGAACTCCCAGTCCACAAAGTCTGGCGCCTTCATGTTGTATGTAGACAGTAGGTTGTTCGAATTGTGGTAGTCGAAGTGCGCGCGAGGGCACCAGGGCAATGGGCCATCGTTATCGAGCCTGATCTGCGCAATGTTCCGCTGTCGCATCTCTTGCGACGTATACAGGACCTCCATGTGCGGCTTCTTTGAGAACATGCGGAAGGCATTCGTTGTGATGCGGTAGGATGACTTATCTGCTGCGCCATAGGCGACGAGCATCTGGATTTTGCGATCATACTGGCGCAGACCGTATGTCACAACAGGCTCGTTGGAAGTTGCGATTTCGTAAGGCGGTGCTGCGTCTACGTCGTAGTCCGGCAGCTCTTCATTGGGGGCCACTTCTTCGAGTTCCCAGGGGTTGATTCGTGGGGCGAACATTGTCTTTGCATGGCAACTGTATCAGTCGTAAGGCCTGTTATATAGAGTGAGCGATCGCATGTCGAAAGGGCGTGGTGCGACAGCCAACACTGATGTGAAGCGCAGACATGAAATGACGCCTACCGCAGCGTCGCATTGGTCGTGTTATTATGTCAGCAGTTCACGCGTGAAAATGTCTTCATAGAGAGAAGATCGGCAGTCTCAACTCGCAACAGCACGCTGCATCACGATAATATAGACGCGTATGCGAAGTACTGTATCGTAAGATTGATCGGTTCTTGGTCGAACTGTAGAACTGCCAGCTTGATGCGACAGAGTCTTCCGCGTGTGCTCATCGCCCACTCTTGTCTAGTGAGCCATGACTAGCTAGTATTGCGCTGCCCATTCATGCTGCTGTACGCACAAGGTTCTATCCGGTGGCATGGCCGGTATCGCCAGGCCAGTGCGAGTATGTCGGTTACGGGCAGTCAGATATCCATCATGGGTGGAAGAAAAGGGAGGAAACAGGCATTGCAGGATGTTATAAGCTATCTGGAAGCGGCTAGCTGAGCTTTCCGGATGAACAGCACTGACGGCCTTACTCATCACGACATCAACAGCACCTCCACTAGAATGTATCGCCTCTTGTCATGTCAGCCCTCTTGTGGATAAAAGGAGAGGCTGAATTGTCGAAGTCGGCGACTGGAAACCTTTGAAAACCATCCGAAAACCGTTCCTATCCCCACGTCAAATTGGCTTCGTTCCGACACATACAATATGCTTGAGCGAGTGTATTACAAGCCCTTCAGCGCCTCTCGATCTGATGTGGTTCTAGATGGATCAACACGCTCGTCCTTGCGTCAAGCAAATGGTTAGCCACCGCAATCACATATGAGAAATAAGCACAGATCGGGAATTCAGTTATCTGGCGATCTCATCTCTCCGAGTTTTGCAATTTGTTCACTACGAGAGCTTCTTCAACTCTCGGAAGATGGACACCAACGTGACCGACCAACTCAACGACACCAGGTGACGATGGCATTACAATTGAGCTTGTGAACGAATAGCATAGGCTAAGAATAGCAATGGGATGCCACGTTCCCCACATAACATGCACGGGAGTGTGGGCAAGCTTCCCGGTTGAAGTCAGTGGCGTTGGATTCCGGCGCTAGCGCCATCGCGGTTCAAATGTTCGTGGCTCGTCACTGGTGTTACAGCTCGCACCTCCATCTCACAACTACAATTGCGCGTTCTGTAGTACGGAAGACCCATAAGCACGGCCATGTCGAAGACCAACCTCCTACCGTCGGAACCTCCGCCGCCGTATGAAGATGAACCGCGAGCACCGGCCACACACAACAAATCGCCCTCGGGGACGCCAGGGCTGCGCAGGCCGCCCGGTGCACCTCCGCCACCCCTAAATATACCGTATCTCAACACGTTAAGGAAAGAGCGCGTCGTACTGGCTTCAGCGTCGCCGCGACGGAGACAGCTGCTGGCACAGGTGGGCAGTCCGCGCACTGAAGGAGAGAGTCCGAGTCACGGCCACTGCTGATGGCGCATAGCTGGGCCTGACCAACGTCGAAATCTGCCCATCCAAGTTCGCCGAAGACCTGCCGCACTCCCTGGGCGCCCTCAACTACGTGCTCGAGACGGCCTCGGCCAAGGCGCAGGACGTCTACATCCGCGAGATCAACAACGCAGAGCGCGGCGAGCCGGCCCTCGTCATCGCCGCAGATACCATCATAGTCAGCCACAACGGACGCATACTGGAGAAGCCGCGGGGAGAGGCCGACCACATCACCATGCTGAAGATGCTGCGGGATCAGAAGGAGCACAAGGTCATGACGGCCATAGCCATGATGCGCCCGCTGGAAAGCGCCGTAGATCCCGGATACAGGCTCGAGACGCACGTCGAAGAGACCACGGTCAAGTTTGACCCAAATGGTGCGCACCAGTCATCGATTGCGCCCCTGAAATACGGGCGTGACGTGCTGACAGTCTGCAGTCTCGGACGACGTCATACTCGCATACGTACGGACGCGCGATGGCAATGACAAGGCAGGCGGCTACGGCATACAGACGGCAGGCTCGATACTGATTGAGCGGATCGAGGGCTCATATGATAACGTCGTCGGTCTGCCGCTGCGCGCAACGCTGGCCTTGATGGAGAAGGTCATGGAGCCAGAAGAAAACATGGACGAGAGCTTCTTTGTGGCTGAAGAGGAGGACATGATGTAGCCTCACGAACGAGAGCAACATAGACTCAGCAAAATAATGGGACCCGTGCTTGTTGGAGCAATGTGGTGCATGCTCCAGTCTTGATGATGCTTAACTATCACAATCTGACAAACGCGTAAATCAATCAGCCAGCCAACCTTGAAATTGAGCTCAAGCTGAGCACGCAGGACATGTCAGAAGTTGTCGGAACCCTATCTCGACCGACCTGCTGCAAGCTGCAAGGTACGGCAGCAGCTCGACCCCTCATTACGAACACTGATTCCAGACCCCACTTGCCTCGGCTCAGCCCTGCACACATCGCGGCCGGCCACCATCCCTAACATGCGTATATTCCGGGCGGGAAGCGTCATCCCGCTCGCCGTTGTTGAAGATTCTGCGACAGGCTGCCTCGATGCAGACGTTCTTCTGAGACGCCACGAGGCATAAGCCAATCTACTCGGAGCGACTGTCCGGCCGTGCTTCGCCGTTGTGTGGCCGACATTGTGCCTTTGGTTGAGTAATCCTGGTAACGTAACGCTGGTGAACCTGGCTCTCACAATGATGCAATAATGGCTTGCTTCGGCAGACGAAGAGCTCTTACGAGCTAGCTGCAGAGATGAGTAACTATATGTAGTCGCGTCTGCTGCTCGTTGAACGTCATTTTCAAGTCAACTCGTCCTCATTCCCGCTCATCTTTCTCCCTACAACACCGTTTGTACTACCACCACTCCCACATACCAATCATTCTACACCACTACCACCATGGTTCAGAACAAGGGTGTCATTTTCAAGCAGGTGCCTGACGGCTGGCCCAAGCCCGGGCAGGATCTCGTCGTTGAGACGCGCGACATCGACCTCGACCAGCAGCTCCCTGACGGCGGCCTACTTGTCAAGAACTTATATGCCTCATTCGACCCCTACCAGCGCGGTCGCATGCGCGCCCCCGACGTCAAGTCCTACTCTCCACCATTCGAGTTGGGCAAGCCCATTACCAACCGATCCATCTTCAAAGTCGTCAAGTCGAGCACAGACGCGTACAATAAAGACGATGTCTTGATCACAAAGAGCGTTACGCCAATCGAAGAGTACTCCGTCTTCGACAAGGACACTGTCGCACAAGTCATGAAGCTAGAGAACCCATACAATCTCGACCCCAAGCTCTTCCTCGGCGCACTGGGCATGCCCGGACTGACTGCCTGGTCCTCCTTCTACGAGATCGGCGTACCCAAGAAGGGCGAGACAATCTTCGTTTCTGCTGCTTCCGGCGCAGTGGGTCAACTGGTCGGCCAACTCGCGAAGCACGAGGGCCTGACGGTCATCGGCAGTGTGGGCGACGACGCGAAGCTCGAGTTCATCACCAAGGAGCTCAACTTTGATGCCGGCTTCAATTACAAGACAGAGAAGCCAGCGGACGCACTCGCCCGCCTCGCGCCCAAGGGCATCGACATCTACTACGAGAACGTGGGCGGCGAGCAGCTCGAGGCAGCTATCAACGCAATGAACCCCTTCGGCCGTATCATTGCGTGTGGCATGGTATCGCAGTACAACGCGAAGCCCGGCGAGCAATACCCTATCCGTAACCTCATGAATGTAGTGGGCAAGAGGATTACCATGCGCGGTTTCATCGTCGGCGATGAGAACATGGGCCCAAAGCATGCGAAGGAGCATCAGGAAAAGCTGCAGAAGTGGCTGAGTGAGGGCACGTTCAAGTCAAAGTTGAGTGTCACGGAGGGAATTGACAACGCTGTTGAGGGGTTCATTGGCATGCTCAGCGGGTCCAACTTTGGCAAGGCAGTATTAATTCTATAGAGAACAACGAGCAAATTAAACTTTAATTAACGTATTCCACCATCACGTCGGATAACCCATCACGTCGGACAGTTCTTTTTGCACTAAAAAACGCTCTTTCTTGGCACTGTTATCTCAACAACTACTTAATAGAATTCTCTAAAAATTTAGTATGTTAATAATGTATAACGTATTCCACCATCACCCTGGTCAACCCATCACGCTGGTCAATTCTCCTTGGCGCGACCAACTCACGTTACAACTCTTCAATTTCATCGCTATTAAACAAGGAACCTATGTACGTTGTGCTCGCATCTAATTTAGCAGATATCTCTGTATCCTTTCTGCACATGCGCGCGTTGTGCCTAGTTCTGCCGCAGTTCCCACAGCGCCGTAGAGCTGGTTGGGCTGGTTCTTGATCACCACCACCACGAGCCTTCTTAGACCGCCTAGCAGCCACAGAGGTCTCTGCGGCTACCTGCGCTGCTGCAGTCCCATACTCTATTGTGCCACCATGCTGGATCTGCTTGCGTTTACGCGTCTTTCTTTTAGTCATTACTGCTAATTGCTCTTTAAGCTTGTGGATCTAAGCAGCTTAAAGCGCGTTTTGGTGCAGCATTAGTTCACCACCCTTTATAAGCTAGGAGAAGCCAGCCTAGGCTGTAACAGGCATCTAAGTAAAGGACTCGCGTACTAGCTTTGACTGAGATCCAAACTCGTGAGTATTGCTTAGAGTCTTTAACTGCCAGGGCGTTTTCTGTAGTGGGCGTGCTAGTAGGGTACGCAGCCGTACTTTAAGGCGATCTAACACTACCTGCGCGTTGATAGGGACTATCCCTGACGCCTTAAAGGCCTTTTGGCAGTTGGCCTCTGTAAACACGTCGAAAAACGCGTCTCTAAAGGCTGGCAGAAAGCCCTCCTTGTTAATATAGAAGACGCGTCAGCGTGCCAAGTCTCTAACGCGCTGGGAGTACTTGCGCTTTAACAGCGAGAAGCAGACCACGTTAAGCGGCTAGAGGATGTGCGACAAGTAAGGTAGCATACAGAGGGTAAGGATCTTGTGGCCGTCCAAAACAAGCAGCCTATACACCCCCACCTAGCGCGTCTTTGTATGCGCGTTAAAGTGCTTTAACCACTCTAGACTAAGCGCATTATTGGTCCAGCCGTTCTTAGAGACTAAGATCTTCTAATTGCGTGGTATATCTGCCTCCTCGTACTACACTAAGATGTAGACTTGGCCCTTGTAGATAATAAAGGGCGGGATTACGTACCTAGCAGCGCAGATGCTCTGGACGAGTGTGACCCACTCTTTTTTTTTTTTTTAATTCATTTACATTGCACTATCTATTACTAGCAT